>Ga0247691_1000052_pt1 | contig 46074 bp, 84 predicted proteins | sample CNK32_metaG_FD_182721 | JGI IMG/M metagenome (GOLD analysis project Ga0247691, IMG submission 182721) | Soil microbial communities from Purdue University Martell Research Forest, Indiana, United States - CNK32 | ecosystem: Environmental > Terrestrial > Soil > Temperate forest > Bulk soil...
TATTGCGGGTGATGTTAAAATGTTCTGGTATCCCGTCAGGGCCAATCTCAAATATTGTCGCATCATCCATTACAACATCACCCGCAATAGGCTCAAGCAAATGAACGCTGTCGGGGCTAATTGTAAATTTTTGTTCAGGATGCCCATTCCAAAGAATTGACTCATAATCAAATTCAAAATCTACCGGCTCTGGGTGGTCCACAAAAGCATAATCAAGAAACCGCATACCAAACTTTTGCTCCATATACGCCGCAACGACTGGCTCTCTGTAAAAATAGAGTTTCGTTATTTTCATTCTCCCATCTCCTCAAAATCATACTCTGTTTGTATTAACTCAAAAATCTTATGCACTAATCGCTTTTCTTTCGCCCCCTCGGATTGAGAAGGAAGCATATCTGTAGCTATCTCGTAAGTCGTCCACCTATGGCCGCATTTCTTCTGTAAACATTTACGCCTTCGCCTTATAGAATCGCCTTCAGTAGTAGAATCACGGCTATCATACACCATGTTGTTATCGCGTGAGCAGGCAGGGCATTTCATTTCCCCTCCGTTAAATAAATAATCGGCGCAGGCACGGCTATTTTAGAGCTTACAATCTCACGGCAATCATGCAGCATTACGCCATGCCCGATAAAGTAGCCCAGTGAATAAAACACAATAGAAAGCGCAACCAGCGTTATTGTGATTATGAGTTTGTGTTGCATTATGCGGCTTTCGGTTTAGAATTATCATTAGCAACCGCGCCAGAATAAACCCACTTTCCCCGCAAGCGAACAAAGCCTAACTCAACTAATGTTTTTTCTTGTGTGGTCATCTGCCATCTCCATCTTAGGGTTATAAATTATATTTATACTAGGTTGAGTGGGTTGTCAACAGTTAAGTTTATATCATTGAAGCCATAGGGTTTTCGTAGCTCCTCTATGGCTTCATAATCCGGGTGGCGATAATTAAGCATCCAACTAGGGAATTTTGTTAACTTGCCATTTTTTGTCGCCCTCACGGATGTATCAATATCTGGTTGGTTAGTATAAGTAGCATCGTACTGCTCCAGTAAATCGGCCATCTTTCCCTGCCACTCATCCGGCATTTCGTGCATTAAAACCCTCGGCAGGGTTAAAAAGCTGGCGCGAGATAACCCGAACCATCCCCACAGCTTTCCGTGGCCTTCGTTGTTTATTGCATCAGTCATGCGCTATCTCCTGTTTGTTGGGTTAAGCATAGTAATATAATCAAGTTTACCATAGGCAATAATCCGCTTTCCGTATAACCCCTGCCCCCTACCTTCGGGCAATACGGATTGAGGGTGTAACTATCTAAAAACGTTTACCTTGACTGTTTTTTATAGTGAACCATTAACACTCCCCTGCCCTGAAACTCTATCAGGCTCTTGCAGTACGTTCGTCAAGATATGCCCCCACTCGTTACAGCTTCGGGCGGTGCGGAAACCCCATTGCTGGGAAAAGACACCCGTTTTCCTATAACAGTTCTGTCTTCGGCGTTTGTTAAGGCCGGGAGCAGCAGATAAAAACACATTGATTTTTTATGCACATTATGCAAAGGTATCAAGTATCTATTCAGGACTGCTGCTACAGACTGAATAAGCCCCCGGTAGAACCATCTATGCGGGGGCATCAACACCTAATCATACTTTCTTATCTTTTGCAAGTTTGTTTTTCTTGTAAACGATATTTTTCGGACTTTGCGGGTGGATTATCTGGCTGATGCTCACCGCGCTATTCGCTGGCTTTTGTATTTGCAAAGCTGCTTCCCTTGCGGTTTCGTAGTCACCCTCCACCACCTTAACAACCCTTCCAGTACCGTCTGGTAGCTGCCATTCTATTATAAGCCATATTTGTTTCATAGCCAGAATTCCCACCATTTACGCTTAGGTTTTTGTGTGAAAAATTTACCGCTTTTGCCGCACTGCTGTTCTAATTTTCTAGCCCCCGTTGCATAATACCAAGAAATAGGGGGTTTTTTGTTTTTGCCAGTAACAAAGAATTCTTCGGCAGGCTTTGTCTGGTCAGTAAACCTTTCTATTTCATCTTTGTTCCACGGCAAAGAGGGGCATACACAATATCCGTGCCTATCTCTGTACCATTTACAATCCTTACAGAATTTTACTAAAGCGTCATCCATAAAACCTCCCATTCTTAGCCTCATACGCATCAAGCTCATCTTCCTGAGCCTTAGATAGGTAAATACCCTTACCACGCTTCCATGCCCACGATTTGAGGATTAGGAGGGGGTCTGGGGTGTTCTTCTTGGTTATGGTTTTTGCGATACCACGTTTATCCCTAGCCGCCAGCACTGCATTGGTAAAATAGCTGAATGTCCTTATACCTTTCTTTTTCTTAAAGATTTCCTCCATTGTAGGCAATATATCATCTTCTATAAGGCATCCTTCATTAACCCACATATACACGGTAGAAATGTCAGCCGTTACCATGCAGGGGGATTTATCAATAACAAGGTCAAGCACCTTCTTGATGTTCGGCGCGGCTCTTTGTGGGGTTTCGTGGATGAGCATTAAGCTACGGCTTCTGTTTGTGGTGGTTTAGTACGCTCCTTTGGCCTTCTCGTTTTAAATGCCCGTTTATTCTTAGTCATCGCGTGCTCGGCGCATAAATCAGAGCAAAAAATTAAAACTCTTTGGTGGTTATAATCGAAGAACGGCATAAGGCCAATTTCATGAGCCGCCCTAATTATATCGCAAGCCATCTGAGGCTCAGCAGAAGGAGACGGCAAACGCTTCCTGCAAGTCCAGCACTGGAGAATAATACCATTCATTAAACAAGCTCCACTTTAATTCCGGTCTTGGCTTGCACTAATTTTCTTTTCAGCCTACTCATGGGGTTGTCCATGCCCTTGGAATCTTCTATTACTTGCTGTCTGATGGTTTTGTCAAAATACCAAAAATCTAATTTTACCTTACAAATGAATATACCATTCAGCGTTATATCATAAGTAGGTTGCGTTCTAAGTCCAGAAATCTCCCCAGCTTTTTCGCGTAGCTTTAAAAGAGAATATCTAGCAGCCTCACGTTTTGATGCAAACAACACCCCGTCAACTTTCGTCTTTATTGCCCCGTATTTGCTACGTTTCGGCTTCTTTGCGAGCTTGCGGTATTCCTGAAGGGAGAGGGTGGTCATTGTTTTGTAGACTTCTTTCTGCGATAATAGGAACTCATATATTTGCTGAGCTTTACCCTGTGTATTTCGCAAAACCTACCACCAGTATCATGCGGGGTGCCGCAATAAACGCATTGCCCGTTATCTTTCCTTTTTTTATAGCGTTTTTTACGTCTTTTACTGTTTGCTTTCGTATGTCTTATGCAAAAGTTTGTATTTACAATATTTTTATCACCGCAAATCGCGCACGCCCTCTCTGCTTTTTTCCGCAGTTGGTACTTTCTCTGGCGGGATACAGGAAATGAAGAAAATTCATCCGTAATCATATTATACAAAATCGTTTGCGGTTACTTTGCCGTTCTTTTTAGCAGCGTATTTCCTCTTCAATTTATTCAGGCTCGCCCTGTTATAAAGCTTCAGGTTATTCATTGTATGGACAGGAGCGGGGATTTCCATTCCCTTAACTTTGCCGTTCACTATATTATAGAAATAAGTGTGCGATATGCCGATGTAACCGGCTGCCTCGCTTGCGTTTAAAAGATTTTTGATATTCATATATTTTCCTGTTGACAACTCCGTAAACCTAGCCTATAACATAATTCATAGCAGATGTTCACGATGTAGTCAATATCTGTTTACATACGCTACGGATTACATCAATAACTAAGGAGGGTTTATGTTGTTAAGAGATAATTACATGCGTCTAGCTGAACTGCGAGTACGGCAGTTGCAAGAAAAGGTACTCGACCAGAATCTTTCCAATGAAGAAATAGCGGAACGGGATAAACTCACGAAGGAATTATCTGAAATGCAGAAGGAGGATTAATCATGAAAAAGCGCACAAAGAAAACAGGAAACCAAAGGGTGCTTGAGCTTTTGCGGAAACGCAGGAATATCGGAGTGAGTTTTTCAGACTTCGGTGCTGGTTTCAGGCTAAGCTCAGTTATCCATGTACTCCGCCACAAATGGAACATTACAATCCATAGCAGGATGGAATACATACCAGAGCTTAATACCTCTATAGCGCATTATATTTTAGTGAAGGAGTAGGATTATGGGATTAGTTAAAAATGCTTTCCATGATGAGATAGGGCAACGTGCTTTGTTTGCCAGAGATAGCGAGCTTTCAGAGGATGAGGCGTTTGAGATTTTAAGCTGCGAAGGAGTGGATGAAATAACATGGTCGCAATCGCTAAATAATGATTATGCTCGATGGATGTATTTTAACCTTAAATAGGAGCTTTTATGGCAAAAGAAAACAAAGAAGTAACCGAGCGTATGCGGGAAGATATAGAGGGTGAATTGGTTGATGTTTCGCAAACCAAGGCAGATATTAATTATTACGCCATAACATTATTAAGTGCATTCAACGCTGGCCGGAAGATTTCGATTGAGCGGGTTGATACGGAAGAGGCAAAGCAAAGAATATCAGAATTGCTCGACGACCTATTCCACCCAGTAACTAAAGAACTTAACAACCGTTTGGAGGATTTATGAACGACAACAACGCACCAATCATTTTTGACATGAGCAACGGAGTAACCGAGAGTGGCTGTAATGATTTAATAGGACTGCTGACACAACGCTCTATAGAAGCCCTGCAATCTGATTTAGCGCGCCAAGGAAGACCACCGGCAACCCCTGAGCAGATAAAGAAAGTGTTCGGTATATGAAAGAACTAACCAAATACTCTAATAACATAGCTGCCCATGTTTTATGGATAGGGCTTGTTATGCTTACGGTAGAGATAGCTTTAATGTATCATTGTTGGGGGCGTGTATGATGATTGAAATCACAGCAACCAACAAAGAATCGGCCAATGTAGAAGAAATCGCATCAGAAATTGGATGGCTTCTTAATACAACATACTCTTATGATGTAAGAACAATCTTTGGCAAGGAAAAATCACATAAATCTCACGCAGAGGCTAGAGGTAATTGCTTAATTAGCATAAGTAAGGAACAAAGAAAATGACCAGCGGATAAGGATGGGGGGAAGTGATGAGCCGTTTAAGACGTTTTTATATAAAGTATTTGAAACCACGCCCCGGCCCGTTCCAAGGCAATGATAACTGGATGGCAGAACTTATAGAATGGTGCGCTATACGGATGGAAAACCATGAAATTTATATGTCAGGCTGGCACGATGACGCAACAAACACCTCACCCGCGAAAGGATGAATATGAACAACGTAACCAACATAAACGACCACAAAGAGCCTTCCCTTGACGACCCAGAGGTTAAGGTGGATATGGGGCAAGCTGGCTATGCTGTTCGCGCCATAGGGCAGGATATAGATGCGCTTGAGCGGATGTTCGCAGACATCCCTAAACTTGTGGCTATAGACTATTCGGCTTTGGTTGAGAACCACAACAGGCTAGCTGAAATTATCGTGCGTATTAACAAATTTATAAAAGGAGAGTAACATGCAAGCAGCAACAACATTGGTAAAGAGTACCGAGCCGAGTAAAAAGGGCAAAGAGCCGGAGGCCGGTGGGAATGTTTACCAGCTTATTTCCCGCATCCAAGCGGCTTTGTCAAAGGAAGGCATCACAAAAGACCGTAGCAACGTGCAGCAGGGGTATAAATTTAGGGGCATAGATGACGTTTTTAACGCCGTTGCCCCGTTATTATCTGAACACGGGCTGTGCGTCCTTCCTTTTGTTTTAGAGCGCCAAGTCGTAGAGAAACAATCAAAGAGCGGTGGGGTGCTGTTTTATGTGACTGTGCAGGTGCGGTTTGACTTCATAAGCTCGCATGACGGTAGCAAGCACGAAGTTATGATGTACGGTGAGGCAATGGACAGCGGGGATAAGGCCACAAACAAGGCGCTATCAGCGGCCTACAAGTATGCTTGCTTGCAAGCCTTTTCTATACCGACAGAAGGCGAGAATGATGCGGATGCAGTAACCCATGAAGTGCAAGCCACTCCTCCAGCCGCTTCCTACAAACCAAGCGACCCGTTGCGCCCCCATAAAGACGCTTATGTTATACCGGCATTAATCACGCCGGATGGGGGGTTGGATTTTGACACTTTCACAGGAGAATTGGAGGCGATGCTGGAAAACGCGAGAAATCCTAGTGATGTCGGCCTTATAAACCGCAGCAATGCAAAAACACTCAGGGCGATGCAAACGGAGCGTCCTGATTTGTTTGCTCACATTGGTATTAAATTCCGTGAAACCGCTCAAGCACTAGCATAGGAGGGATTATGAACAATCTAGCATTGGTAACACAAGAAGACCCTAACGAAGTACGGCTACGTTCCACGGCTCACGAACTCTGTGATGCGGCTGGAAATGTCATGATTATGACACGCGCCGATTTAAGCCATGCCACCGACCTTGTGAAAGCTATAAAGAACAGGGCGAAGGAAATAGAGGACGAGCGCACCCGTTTGGTAAAGCCCTTTAATGAGGGCGTGAAGGCTATTAATTCGCGTTTTAAAGCCATGACAGTGCCTCTTATGGAAGCTGAAGAGGCGGTAAAGGGGCACATGTTGGTTTTCCAAAAGGAAGAGGAAAAACGCGCACAGGAAGAAGCCACGAAACAAGAAAAGGCCAGATTAGAGGCCGCAGAGAAGCGCCGGAAGGAAGAAGAGGCTTTGGCTAAGGATTCTACGGTAGAGCGTCCCCTAGCCCCTCCCATTGCCCTAGAACCTATCGCCCCAGTGGTATCGCAGCATCGCCCTACAACCTATGGGCAAACGGGTGCGGTTAGCACCGTAAAGAAGCAATGGACATTCGAGTTGGTGGATATAATCGCGCTAGCACAGGCACGGCCTGACCTTGTGCAGGTGGATACGGTGAGGGTCAATCAAGAAATTCGTGGGCGGGGCGGCGATATAGCCGGATTGCGCGTTTACGAAAAAGAAATCATGCAAGTGAGGTAGTTATGGAAGGTCGTATTAACTTTTTTGAATGTGATGATAAATCAGGCAAGCGTCCGCACTACAAGGGTTATGTAACCATAGGCGAGGAAGTACATGAATTTGCGGTATGGCCTGCTAAAAGCGGTAAGGGGTATTCTGGTAGTTACAAGCCAAAACAGCAGAAGCAAACTGAAACGCCAATGCTTGCCGAAAACCACCAACACCCGCCATTAGACGATGACGAAATTGTGTTTTAAGGAAAACACTCTTACAAAGAGGAATATTACCTTGGCGCATAACAGCGAGAATATTATGAAAGGAAGGTGTGTGTGAGCATTTTATGTACATTCGGAATACACAAATATATTGATGATACGCGGCCTATTTTAACAACGGATGGGAAAACTTTGAAGGTTGATAAATTGGAAGTTTGTTGGTGCGAGCGGTGCCATAAATGCAGGGATTATGATAAGGAATATGCCCGCACAATATTAGAACTTGCGGTGGCGACTTCAATACGACTTATAAACAGTCCGCCGCTTATGATGTCTAGTGAGGTAACGAGTAACAAGGATTAAACGGAGGGATAATGAGCGATAAAGCAGGCGAAATACTATTTTGGTTTGTTATATCTCCGATGGCGATAATTGCTGGTATTGTTGCATGGGGCGTATTGTTTAGGATGATTCATTCGCTAATAACTAAGGGGTCTCTTTATGACAAAACCTAACGCCTCCGCATGGATAGAGCAGGTGCTGTTGCAGGAGTTGCAGAAGTGGCGAAAACAACAGGAAGAGCACGCTCAGGTGCGTGTCCTCAAGCATACCAATGAGTGCTTCATGGCTATAACTGATGATATCATGGAATTCATCCTCTCCCATCAGGATGAGTGGAGGTAATATGGATTATAAGCAGTTTTTCGCCCTAGGCGGCTATATTACTATCATTGACCCCGAAGGCGACAGGGTTTATGAAGTTGAAGAACTATACCTGAACTTTAAGCAGCGTATGGTTGCTGAACTTCAATTTAATGAAGGAAAGCCGTTTATTCCTACGTACACACCGCCAAAGGACGATTGACACTACCGCATATTATGGTATGATTTTTGGGCTAGTCCGAACCTGCGAAGGCTGGTGTAGGTCTGGCAGAGATTAACGCTTTAAACTGGGCGAAAGCTCACCTTAAACCGTCTTAAGGGCTGCTTCTAGAAATGGAGGCAGCCTTTTTGCTTTAGTTTCCTATTCGGTAATGGCCTATACCTGCTACTTGCAGCAACACCAAGCATAGAACGAGAACTGCGATGACTGTAATAACAGTCTTAATCGGCCCCGGTAGCGGGATATATGTGGTTATCATGTACCAGCAAACACCCAGTACAACCAGCACGATAATGAGCGAAATTAAGTCCATAAATCCTCCTGTTTAGGTTACGCTGTGCTTATGGGTATAAGGTGTCAACAGTTATTTCCCAGCGTACAGATTAGCTTCAGCCTGTCGGCGGACTACTAGCCCATTTAAACGCTTACCGCCAGCGTAGGAATATCTTAGAAACTGCGGGGGTACTTCTACATCTTTACCGGCGTTTACCTTCTTTAAAAGCGTAGATTTTTGGAGGGTTCCAGTCCCTACGTTAAAGGCAAAAGAAGAAAGCCCGTCAAACTGGTTCTGCCTCATTTGAACCTTTACTGCCTTATTAACACCCCCTACAGCGGCCTTTAAGTCGTTTTCTAGCAGTGTTTGGGCTTGTTGGCTAGTGATAGGCTCCTCAAAGACCTCTCCACGCTTAATAAGGTGCCCAAAAGCGATAGTAGGCTTACCAGCAGAGTCGAGGTAGGTATAGGGGGAGAATCCCTCAAAACGCCTTATTAGGCTATAAAGGGCATTATCTGCTGAGCAGGGCTTGTGACATCGACTCGTGGAGGATTGGGGTGTCAGCAGGTTTGAAAGGAGGCTTTGGAATTGGGTTGGCTTTTCTAGGGGGGTTACTGATAGTGTGGTTGTCAATAACACAAACGGCAAACTTTTCAAGCTCATCTTTGGCCTCCAGTTCCCTTAGTTTAAGCATCACATTAACTACCCTAACCCAATCCCTCCATACAGAGTCCGGTGCGTCTGCCCTCGCCGCATCCTTTATGGTTTCACACGTTGGAAACACAGGAAGCGGAGCGTAGCTAGTAACCTGCACTCGCGTAATGCCGCAGCCATTCAATACCAGCAGGCTTATCAGAATGAGGGGTAGCGCGGTCAATTTTAGCATATGCCTTTTGTACTTTCTTGGTTTCTGTAATTTGAGCCTCCGCTTGTTTCAGTTCAACATCTTTCTGGCCAGCATAGTATAGGCTGTAACCGATATAGGATAACCAGCCCAGCAATGCTACCGCTGCAATAATGATAAACCAAGCCCTGAATCCCCATCCGAACATATTAAGCCTGCGGTATTGGTTGAGGGACCGAGCCAGCGCCCTCAGTCGTTCCATGCATAACTGGTGTAGACACAACCGGCGCAGGGGTAATCACTACCGAATGGCCTAGGTGCTTTTCAATAAGATGCTTTAAATGCAGGACAAAATCCTCGCCTGCTACGGCTTCAATTTTCAGACTATCTACCGTTCCGGCCATTAATTGCTGCATCTTGGTTTCTTCTTTTACGGGGTTCCTTATAATCTGTACGATGGCGTGGAGTATAGGAAAGCCAAAGAACACCAAGGGAAGAGCTTGCATAACTCTTTGCTCGTGTTGCCAGCAGAAAAATAACGCTACGGCGCACGCTATGATAAGCGCAACCCACGTAAGGTTTTCCATCATCCAAGGCTTTCCGGCCTGTAGCCACCATGTTTTCATACTATCTCCTATAATGATAATTTAGATGCAAATGAATCCCATGCCTTAACTATAGCAGCAGAAAATACAGTAGCAAATGCTATAATCGCCATTTTCTGGCCTTTCTGTGTGTTTATATATTCTACCACATCGTCTAACTTATCTGTTTGTGCGTCAATTTTAACATTTATCGTCATGTTATCCCTCAACATCTGCTCGGCATGGGCTTTTTGCTGTTCCCGTAAGCCATCAATACCAGCCTCCACCTTGCCTACTTGGTTGGCTTGCTTTAGCATATGCTCTAAGAGAATTTGTTCAGTCATTATGTTAATGCTATTGATTTCCAAGCAGCACTTGGAGTGTTGTAAATCCACAGTTTGTTATTAGTGGTATCATAAACAAAAGGGCACATGCCAGTTTGCGTGGTAGGTGTTCCGGTTTTAGCTCCAGCGCAAGACGGCATAGATGGCATCCTATCCGTAGCTCCTGTGGCAATTACACCAGTAGTTCCATCGAAAGAAAGGAAAACGTTTTTCTTTGAATCGAAACGTGTACATTCCTCTACAGTGGTAGAACCAGCAGAAGTGGTTTGGATTAAAACAAGCGTTCCGTTATCTGTTGTAGCCCAATCCGTAGCAGCGATTATTCTCACCCCCCCCTTATAACCGCTATAATTTGTCCCATCATATCCGCCGCCGCCGAATGAGGCTAATTGATTATTAGCGCTTACTTTAGCTTTAGCATCGGCTCTTCCTTGTGTTCTCTGCCCTAAGAATGTCGCCGCCCCTGCGAAGGCGTTATTCTCTATTACAGAACCACCGCTAGTATTGACCTGCAATATAGCAGCAGTTGTAGGGGCATTTGAAAAGGCCAAACCAGAAACTAAAACTGCGCTTGTGAAATTAGCCGCTGCTGCTGAAGTCGCTCCTATCACCGTGCTATTGATTGCACCAGAAGTAATAACGGGAGAAGAAAGCGCGGCTGATGTAATTGAAACAGTACCCCCTAAAACAGTCAACCCGCCATTAAGCGTAGTATTCCCGCTTACGATAATAGAGCCTACAATCGTCTGTGATGTGGTTTCTGCAAGGAATAATGCAGAATCTATGAAATCGCCAAATTGGCTACTAGTAGGCCTATCACCAGTTTCAAAGTAGGTTTTAACGGATGTCTTTATAAGTATTGTCATTTTGCCCCCATTTTCTTTAGGTTTTTAGATAGCTCCAATAAGGGAACTTCTTGCGGATTCATCACGGAAGCACCAAGGGTTTTCAAAGCACCAATGGGGCTACCACCAGCTAATTGCATGCCAGCACTAGCAAAGTTAGGAGTTGTGCGCCTGCCGTGGATAATAGCCTGTCTCAATACTTGTTTTGCCATTTCAGGCGGAAGAAGTGTTGATAGAATGGAGGCTCTGCCAGCCTTATCGCTGTTCAAGTTATCTAGGAATTCATTAGCGCGGCTTAGAGTACTTGCTGAGACTCCGGCATTGGTTGGGTCGTTCTGCGCTGCTTTCCATGCCACATAATCCTCAGGCTGCCACAATGGTTTTAATTGTGATGACTTATATTGCCCGACTCTTGCGGCCTGTTTCTCCGCTGTATTAAGGGCTTTTCCGAACTCAGGGGATAAATCAGAAGCGTTTTTGAGGGCATCATTTACATAGGATTTGAACGCCAGAAGTTTACCGCCGCCAGAGGTCACAAACCTATTGGTATTCAAGCCTGAATTTATAGCGGTTTTTATATCAACTAGGTCAGATGGGTTTATCCCGTAAGCCTCGACACCCTTCACGCCGGGCTTGATGATGGGTTCGCCGTTAGGATTAATAATTCCTGTGTCTTGTGGAGGTTTTGAGTTTACGCTATATTTTTCAGATAAATTATCCCGTATATCAATAAGATTTGAAAGGGCTAGATGCTCCTTACTGCCGGGGGCAACCTTATCAGATAAGTAATTGATTATTCCATCCAGTTTGCCATAAAGCTCAGGGGCTTTGACGGAAAATATATTACCTAACCCGTTGAGCGTTTTATAGTGGCTTTGCAGCGTAGATAAATCCTGCCCGTATTGCTGGCTAATGGCTTGGTTGGCCTTCAATCCAGCATCAATAGGATTAGGTGCTTTGGCGAAAGTTGTACCCTTAGCAGCGGCAGGAAGCATGGATAAATTGCTTAGTTCTTGCGGTAGCGCCGGAGGAGCGCCCGGAGGTGGCGGAGGGCCGTTGTTATTATCCCTCATTAAATCCATGAAAGTACCGGGCGCAGACTCAACAGCGGGCTTTAACATCCCGCCAATTTTCTTAGCACCGAATGGCAATAACATTTCAGCGGCTTGGGAATATTGATGCGGAATTCCTAAACTTTGCTCTGCTTTCTGGTTAGCCATCCCAATTAAAGTAGTGGGGATATTTCCTACGGTTCCGGCAACGGCAGAAGCAATCTGGCCGGGTGGGGAAGTCATAAGTGCTTCTTCAGCAGCACCAGCAATTTGCGGCCCGGAAGTATTAGCCCATGCACTTTTAGCCCTGTCTATGAATCCAGCACCCTCAGGGGCTTGGTCGGCACCAGCTTTTAAGGCGTTTAAATCAGGCGTGTAATTCTGGGTAGGTTGTCCGGTGAGTAGTCTTCCGACATTTTTAGCAGAATCCACACCGCCAGCGAAAGTGTCCATAAACGGCTGCACTATTGAATCAGCAGTAGAACCAGCAGAATCTTTTATTAATCCCCTGCTTTTTGCCTCATCTAATAGGGCTTTCTTATCGGGCGGGAGAATCCCACGCTTATCAGCTTCTAAAATTAATTCTATTTTAGAGGGAGAGCCAGAACCAATAAGAGTATCTTGTGAGGTAGTCTGCGGCATTTGCACGTTAGAACCTTCCATTTTAAGCATGGGAGGCATTATCCTAGTCACATCAGAGGGAGCAAGTGGCTGGTTAGGGTCTAGGCCGCTATTCTTTGCCACAAAGTTTATATAATTTGCCGTATTATTCTCTGAAGAAGGCGCATAAGTAGATATAACACTGTTGATAGTAGGTTGATAATTAGCTCCATACCTCGCTTTCATGGCATTGCTGTTGCCTGAAATCTTGGCAAGCAAATCCTGTTGCATTGCAGCAAGTCCGGCATCCGGCGAATCGAATTGCTGGAATCCCGTTTGGCTTCCTACTGGCCTTAGATTTCCGGGGTTGTTCATCATTGAAGGGCCTTTAGTAAATCTTGGTCAGAAAGTGATTTAACATCCATAGCGGGTTGGGGGTTGAGGGAGTTTTTTACATCAGGGCTTAAAAGACGTTCGTAATCATTCCTGCCAGTGCTTTGTTCGTACTGTTGTTTTAGACCACCAAGCTGCCCTTTAATGAGGTTCTTGTAGGTTTCGATAACACCCTTTAACTGCTCTGGGCTGTTTGCTGCATTAAGCTGTTGCTGGGCAGTTTCCCTATCGCCTACACCACCACCGGCCCCAACCACTGCTTTAATGATTTCATTAGTCACCACTTGTTTTGCGGCGTTAAAATTAGTGGGTGGAGTTTGGCCGAATTGGGTTTGAAAGGCATTAGAAATCGCATTAATTCCTTTCATATCACCATTTTGTAGGGCATCGGTAAGTTGGCTAAGGGTTCCAAGGTGAGCATAAGCTACGTTAAACGCCCTTGTTTGGTCGCCTTGTTTGCCAGTGTTAAACGCTCCCAGAGCTTTGGCACTTTGTGCTGAAGCGTTGGGGTCGTATTGGTACAATGCCCCTAGCATCTGCTGCCAGTAAGAGGATTTAAGGGCGAAGCCGGTTGGGAAGTTCAATCTTCCTTCTGCTAAAGCTTTTACTTGGTTAGCAAATTGAGGCGGAAGAGTGGCTAAATAAGCATCTCCAGTTAAGCCAGCAGTTTGCCCACCACCAGCACTAGGATATGCGCCACTTTGTGCATTAAGAAATCCAGCTTGTGCGATATTCTTAGCGTATTCTGATTGCTGGTTTTGCACTCCGCTTAATTCCTTCAACATGGCGAATTGCGGAGTTAAACGCGAAGCAACTGTTCCTTCAGTTGTTAATGCAGGATTTCCAGTTGAAAACCTTTGGACAGCAGTATTGCTAATATCGCCATAAGTAGGCTGCGCCATCTGGTTTATTTGCTGCATCAAAGCAGGGATGGATTGCGGCTGATTTTGTGCTTGTGGTTGGGCATTGGGCTGGAATGAGCTAGGAGCCGCAGGTTGCTGGAACCTTGCCGCCAAAATCTGCTGCGTTAAATCTGGTTCTTGGCCGCCTAACGGATTAGCCATAGAAGTCGCCAAGGCTTGCTGTGGGTTGCCCTGTTGCTGGGGGAATAGATTAGATAATGAAGGCTGTGGTGTTCCCGGTGTGGCAATAGAGCTTTGCGGCTGCTGCATTTGCAAAAGCTGCGCTGCCAAGTCACCCAATGCTGAACCTGTACTAGTTGGCACTTGCGTATCCCTTCCACGGAAGATTATAAGGATTGCCAGTTTGTTCGTTAGAAGGAGCTGTTAGTGGTGTGGTTTGCTGCTGTCCTCCACCTAATTTCTTGAGCAAATCGCTTATGTCGCTATAGCCACCTAATTCAAGGTTGGTCTGGCTCTTTGATGCGGGTAATACTTGGCCAGATAACCCTCCTGCTCCAGCTTGTAATTGCTGTAAAGTCGCATTGCGAGCATTTTGGTCTAATCCCTGATAACCTTGCGTTAAAGTCCTGAAAGCTTGCTCCCCTTCCCTGCCTTGGGCGAATAAAGGCACTCTTCCATTCGCGGCAAGGGAACGGTTTTGGCGCTCCATTTCAGCAATAGCTTGGGATAGACTATTTAGGTTGTTTTGTTTATTCTGCCCATAAAGCTGCGCGTAAAGTGGATTCTGTGGGTTGATGATAGCATTATTCACATTAGCAAGCTGCCCGCTGGATTTAGCCTGCGGCCCACTAAAGGCGTTTTTAACTGCCATAGCGCCGGGTAGAATCTGTCCGATTGTTCCTAAGGCCTGTCCCATTATCTCACCCTGTCTTTCGCAGTTTTCCGTTAATTACTTGGTTAGCATGAGAAATAGATAGTCCGTATTTTTTAGCTAATTTCGTCTGTTCACCGCGCTTTCCAGTATATTCAGCAAGCAGCGAAGATATTGTTTCATTCGAGAATTTAGCACTTGCATGATTTTCTGCAAATCCGGGGTGAGTAAAAGCAAATAAACCATGTTTTATAGCATCTCTAGCATTGTCGCTATAAGTCCCCCAATAAAGGTTCTCTAGACGGTTATCAGTTTTAATATCGTTTTTATGACAAGCAATCTGCCCTTTTTGTGGTAGACCGACAAAAGCCATAAGAATTAAATGATGGACAAGTTGAATTTTCCGTCTTTCTTGCCAAGGCCGATTCCCATCTCCCATGATATTTACTGAAAGATATTTATTATTTAATCTTGAGCCATTCAGCCTCTGCGTCATTACTTTCCCATCGCTGTTTCTTATCATCCCTTCGGCTGAGATTTCATATCTGCTATAACCCGGTATTTTCCGCCATTTTTCCATTTTAACGTACCCCATTTAAATCCCCGTACACGTAAAACCCCGTAATAACATCAGGGCTTGCACTGGATTGTGTTATGAATTCGATTCTGGCTTGCTCACCGCGCCAGCGCAGGGGATATTTATCAGCCTGTGCATAAGCACCTTCACCGATAGCATTTATCCCAATAATAGCCGAACCTATCGCCCCTGTTGCTCCGGCAGAAACGACAATGCTGTCACGAGATAAACCATCCCATCCCGCAACAACGTTGATAGTATAGCCTATGTCTGGGGCAGATTCAAATATGGGTCGTATGTATTGGCCTTGCTTGACTCTGGGACTTGCCTGCGGTTCCTCCAAACGTAGCCATGCAGTCATTAAATCGGTAGTTATAGGGCTTCCATCATCAGTAGCAGCAGAGGCATCCATAGAGTAAACTAACCCGCCAGCACCGCACGCCAGAAGGTCGCCATTCCTTCGAACAAAATAATGGTTCTGCTGCGCCCAAGGGCCAGAGAATAAATGCCAACTTTGCGAAAACTGTGTTAACTGGCCTGATTCGCTGTAGGACGGATTTGTGTTGAGAACATAAATATTATCGGATATTTTCATCATCAGCCAAGAACGCCTTGGGTAGAAAGAGTATTGGATATTGTCTGTGTTGGCCCCTTGGATAAGGTTTATAACCGCAGAGCGGATAGGCAAGCTCAAATTAGTCTGTAAAGTCGTATTACTTACATTCGAGCCGATATTGATATTCTGCAAGCCTTCTTTAGTGATGTGCTGCAAATCCGTACCATTTGTCCCAAGCCCAAAACGGCCAGCAACACCGTTAGGATAAAACGAAACCGGCGTAAAATTCACGGTAGTAGAGCTGCTATCAGCTATAGGGGTAATGCCTTGGTAGATATAAAGGTTCTTCTGTCCAGCAGCTACGAAAAACTGCTGGAAGCTGCTCATGGCGAGGATAATGTCACCAGTGGGCTGCTGTGTACCGAAACTGAAGCTAGTAGAATCTAAAGTCTGTTGGTAGGTTGTTACGTCCTGTGGGTCATCAGGAGCAGAAATTACAATCCTTGTTTGGTTCCTTGAATCTAAATAATAAACCCGTCCATAATGTACGTGGATTTGCGAAGCAATAGGCATTGCAGATTTAAAGAACGCAAGGGCATCGCCAGAGATTTGCCCCGTAATTGTTTGTAGTAGGTTAACATTCGCACTTACACTTCCTACAAGGGCGAGCGCTGAGCGGGTAGTGTTATAAACAATATCGTTACGGCGGATTTCGGTGGTGGAGAAATCAACGCCAGACACGGCTATAACGGTGGTTGTTGTCCCCGACCCTGCCGTGGCGACATCTGTCGTCCCTCCAGCCCCGTCACTGAAGATTTCTAAATTAACATAATCCAGCAATTCATAGGCATCGCCGGAAGTCTGATTGAATGTAGTCTTTCCTGCCCCATTGCCAGCAGAACCTATTGCAGTAATTGTAAGTGCCGCAGAGGCTACAGTAGAAACAATCCCATAGCCATTTTGTGTTGCGTTATAGATAATATCGTTATTGGAAACTAAAGTTTGGCTTATCCAGTTGGAAATATTCCCATCTACAACATTGGTAGGGGTAGTACCTCCGGCCGTCTTTCCAGTGGTAATAATCGCCTTTAATTCATTGAAAGTATTTCCGCCGTCTTTAGTGTAGAAATTCCTATCCACACCATTCACGAAGATAAGGAAATCCTCGGCTTGGGCGCTTATCATCCTCACCTGTGATTTTCCAGTGAGGACGCTATCAAAATTATTTCCTGAAGTATTATACCTCCAGATATTGCCAAAATCATCGGAGGTGAAAAGGTTTACTGCTCCGGTAGTGCCGGTTGATTCATGCAACCGTGTAAGGGTGGGGTTGCCATTAATCCTAAGGCTGAAACGGCTCATACCGGGGCGGCGTTGTGCGCCTCCAGTTACGTTCCTGAAGCGATTTGTATAAACCTCAGCAAAGGTTAAAGGGCGTTCTGATTGTGAAAAATCAGTACCCAAACCCTGCGTTGGCATTTTATATTCAAAATAATCCATTATCTCCTATGCGACATTGACGGGGTGAACGCTATATCCCAACCCGTATCACCGTTAAACCTGTTCAATGCCTCCTTTCTTGCTGAAAGATACTCTTGCTGCATAGACTGGTACTTAGGAGTTGGAGTGCCGCCGGATTCATTAAGTATTGCCCTCGCTAGAGTCCCAAGGACAACCACACGCGCAGGGAAAGGGATGACTGTAGCCGCGTCTGAAGTGGTATAAAGCGGAGTCCTTACATAATAGACTAGAGAGAATATACCACCATCTTCCGCTTGGGCAGGAGTAGGTCTTACCCTTATCACAGGGTTTGCATTAGAATCCGTGCCATATACAGCAAATTGTGAAGGTGTCCCAGTGATGGTCACACGGGTTAAAATCCGCATTTCATCTATAGTTATATTTCTTAATGGCCCGCGCCTTTGCGAAAAGTATACATCCCCGATATTTTTTATATTCGCACTTGTAACAACGGAATAATCAATCTTCCCAGAAACACAGGTAACGTTAGAGGAAACAAACATTTCCTGCCAATTACCAAAGTCTGAAAGGTCGTTGCAAGTATCGTTTATGAAGTCAATGGTCTGGATAGTAAGCTTGTTGGCAGACAAACTGCTCACCGTAGCAAGCCCAAGCTTCCTAAAGACTTCGTTGACTGTTTGGAGGACAGTATATCTTACGTCACCTACACCCATAAATTATCCTATACTAAAGAAGCTTCCTACTGCGTATGAACTCGCTGCAATGTGGATGATTTGGTACATCGTTTGCGGGTTTAATATATATACACCATTTGTTGCTAAAGCGTTAATCTTGCCACCAGATGGAGGCCAGAGGTTGGCAGAAACCGCATTTTCGTAGTTTAAATATTGAATCCATCCTGCTTGATTTGCTGGTATCGCAAAACCTGTCGTGGCTCCATCTGTTACTCCTTGCCCGCGATTGATATAACCAGTGAGAACTGCTGCCGTTCCCTGTGTTGTACCGGCTGCTGAGATAATAACTGGAGTCGCTCCATAAAGCCCATTGGTAGACCTTACCGCAGAAGCATAAACCGTACCTGTCGCCGCTGAAACATCACCTGTTAAACTTAGACTCACGCCACTGACTATTCCTGAAAATGAAGCCGTATTTCCAGTGAGTAAGGAAGTTATGGTGGCCGCTGAGGCGGTCATTCTTCCTGTTGCCGCTTTCATATCTCCGGTAAGATTTACGGAAGCGGCGCTTACAATGCCTGAGAAACTTGCTGCCGCTCCCGTAAAGTTTCCTGAGTCTCCAGATACGACAGCGGCTCTTGCTCCTGCTATTAAATTAGCCGCCGTGTTAATATCACCCGCCGCACTAACAACTCCCGTAAGATGAATGGAAGCCGCAGTAACCGCCGTTGCTATATTAAGTGCATTAGCGGAAACCATACCGCTAAATGAAGCGGTGCTGCCGGTCAATAGAGAGGTAATAGTCGCGGCGCTACAAGTAATACGGCCTGCCGTAGCAGTTAAATCTCCCGTTAGATTTAGATTGGCCGCACTTACCATATTAGCAAACGAAGCAGCAGAGGCCACTACCTTGCCAGTGGCGGCAGAAACGTCTCCGGTTACGTTCAATGAACCGGCCGAAACTACGCCAACAAAATTAGCACCAGTTGGATTAAATCTTACCGTTTCAGCGGTGGTAGTAGTCCCCGCCGATGTGGTGCTGAAAGCAAAATAAGCGCCTTGTGCCGTGTCTGTCCAATCTTCAGCGGCTACTAGTTTAATAATCGCCCTATTTGCTGCTGCATATCCTGTCGCCCCGTAACCTCTTCCTCCTATCGTACCTAAGAGGTCATCTGCTGAAACTTTCACCGGCGAAGCCGCCGTGCCGTCTGCGCGTCTAAAAATAATCGAACTGGTCGCCCCGAAAGCATCAGTTTGGATAAGAGCTGTACTAGCGTCAGCAGCCGCCATGTGAATAACACAACCACCAGCGGTTACTTCGCCTGGTAAGTGATTGCCGGTGGTGTTATTAATTACTAATCCTGCTGATGTAGAAGCTGTCGCATTGAATCCTCCAGCCGAAACAACCGCTGTACCAAGCCCAAGTGACCCAGTTACAGTGATATTATTTGCGGATAATGTCCCGCTGATATTCATATTATTGCCGCTGACAAGGCCGCTAAAGCTTGCTGTATTGCCAGTTAAGAGAGAGGTAACCGTCATTGCAGATGCAATAACGCGGCCTGTGGCCGCCGCCATATCTCCAGTAAGATTAAGGCTTGCTCCGCTCACTATTCCAGAGAAGGAGGCAGTATTGCCGGTAAGCAGTGAAGTTATCGTCGCAGCCGATGCGGTTAAGCGACCAGTTGCGACCTTAGCATCGCCTGTAACATTCAGTGAAGCCGCGCTGACTATCCCGCTAAAACTACCAGCGGCACCCGTAAAGTTTCCACTATCGCCTGAAATAACCGCTGTTCTCGCCCCAGCTACGAGATTTGCCGCCGTATTAATGTCGCCTACAGCACTGACAGCGCCAGTTAAATGGATTGAAGCGGCTGTGACTGTGGTAGTTATATTTAAAGCATTAGCCGAGACCGTACCGCTAAAATTAGCCGCGCTTGCCGTTACTCTTCCTGTAGCAGCAAGAATATCACCAGTTACATTAAGCCCACCCGCTGAAACAATAGCAGAACCTAATAATAATGAACCACCGACGTTAATGTTATTAGCCGATAAAACACCTGATATATTGACATTATTAGCACTCAGCATATTAGCAAAAGATGCGGAAGAGCCTATAACCTTACCTGTCGAGGCCGATACATCACCTGTAACATTCAAAGAGGCCGCAGAAACAACCCCGGTAGTGCTTATTCCTAACGAGCCAATGCTAAAAGATTCTGCATTGGTTATTGAGCCTGCGGAAGTCACAGAGAAGGCTATTCTTGTTCCCTGCGCCGTGTCTGTCCAGTCTTGTGTGGTTTTTATGGTTATTTGAGCACGCGCGGTCGAAGAATATCCGGTTGCTCCATAACCCCTTGCTCCGATAACGCCTATTGAATCACCCGATACCAGAGCCGAAACAGCAGCAGCAGTATTGTTCGCTCTGCGGAAGGTTAGGTTACCGCTATTGGCGAAGCTATCGGTTTGAAAGAATGCAGCAACTCCATCAGCGGCCGCCAATTGCACAACCGCGCCATTTTGTACAGCAGCAGGAAGATGATTACCTGTGGTCTGGTCTATAATAACTGCCGCTGAAGCATAGGTTCCATTTAAGAGTAAAGCAGTAGATTTAGAACCAGCATCCCATATTCCATAGGTTCCATTAGCAATAATCTTTACACCGATATCACAAGTAAGAGAAACAGCGCTTACAGGGTCATTATTGCCGACAAAAAGACCATGTTTATAATAACCCAATGCTGGGTCTGCTCCCATCTGTATACCATACCAGCATTGCGAAGCCGCAGAAGATACTCCTCCGAATGGAGTACCGCTTATAATCCATATCCCCCTGCGATTCTGATTGACTGTATTTGTTCCATTAGCAAAACAATCAACTTCTAATCCGGTTAAATAACCCGCATTATCTGTTACGGTGTAATCAGCAGCTTCAGAAACACCGCCCCATACCGGGCCTGTGCCAGATTGTCTCCAAGCCTGCCCGTATACACCAGTATTCTGTCCGGCCCCATTACTTCTTACCGCTCCTGTTATTGCCCATTCGTTACCATCAGCTCCTGAGGCAACGGTTGTAGTTACATTTAAACCATTATTCACCCATGTAGCAGGAGACGGTGCCCCTAAATAGTTGGCGGTTCTAGCTATACTAATCGTACTGCCATAAGCATGGCCACTCGTACTAGCTTGATTAAATAGAATGACGTCTTTAGCGGTGTATCTAAATTTAAATTGTCTTGCACTTGTATCCGCGCCGATAGTCACAGCACTAACTAAAAGCGGTAACGCAGAATCAACTATTGTATCACCACTCGTGCCAGAAAATATCGCTATTCCACCAATTGTAGAAGAAGTATTGGTAGTTATTACCACAGGATTGCCGGAAACAAGTAGTGAATTAACAGACAGGCTATTGGCCGAAATTGTTACAGCGTTGATAATCTGAGCGCTTAAAATACCTCCGAATTGTCCGCCATTGGGAGCATTTACGTTACCACTAACGAAAGTAACGCCGCCAGTAATTAAATTATCCGCTGAGAAAGTCCCGGTAACGTGCATATCCGTTGCACAAACCCTTGTAGCGATAATTTTAGGAGATTGGAAATTAGATAAAATTACCTGCGCGGAAGTATCCGCCATATTCAGGCATGAATCTATGAAATTAGCGTAATCCGTTCCTGTCGGTATATCACCAGTTTCAAAGAATGTTTTGAGGGTAGTCCTGTCATAAACTGTCATGATTACCTCCTATTTTACGTAATAAGCACTAGCGGTTATAGGAATAACGGTATACATGGTATTGGCGGCGAGACCGAAAGCAGCATTGGCTCCCAAAGCATTTATCGTCCCACCAGTGGGCGGCCAGAGGTTAGCACTGGCCGCAGTTTGGTTTATTACATAAATAGGGATATTGGCTATATTAGATTGTATTAAAAATCCTGTCGCGCTACCATCCGTCACGCCTTGGCAACGGTTTATGATTGATGTGAGTTTAGTAGCCGCGCCTTGGGTAGTACCGGCTGCTGAAACTATCGCATTTCCTAATTGAACGCCATTCGTAGCGGCAAGACCTCCAGCTGATACAATCCCCGTGAACACAGCAGTAGAAGCAGTTATCCTATCAGCGGTAATGCCTCCTGTTAGATTTAAGGTTGCAGCACTTATATTATTAAGTACAAGTAATGAAGAAACAGTAACAAGACCGCTAAAGTTAGCATTTCCGCTTACTATTGTGTTTCCACTGACATTAAGACTTCCAACACTAAGGGTAGATATGCCAAAAGTACCCACATTAAGATTTGTAGCGCTTACCAGTGTTGCTGTTACAGATGGTGTGATTAAAGCCCCAGCCATAGACTGGTCTGCTGTTTCCACAAGGTTCACATAAGAATCTATGAAATTGGCATAGTCAGCCCCACCGGGGACATCGCCATCCTCGAAAAACGTCTTAAGGGTAGTTTTATTATAAGTTGTCATTTATTTTACGACCATTGTACATCCCACGCTCATGTCAGGTATGGCAGGATTGAGGTTTAAAATAGGAAAAGCAGGATTATCTTGGCTAGTGGGAACAGTAGTCAGTCCGACAAACTCAGGGGCTAATTCAGACACACAAACCGGGACATACTCGTAAGCAGGGCCACGGAAATCTTTTACTGGCTCTGGGTCATTTAATGGGGAAGCGATTTCTTGAAGGTTTCTTTTTAGGGGACGGGTAGTTAGTGCGCCCCAATAATCTTTCTGCACCTTGCTGGCGTAGGTAGTCCAACCGAAATAATCATCGGTGATTAAGTAATCGCCTTTTCTCCCTGCTCTACGTGCCATAACATTACTTTAACCCCCTTAACGTCATTGCAAGGTTAGCGCGTTTAGCTAGTTTTCCACCTTTGGCAGCAGCGGCTTTCAATGTTCCCATAGGAATTTTTTGGCCTTGGGGAATCCCAAGTTCGGCATGAAGTGCACCTTTCTTCATTCCGCTGGCCTGTATCCATTTTTTTGCCATATTAACGTCCTTGCGGCCTGTAATTCATTCTTTTATTGACCATAGGAGCCTTCTTTGTAGGCGAAGGAGTCCATGTATTCGGCCTACGCTTTGCTTTATCTGGTGTGATACCCTTGGAACCTGTTTTTACTTGCTTCATATAACCTCCTTAGACTTGTAAACGGATTGCAACAATGGATGCTTCAGACACATCAAGGCTTCCTGCGGCAGGGACAGTCCCGATGCTACTAAACAAAGAAATAGAATCATTGGTATTTGTGGTGGCATAGATAGCCGCTATGGTCTGGTCAGAACATAATCCGGTAATGGTAGTGATAATGCTGGAAGTAACCGTTGCCGAGGCATTGGCGAGGTCAGCGGCGGTATTATTAGTGCGCCTTAATTTACTGGTAATAGTTTGGTTTGCGGCGAAAGTAGCGCCGTTATAAAGGAGCTTGAACCTTGCAATGATTAAATACGCCCCGGCGGCAGTTATGGTAAGTGCTGGACTTGTCGTACCGAATGTTACAGCAGCGGCAGAGTTGGTAAGGCTATATGCAGTACCAGCCGCATAAACAGATAAAGGATTAGAGGTTATAGCGCCCCCATTAGCAGACGGTAATACCCCCGTGACATTCGTCAGGTCTGCCGCACCAGTCAAGGTAATGCCGCTTACTGCGCTTATGCCGCTCACATTGCCCCCATCGGTATGATGGTTAAGGTTAGGGGATTACCAGCAGAACATTTGGCTGAAACACTCACCCTAGCAGCGGCAGGGGCAAATGCGAAGTTTGTAGAACGATTAGTCGAGGCATTTACCAGCAGCGCATCAGTGGAATTAAACCATACCCCGGATACGTTATAGCTATTGGAATAGTTAGCAAACGGGTCGTCAAGGCTATATTGGAGGGTATACTGTATACCCGCCGTAGGCATCGTACAGGCCACGGCATAGCCGTTTACATAGCGGTCTAGGGGGATTGGAGAGCTGTTACCTGAGGTGGTAACTACTAATACCTGTGGTCGCATCATGGCGTAGTCCTCCTACGCCGTTATACCAAGGGTATTTGAATCGGCGCGGCTAAAAGTTAATTCAATCTGGTAATCTGAACCTGTAGAGTCAGTACCAGCCAATAAAGTTACGGAATAAGAAAGTTCAGCAGAAGCGGCCCCGACTACCACTGCACAGGCAGACGCAATGGGCGTATAGGTAGCAAGGCCTGTGGTTGTTTGGCGTGCGATACCAGCAGCAGAACCAAAGGATGTCCATGTCAGAAGATTCGTTCCGGCGGCCGAAACAGTAATTTTATCAGAAACCGTGGCAGAGGCATTAAGGAGAATATATAATTTACTATCAAGATTCATTGTCCCGACAGGGAATGTCCCAGTTTGAGTCCCGCTCGTTCCGCCCGTAAAACGATGCGTCTTACAAAGCTTAACTGGGCTTCTGCTTGCCAAAGCGGAAGTCACCGCGTTATTCCCGCTATAGATATTATCAGAATATCTTGTCATGATTTATCCTTAAATATCAATTATTACGCTCCTGGCGAACCATAGAATCCCAAATAGTTTACCGCACCCGTACCAAACAGGCGAACAGCGGAGAACTTCAGGTTCTTGGTATCGAAATCATTATCACGGTCAAGCATAACAGGGTCTACATCAGTAAAGACTAGGCCGTCTTCTTCGTCCGTTTTAATGAACCAAGCATCCGTATCGGTCAACCAAGGAGAAACTATAATTTCCAATGGGTTGTTGCTACGAGTATTAGAAATCGGGTTAATCGTGTTGTTGCCAGAATCAAGTTCATACTCAGTTTCAAAAATCTTTCGAACAAGGTTCTTGGACTGTACAGGAACGATGATTTTCATTGGCCTAACCACGATAGGAAGATTCTGGTCATCCACAAAAAGCCCAATATCAATATCCGCCTGTTCGATGGCCGTCTGTGAAAGGTCGGCAGCCGTAGATGGAGTGTTCTTCTGGGTGGTGTTATTAGCGGCTACCAGAAGATGCGCCGAGTTGAACAAACTCTTGCCATCCGCCGTTAGTGTTGGAGTCGTAGCAGTTGAGAAGCCGTTATTCAGGAGGTTGAATACTACGGTTTCCTCAGTCCTACGCACCGCCTGAGCTAACTGCTGGGGGATAGCAGAGAACTTGTCATACTGGTCATAGCGCATCATCTCATAAGTAATGGTAGAGCCAATACCATAGGTTACGTTGATGATTTCACGGGGAAAGCCTTGGTATTTATCGCGGTAAGGGATACCTGCGCCTTGGTCTTTGACACCAGCGAGGCCGTAATTGGTAATGCCTTGGAATTTCTCAAACTGTTTGTCCGATTGGTGGACATCAACAATCTTTTCCCAAAGTGGTTCCCAGTCTTGATAGGAGTCACCGAACCAACCTAAAATACCGGGCCAGAGGTCTTCTGAAAATGCACCAGTTGCCATTACCATAATTTATTCTCCTTATGCTGCGCCAGCGGTTGAAGCGTGCAGTAAATGGCGGTTCCATTTTACTTCAACGCCGTTATTAGCCCCACCACCCGTACCCTTACCCGCTAGTTCATCAAACGGGCCGATATTAATAAGCTTGAATAGGTCATTGATGGAAGCAGAAGCGGGGATGTCCACGGACTGGCCTGAAAGCCCTGTCTGGTTATTAGCAGCCGACTGGTCAATAACTAGGTTCTTGCCTATGTTGCTGAGGCCAACCGAGGTCACGCACTGGACATAATAAGTCTGGTTGGGGTCGAAGCATACATCAACACGACCGGGCTGTGCCGAGCCTATGACTTTCGTGGTATTGAAGGTAAGCGGCCTACCAGCGGAATTATATACCGCGATTACTACGCCAAAGCCTACTTGGTCGGGGTCTTGGCCTGCGGTACAACGAACTGCAATGCCGCCCGTAAGGGCAACAGCGTCGCCTTTGGCGATAGTCTGTCCACCACCGGCAGAAGCAGGGAAGCTTCTAATCCAGTCTGCCACAGGCTGACGACTGGGAATGAAACCATTTCTATTTGCCATATTCTCTCCTTAGTTAATCTATTACCTGCGTACCAGTTCTTGAAGAAATCGTTATTTCGCCATGCGAAGCCGCGCCTTCTTTTCCTATTTCCTTTTTAACGTGAGCGGTTAAGCCAGCAGTCCTTCTATTTGTTTCGCTCTGGTAATAATCGTCACGCTCTAAAGCTAATTCTTCGGGCAACCTTTGTAAGATAACATCATGTTTTTCTTGTATCGAACTTAGGTTAGCACCGTCATTAATCTTACCAGAAGGAACATTAAGGGATTTATCAGAAGTAATTTTACTTACCGTTTCCCACCCCTCCGCTTCTTTTTTAGCTAGATTATCAGGGTTCTTATTAGCCCAGCGATAACGATAGCCATCTTCTTTATTGATTACTTCGGTAACGCTTGCAGGTTTCCACGAGGAATGCCCTTTCTTAAAGGGTGCGGCATCCTTCTTAGGTCTGCCGCGAGTGGAAACTGTTATTTCTTGGGGATTGCTCATTGGCGTGCTCCTTTGGTTGATTTCACTAGCTCAACTTGTTTCTGATACCATGCTAATTTATCGGCATCAGATTTTTTAGGGCCGCCCATCCTAAGCGCTATCTCTTGTTGCTTAGGTGTTAGGGTTACTTTATTTGATTTCTTTCCGTTTGTCAAATTAGCTCCCATCACGTTAGATGATACTGTTCTTTTTGCCACGCCCATTCTCCTATCTATTTCAGCTATTTTTTGTTCAGTGGTAGCAAACCGTGGATTATTCCAAACCGCCGCTGCCTCGCGCGCAGCCTGTATGTGCAGAGGCGAGGAACTGTAAGCCCACGGCCTTAGTGGTGTTCCTGATTCATCTCGTTCATCCTGCCATGTAGCAATCAACCTGGCATCGTTAGGGTCAAGTTCGCCATCCTGAACACTACGTTGTGCAATCTCCGCCGCGTTATTAAATTGCTGTTGCGGTTGATTCTGGTTCTGAGATTGGATTGCTTGGCGTTGAGTAGCGGTGAGTTTTTTATTCAGCTTTATATCCATCAATTTATCATTGATTTCATCATAGGCTTTTGCGTCGCCACGCTCGAATGCCTGCTGCCTCAGGGTTACAAGTTGGCTTTCACTATCCGCAAAGTTTTTATCCTGAAGATGATTTACTACCGTTCCCATTCCGTTGGTGAGTTCGGAAATAAGACGCGATTGCTCTGCAAGGATTTTACGAGAATCACGCTTGTCACGCTCGTTATCCTTTACTTGCCGGTAAAGATAATCAATGCGCTGCTGGATTTGTTCTGGCGTAGCCGTTGAAGGGTCTACGGGGTCGTAGCCTTCAGGCTTACCTTCTGTCTGCGGCGTTGGTTGAGTCGTTTCGGCAGACTTGGCCTCCGGCTCCGTAGCCTGTACCGCTGCTGGAGCCGCTGCACCGTTTAGCTCTTGGGTATCTGCTTCCATGCTATTCTCCTCTTGATAAAACTATGTCAAAGGCTGTTTCCAATGGAGTTTGAGCATCAGGATGAATTAATTTACCGTCACTTTGGTAAAAAATAACGGAGTTTGTGCCGTTAATTGTAACCATCTTTCCGAATCCTTCGCGCTCTTCTACATCTGCCTCCACTTCTAATCCGCATCTGAATTTAATCTTCATAATTAATCCTCCTTGGTTACTGCTAAAATATCTTCATCCGCACAAATAAATAATGTGCCTTCATCATTACCGCCTGTATAAGTGGCATCAAGCCAAGCTCCTGCATGTTTGCCGAATACTACCTTGTCGCCTACGTTTAATGATTTTATCATTATCTCATTGCCTTGCCCATCATAGGAACGAGTCCATCCGGCTGTTTCGCCTAGCGCAACAATAGTTCCGTTGGAATGGGCATGGCGTTTGGCGTTGGGAATAATAATTCCGCCCGCTGATTTTTCCTGTACTTCCCGCTTGATGAGTACGCGGCCGAATTTAGGTTGATATTTTACGCTGGGCTCCATTGACTTATTGCTTGTAAGAGACTTGAGGTATCTGGTCTTCCACCCAACCCTAATTTAGATAGGTAACTACCTTCAATCGGGCTTAGGCTGCTCATATCTGATGTTTTACCGCTCTGGTCTACTAATTTCCTGTTTTCTAAATTGAGGAAGTATTGCTGTTCCTGTGGGCCTAATCCACCACCGTATACGCCTTGCGTTGCTAAATTTGTGGATTGTTGTAGGGGGGACTGGTCACTGAAGCTTGAAAGGCTAGACGGTAGAGCCGCTTGAGCTGATTGTGTGGGTTGGAATGGCGCTGGGCCAGAGGGAGCAGATGGTTGAGCGCCAATACTGCTACCAAGACTATTGCCAGCGTAACTTCCTAGCGCACCACCGATACTAGTATTTGCTATACTAGAACCTATGGCATTAGCGCCCGATTCACCGAGCAATCCAGTTATGCCAGAACTAATGTCACCGCCAGCCGAACCAAATAAACCCCCAGCGAAAGGACTAATAGCACCTTCGCCTATTGCGTTGGCTGTTCCGCTTCCTAGCGAACTTCCTACTGTTCCCAACCCGCTACCAAAACTACTGCCAAGTGCGTTTCCCGCAAAAGTTCCTAAACCACCAAGGAGGCCAGATTCTAAACTATGATTTTTTACTCCGCTGTAAGTTCCGGCAGCGGCTGCACCAAGGAAAGGGCCGCCTAATGCGGTACCTATTAACCCAACCGCGACAGGAGCTATTATATCAAGGAATTTTCCCATTACTTCATACCATTTAAGGAATTACGCGAAGTATTATATCCAACGTAATTATTATTTTTTAATTGTGACAGCAAATCACCCCCCCCCATACCGCCTTGGGTTATGGGCTGCAATGATTGGGTGCTTTGTGAATAAAATTGGTCGGTGGGGTTATTCTGCATATAAGATTGGAAAGGGGCATCATATCTGGCATGGTTGCCAGTAAAAAGACTTCCATCTTGATTATGAAAATATGGGCTTTCAATGCCATATTTCTGGTCTTGGGTAAGGGGAACGGCAGGGTTTAAAGCCTGCTGTTTATTAATAGCCTGCAAAGCCGGAGCGAGATGTTGCATGAATGCACCCATCCCAAAAGGATAACAACTAAAAATCCTTAATCAAGCGAGGGGGGCGGTTTTTGCGAATATTTATTTAATTATCTCACAAACATAGCCAATTACTTTGCTGTCAGGGAATAGTTTAGCCCATCCTTTGCGGCCTATGAAAGCCATTCTCTTTATTCCAGACAAATCAGCAAACTCGTGCAGGAACTTAACAAAATCATCTTTCCATTCCCCCAGATTATCAGCGCCCACTAAAGCAGGGGATAATATTTTACCGTTTTCTGTGTCGTAAGTAAGAAGATAAATTGTACCAATTATATCATCCCCTGAAACAACCAGATAAATATTACCGTAGCCCTTAGCGGCTATCTCTAGGGTGACGGCGAGGTTAGAAGTACTGGCTGGTGTCCGCTTTATCGCTTCTTCGAGGAATTTAACAGCCTTAAACGGGAGATAAGGAATATTCTCCGGTTTTACTTTAAGGAACTCAATCATCCTTGCATAATTGGTGGAGGCGCTGAATTACCTGAGCTTGTCCCGCTCGCAGGTGTGCTTCCTCCCATGTTTTGGGGAGAGAGGAGGGCGGCAAGTCCGGGAAGGTTAGGCGGAGCTGCTCCATTACCCATCGGGTTGTGAAGTCCGCCTGCCAGTGCATTAGCTGGCTCCTGTCCGGCTTGGGAGTTTTCGAGGACTCCGTGTTGTTGGCCATAAAAATATGCCTCATGCTTTCTTTTGTGAAGTGCTATTAATTGTTGTTGCTCAGGGTCGGTAAGCATCGGCCCATATTGTAATACAAATCCCTCTAGTGTGGCTAGGTGTTTTGCGTGGTCTTGGTCTGGGAATACATCAAAAGGCGTCCTTTTATCGGGAGTAAGCATAAACTGCATATTCTCCCACTCTTGGTTATCAACATCCTGTGGCTCAGGAGGAGGTGGAATAAGTGCATCAATATTATCCACATCAAGGGCTTTGAAATACCTCTTATAAGCCTCATCGAACACTTGGGGCCGTTGCTGGCTGTTGGGATTTTGGATAGTAGCCTGTAACTCAGCTTGTGCGCGAGCTACTTTCTGGGCTTGGGTAGCGAATTTAGGGTCAAAAATAGGCTGTATAAGCATATCGTCTTGGTAATCAGCCCTTGTAATCATCATCGGAGCGTCATTGACCGTATAATAATCAACAAGTGGCATATAACGCTGGTTAATGCGATAAATCTTCTGCAATTCCTCGCTTAAAGAGTTAGCAAGGCGCATCTGTACGCTGGAGAAGGTTTCCATTGCCTGCTCAACTTCAGCCAGATAGGTCGTAGGCTGCGTAACAGCATCAGGCGTGCCAGTAGTCGCCTCAGTGGTCGCACCCAGCCGTTGCGCCCTTGAATCAAGCATTTCCATGATTTTCATTAATGCTTCGTTGGGGCCGGGGAACTTCATCAACATGATGGAATTCTGGAAATCTCCGATAGTGTCGGGAATTTTAGTAAGTTTACCTAATACCATCCGTATATCATCGGACTGTATGCCAAGCCTTTCGCTTATGAATCCTGACATATTTCCGTCATTAGCAAGCGTAGCGGCATCCATAGACTGGCGGAGCATGATATTCACTGCGCTATTTAAATCACCTATCGAATGGCCGAGGCCAAGGCCGTAGAAACCGTCAGGGTTTTCTTTAAACTTATAATGCGTGAAATACTGAATCTGTTCGTATTCTTTTAACGGGTTGCCTACTTGGTCGGCTTCATAACCGATAGTCAGCCGCATCAAGCGCTTGCTCGCTGCACAGATTGTAGCGATGTATGGCTTGAACTCCCCGTTACCATCTAAATCAAGGTAAAAATGTTGCTCTAAGAGAACAGCGGGCCTATCGCGTTTCAGCTTGTTATTACTAGGGCTATTCAAGCCTTGGCTTTCGTCTACTTTAACGTTGTAAGGCGTCTTTCCCTCATAATGTGAAGGCTGCGCGGGTTGGGTAAAATAACCTTTGTTTGTTAAATCCTGCGTTTCGCCTACCGTTGAATAAATAATATGCGTTTTACGGCGTAAATCCTCAATCCGGCAGGAACCTACTGTGTAATTTACTACTAAATCCGTAGGCCTTACGTTTATAATCTTGGGGCATAGTTTTTTAATATCAGGGAAGGTTTTAGTAAAGAAACTTCCGTGGACGGCAGTACCTAAGAATAACGCATCTTTTTCCTTCTTATACGTCCTATCTTTAAAACCAAGTTGATAGGACATGTGATGACCGATGCGCTCTGCTCTATCCTCTAAATCTGATTGGTTAGCTGAAGTCCTGCGCATGGGGATAGCAGATATGAAAGTATCATTAGGAAAGAAGGATTTATATGTGCGGGTTTGGAACTGGTCGGCGGCTTCAGAAAGGATAGGCATACTCTCCGTAGCTCCCCAGTATCTTTCAGGGTCGGAGTTCTCAGCATAATCCTGCTGCATGTAAAGGGAGAGCCAGTAGGTATGCTGCTCTAGCCATTCAGCGCGGCTTTCGTCATCGTCTTTGAATCCGTTATGGACTTCCTGTGAAACTTCCCTTGCTAAATTAGTATCAATATCTTGGGCAAGGTTGTATGTCTCAGCAGCATTGATAACAACGTCTTGCTGTTCTGCCTGAGTAAGCTGTTCTAGTAACTGCTGGCCTTGCTCAGTCTGCGGGGGGTCTTGCGCCACCATTTGAGCAAGCTGTGAATCGCGTTCCGTTGAGTCTTGCATTTCAACAATTCCTTGTAGGTTATTGTTTTGTTCCCCGTCATTTTAGCGATTTGTTCCCTATTACGCAAATGTGAGAGTTTTTTATGCTTTATCATGAAGGGAATCATGCCCTCACCTTCAGCATCAAGCTCGAAAGTATTGGCATCAATTAAAGACTTCATCTCCAATAACTGTGCGTAAAGTTGCGGCTCAGTCCAGAAACACCGTTTCGCACTTACATAACGCTCATCATAGGTAAGCGAGAATTCGAGGTACTTAGGTTGGCCTCTTTCATCGCGTTCATCTAAATTAGGCTTATCAGGGAAAGCTAAGTCATATCCATAAAGTTTGAATCTCTTAAAACCTAAATGGTTGAGGACAAATAATCCTCGTGTTGCTGTCGCACTGCCACCCGAAATAATAGCATAGGGCTGTTTATTAGTTATTTCATGTTCCCCAGCGCCTACAGCGGCGTGGTAGCCGTAAACGGTACAACCTGAACTTATAAGCTTCCTGACTACCTTAGGATGAACCTGAGAGGCCACAAACCATATTACATCAGTATCAGGCTCCTGAACGAAATCTAGGACGTGTGGGCGAGGGTCGAGGAGGATTGTAGCCCAAGGTTTAATCCCAGCCGCCTTGAGTCTCTCTAATGCGTTTTTAACGGCCACAATCTTTTTACCAGCCGCGACCTCCTTACGGACATCTTCCGCTACTAATGTAGGCCCAGCAGAAACTATAACTATCTCCTCATCCGTAGGAACACAGGATTTAACCCAATTCTTTATCATCTCTTGGTTTTCTTCAATCTGCCTGCAAATATCCTCATTAGGGATAGAGTTCTGGGTTTGTATTACTACTTGCCCTCTTTGTGGCTGCATGGGCATCCTTTGCATTGCTAGGTTAGCTTTAGCCTGCGGCCCCTTATAATGGATTGACCATTGCCCCATCGGGCTGAATTGCCATACATCAAGGCCGGGGGCGTTAGGAGTAAGGTTAGTTACCTTCAAACCTAGTTCTTTCACAATAACATCGAACATCCATGAATCGTGATGTTGCTCTTGGGTTAAAATCCTATCAGTCGAATAAGCTTTTACCAGTTCAAGGATTATCTTATCGCCTCCGTTTTCGAGGTCAAACGCTATCCATCCACATTCGCTATGCGGCCAGTCTTTACGCTGGAGCGTAGAAGCTGCTGCGTCTTTAGGTAAACATGCTTCAATCTCCTGAAAGCTTACTTGACGTTGCGTGAGAACATCAGCATCCATCCATATAAGGTAGCGGGCGGATTGCTGGCCTTCTTTCTTCTGCTTCATTAACGTATCGTAGGCGAGCGCTATAGCAAATACTTTGTGGCAGAACCTTACCGGCTGGAGGCGGTAGTTATCGGGATGGTCTTTGTCCTTATTACGTTCAACGAATTCTTTGTGTTCCTTCAGCCAACCCACGCCAATAGCATCTTGTGGACGCACCATTGAAGCCACTTGCGAAGCCAGTAAATCATCATCTAACTGAATTAAAATAGGTATTTCTTTAGGCCAATACTGTGCGAAAGATTGCACCATTCGCTTGCTATAAATATCCCACGAGTGGTCTGGAAACGTGCTTACAACTGCTATTGTCATTAAAACCTCTTTGTTAAAATCCCATACCCGAAATTATCGCTGTTCACAAACTTACTCGCGCTAAACCTTTGCTCTGCATATTGCGTAAACCAAGCGAATGACTTAGCAACAGCAGGAATAGTAATATCGTGGAAGAATACATATTTCTTAGCCCTTTCTGCATAGTTAATAGCGTCAGACATCACACTCATCCCGTCATGGGCGGCATCAATCATAACCACATCAGGATAGAACCCGCCGTAAGCACTTGCTACCTTCGCTACAGTTTCTTGGCTTGTGCTGTCCCCATAAATCTCCTTAACATCGTAATCTTCATCTTTAAGACCCGCTATAACCTCATCCCTTAGGGGTTGGAGTCTTTCCTCTCCGTAATCTACAATGGCTATCTTGCCACGTGATTTCAAGGCTCTCCCAAGGATATAAAGCGAATTACCTTCAGCAGTCCCTACCTCCAAATAGCTTTCACAGCCCTTCATGAGATTAAAGACATGCTCTAGTTCGCTTCTGTCTTGGCACATAGGATAGGTGCGTTTTTCTGTCCGTGCCTGCATATCCCGCCAGAGTTCATCAAAGGTCTTTGGCATCTAATCCCCTTTCATGCCCGCAATTAGGGCATATTAAAATATCACAGAATCCTTTTTGGGAACCATTGCCATCCGTCACATCATAAATCATGGTCTTTAATATCATTGCGTGGCCTGAGCCATTGTAAGAGCTTTTAACCATTTCCTCTTGGGAATCGAACAAACTAACCGCAGCGAATCCCATTCTATGATTGAACTTCTCTATTTTCATAATCTTACTATATCATCCTCTGAGCATTTATCACCATATTGGATTTCTAATATCCATGAAGGTTTTAATGCAGTGAATTGATGGGTTCTGCGTCTATGAATTGCGTGCCAATCTCCAGCTTGGAGTGTTTTGGTGTTCAATTTACCCAACCCTTTTAATACTAGCCACAACTCATTGCGGTAGTGGTGGTATTGCTTCGAGCATGACGCATCTTTATAGAATCTCAATATCTTCACTTTAAACCTAGCCGCGCTTATCAGCGTGATATAATATCCCCATTTACGCTTGGTTATGCTAAGCATGAACTGCCTTCACTAATTCGCTGCTGCTGGATACTTTCTCGCCACCAACATTGAACAGCATTTTAATATTTAATTCCCTGCATAAATCTACTTCTGGCGTGCTGTCTATTGTCCTGTCCCCTCCATTAGCGAAATAAGTTGGTTTAATTCGCTTTAGAGCCTCGCAAACCGTCCCATCTGAGTCTTCTACCGGCACAACCATATTCACGCCTGTAATAGCCCTTAGAATCTCAGCGCGGTGTTCCCATTTCATGAAGCAATAGCTCTTTTTACGCTTTAGCCATTCGTCAGAGTTTAGAATCCATATAACGTCACCATATTGCGATGCCTCTTCAATCATGCGGATATGGCCGACATGGATAGGGTCTGCGCCTCCAGAAACGCAAACTACATTGTCTTTTTTAGCCATGTTTCAGGGCATCCACTTTCAATTTCTATGGGGAAAAAGTAATCAAATGGCTTTGTCCCTCTGAGTTTAATATCATCAATCATTTGTTTTAAGCAAAAATCAATGGAATTCACCTCTTTGTATCCTAACAATTTTCTTGCCTTGTCGCTAGAACAATATGCGTGCTTCACTTCATTAGGGCGGTCTGGCATGTAAGTAATTTCACCTTTATAGCCAGTCATAGAGCAAATCTTCTCGGCTAAATGCCTTATGGTAATTTCTCCTTGGTCTGGGCCTATATTTACTACCTCTCCATCCGCAGCACCTTCTACGATTTTTACTATTGATGGGATGCAATCAGCAACGGGGCTAAAGCAACGGGTTTGTAGACCATCCCCGTATACTATTGGCGGATTACCCTGCAAACAACGATTAATCATTATGCTGCATACATTTCTCGCGGGGTCGTCATATTTCTGCCGCACGCCGATGATATTATGTGGTACGGCTATAGAATATTTGACATCATGGGTTTTACATAAGACTTTAAGAGTATCTTCAGCAGCTACTTTGGCTATGCCGTAGGGGTCTATAGGTGCAGTCGTATGCCATTCCTCAAACGGAGGATAAATTTGTTTGTATAAATAAGCATTCTTTTGCTCTGGTCTGTCTGTAATCCCATAACATGAATGACCACCCCATCCGTATCTGGCCATACTACTCATAAACACGATACGCTTAACACCAGCAGCTATAGCAGCACTGAAGGTGGCGATGCTGGCTTCGTATATATTTTTTGTTATGAATGATGGGCTGAAACTAGATAATCCCTCGTGAGCGGTAGCTGCACAGTGGATTAAAACATCAGGTTTAAACTCTCGTAAAGCATAAAACATCCCATCGAAATCACAACAGTCTAATTCTCTGTCTATCCGGTGTTTATTAAATACTATATGAGGCTCTCCATCAAACTCAGTCATTTGCGCTAAACCAACTGATATTAAATTATTTTCATCACCACACACCAATGAATCATTACCAGCAACTTCATGTCCCTGCGCTAATAACGCGTCTGCAATGTGACTGCCTAAAAAGCCCGCTACTCCCGTCACCCAAATCTTACTCATCGGTTCAATGCCTTTAATAAACGACCATTAGAAGCCATAGGATACACACCATGCATAGCCAATCCTAACCGTTCTTTCTCATGCTGTAGTAAGTGCTGGCAGGTTTTATTAACAAACTCATCACGTTCTAGCCATCCCGCTTCCCTTATGCCGGTGTGCGTCTTATCGGGGTGTCCTTGGTCACTTGGCTTATCATGAATGAGTAAATAGTCTTTAAGATGTGTGAAGCAATAATTCTCTTTAGCGACAGCCGCAGTCCACGAGTCTACGAACCAGTGAAAAAATATAGGCGGTAAAAAGTACCCCATAGTTTCTATGTACTCTTGAGTTACTATGGGGTGAGGCGTACCCAGCGAATCACGGCTATCCTGTAGGGCGTAAACATGGACTTTATTATTAAGTTTCTCGTAGTGTTCTTCTATTGCTTTATCCCATAATGGGGTGGCGAATATCATATCATCAGAAGCAAGCATGTAGAGGTTGCCGCTATGGGCTTGGCTTAACGCTTCTAAGGCCAATTTGTTCCACGAATAAGCCGTAGACCATTCCTTGACAATCCTAACCGTTACGTCTGGGTCATCGCCTAGGGTTACATGGTATAATTGGTACTCATCCTGTAGTACGCCAACGGTTAGGTGTAGCGCACCGCCAGCGGTTTCTAGTGCTGAACGCCACATGCGTTTAAGCTTCTCAGGCCTACCACGAGAAGGGCAAATGAGTTCAATCATTCGTACCTTGTACTTTCCACTTCGCAAATCTTATTCTTTGTATCACCATTACGTTGCCAGTCCTCATACTCCTCAACCCATGTCAGGGCATAAGGAACATCTTTACATTCATCAAACCATGGCCCTCCGTCTGTGTAATGGATGACATGCGGGATATTCTTACGTTCTGAAGGGAGAACAGGGCTTGTGCCTGCAATATAGTTATAACTATGGGGAAGTGTCCCTATCTGGTTATCTGTAAGCCAATTAAAGCCATGTAGCTCAGCGCCCGAAAGAAAACTCACCCGTTCTTTAGTGAGCATCCTATTGGCAGGATGCGAACAATTGAACAGCACGAAGCTAGACCAGTTCTTGCGGTGGTATTGGTCGTTAACCCTTCCATCCATTTTAATGCCGTTTTTAGGCTTGTGGTTATGCTTAACCACCATCACAGCATATTTATCATCACATAGCGCGAAAAGGTCTTTTACATCGCATTGAAAGACCATATCGGCATCCATGAATAATGCCCATCCTTGGTAACAATTAAGAAATGGGACAAGAAAACGAGTGTGGCTGAATTCAGTGGAGAACGGCCTCCCGTCTACATAATCAACGAAGTTGCCTGTACTAGCATCTATACCCCAATGGCGTTTGAAATGCCCCGCCTTGCGGAGTTCGCGGTGCTTTAAGTATCTTATCCTTAATTGCGAGGTGGTTCGTTTAATGAGTGAGTGGGCGGCGACATGGGAAGCAACTGGTTCTCTTGAATCCCAACCAATATAAATGCTTAATGGCTCAGGCATTTACAGGAACCTTTCTGGCACATGCTCAATAGTGTAATCCCTATTGAATACTTCTTTTCCTGTACTGCGCTCTATTACCCTGTAATGCGGGCAACCTGTAGCGTAAGAATGGGCTTTGTCTAGGGTTTGGAGGTTGGCGCTTGAATAACAAGTACCGCCTAGATACTTTTCACATTTAAAGTTTAGTTCTTTAGGGCTAACAATTTCTCCACCAGATTGCATATCTTCCCTGCTCTTATTTCCTCCAAACTTAATTGGAGGTCTGCCATTACGGCGAATAGCTTATTCCGGTCAACATACTGTGCTTCTGAAAGATTTTCAAGGGAAATATTTTCAAACCATTTTCCTACTATGGAATGAGGGGTATCTGATACGCATGGAATACCAGCTTGGAGTGCTTGCCAACCTACGCTTGAGTTAAATGTTTTAACATAATTATAGTCGGCAAAATTTATTGGTGCGGAATCACCTTTGATTCTTACAGTTACTTTCTTTAAAGAATTGAAACGATGAAATGTTGTTCCGTTTAGCCACTCTCCTGTGACTGCTTGCTGCCTCCATAACTCAGGATAAGACGTGTTAATATTAAAAAAATTCTGTACGTTTTCTGTAGGAGCACACACCAAAACTGGTTTTTCCCAATCAAACCCTCTCCACTCTTTAATATCTAAATTAAGGGCTTCAAGCCTATCGTAATCAGGCTCTAGCTTATCAAGCCCTATGGTTTGTTGGGTTCCGTTGAGGCTGACTCGGTAGAATCCGTCATAGTGGTTGGGTTTGAAGTAACCCCTGTCAACGTTAAAGTATGGTTCTCCTTTGCTTTCACATTCTCTAAAGATTTTTGCGTTGCCTCGCAGTATTCCATAGCCAATAGTACCAGATAGAAATTTATGAGGAATTGTTCCTAAGAATCCTAATTCTAATGCTGCGGCCACAGTGTCAGCTATGATGTGGCCAGTTCGTAAAACTCTCACTTACGCTTCCCCATTGGCTTAACTCTATAAGGGTCTAATGCTTCTAAGTTATTCTCTCTTCTTAGCCTGAAGAATGTATTACGGATTTCTTGGTCTTTCAACTGTTTTACGGTGGTTGGTTTACCACGCCATACGCTAGGTAGTAACTCAAGCGCACAGCTCGCATGGCTAGACCAATCATGCACAGGGTCTTTGCGGAATTGCTGTAAGTCTTCATCGTATTGATAATGATAAGCCATTAAAGCTTCAATACCATCTTTGCATTTATCAGCATTAAACCAGCAATTAGGTAACACTTTACGCAATGCAGCATGGCGGTTAGCGTGGGTAGTTTCGGGTATGACACTCATCTTGACGCCGTGGTCTTTATAAGCCTGTTCGACTATTGACCTACCATTGGCTTCCATCAACTTCTTCTTAGCGTCTTGCGGCACGTAATGGGCAAAGTAAGTGTAAGGCTTTTCCTTCAGCATCTCGCAATAATGGCCTATACCTTCACCGCTGCTTTCGTAGTAATCTATAAACAATATTTCGTTGGGGGCTTCTTGGAAGAACCATATCGTATTCGTATCGCCATAGCCTAAATCCCATAGAGTAGACACGGGGTACTCAGTGTCATGCAAGACTTTATCGGTTAGCTTTCCTTTGCGTTTTAATTCATCAATCCATTTAGCGTAAACACCCCCGGAAAAGCGTATGTCAAACTCACCTTCCCAAACATGCTCATAAGCCTTTGGGTCTTTCTTCTGTAGCTTTAAACGCTCCTTATCCAGCGTGTCAGTAAAGAATGGGTTATCCCTGTAAGATACCTTCTTGATGATTGCATCGTCTTCAGCATCGAATACAAACCGTTTGTAGGTAGCATCAGTGGGCTGCTTGGTATTGAAGCTCAGCCATATCTCAGAATCATTCTTGCGGATGGTAGGGATAAGGATTTCCCAGCTCTTATCCGATACGCCTTCGGCTTCCTCTACCCACGCTATATCAATGCCTTCGGTAGACTTAATCTCATTAGGATTGTGTTTAAGCCCCTTAAAGATGAATTCAGAGCCGTTTATGCCTAGGATTGTCTTAGCCTGCACTTCATAGAAGTCTTGCAGCCCCATTAGTTGTATCTGGTCAGCGAGGAGCTTATGCACTGAATCGTTGATAGAAACCTGTAATTCACGTGTGCATAGAATCCGCATAGGTTTCATAGCGGCTTTAGTCAGCAATACTTGGGCGAAAGCCCATGACTTCGCCGCGCCACGCCCTCCGTAATAAACCTTATACCGTTTAGGCTCTAATAGCTCTTTAAAGGCCTCAGGTATCTGAGCTTGGAAGTTTATCTCTAGCAGGGACAACTGTTAACACCCCCTTCACATTAACCAAACCGCTTAGTTTCTGGTTGATATTAGCCGAAGATAAATCAGGTATAATCTTTTTTAGTAAGATATTAGCTGCGCTAATCTGGGTGCTACTTAATTCTAGGTCGCCGGACACATGCTTTAGCAGCCTGTCTACGATAACCCCGGCGCTTATTCTCTCTTTCCAATCCTCAGTTAGTGCAAGCTTGCGCTTCCTGCTCGCCATCATATCCTCCAAAATCTATAATAACCTCATACCGCTTGAATAGTTCTTTAAGAACATTTCTATTCTCTTTTGTCTCGGCTGCTTTGTTAAAAGCCATCTTGGCAAATGCTCTGGTAAAAGCATGGTATATTTGCGTGCTAAATTTACATTCAGTATCATTATAGCTTATTTTGAAATCGGGCGCGTTTGGCTGGTTATAAACATACCTAAACCAAATATTATAATGGTCGGCATACTTCTTTACAAAATCCAATGCTCTTTTGGGCGTGAAAGAAGCTTTTGGGGCGCGGCGTTTCTTTAACCGCTTCTCCCATGCGCACTGACCGCCGAGCATCACGTTAGTTAAATTGTCTAGCCCATGATTGTCTATAAGGTCTGTTTCAAAATCGTAAGCTAGCTGCTCGTCAGAAAAATAGGCTATCTTTTCTTTATTAATCGAAAGCCCAGAAGATTCTATATCCCTGATTAATCTACATTTTTTAGAGCATACCCCTTTGCGTGCTTCAGCCTCGTGCTGGTCTATCCTATTCTTGCTGCCTTTTCCCACATAAAACACAAGGTTTGTGCGCGGGTTTATCAGCTGGTAGACATACCATTTATAAAGGCTTTCGTTGCTCATACCTTAGATTTTAACACTTCTGGCGTAATAAGCAAATCTAACGTTTTCCCTTTAGCCTCTTTTCAAGCTCCCTGCATTTACCCATGAGCCTTAAATACTTCATGAGCAGCAAGCAGGGCTGTACCCTTTCACATGCTATGTTATTAATCTGCTTCACCCCATAACCGCAATGCTCGGCAAGCTTTGTTTGCCAGCCGTGGCCGAATAAATCCTTTCCACGGGCTTTAAATTCACCTTTCATGAGCTTATGGCCTTCTGGTGTTCTTCATATTCAGCTTCAGTTAAATTCTCTCTGCATCCTTCGCATATGAATTTGTTATCAAAATACGTTGAATCTGGGTCGGCATCCGTATCAATGAAGTTGCTGCACTTGTCGCATATTGTTAGGCTCATAATTTCCCCCATTGTTCTTTGCCTTTTCTAATGGCGATTCTGGCCTGTTTAACGAGCGTGTAATTGCTGCTATTTGTTTCTTTTACTGTTGCGTCTAAGGCATCAGTTACACTTTCGAGCCAATTTAGAATGTCATAGAAATCACTGGAATTACTCATACATTTCCCTTTCCAGCGTCCCGTTGGATGTTCTTACAATTACCGTCGAGCCTGCCAACGGGTATTGTTCTTTGAGTTTTTTCCACATAGAATTAATCCTCCGCCGGCGATACTACGTTATACAAGCCCTCTAAGCATTCTGCGTGCCGCGAATCCACAACCACAGTCACATGCGGATGATGATTCTCACGCAACCAGCGCATAAGCGGCAATACTAGATATTCAAACTCAATATGTTTTTCGCTTTTCATGGCTCCTCTCCTTCTCCGTGGCATCTTTGACATTTCATGGTTTCATTATTAATGACGCGGCCACTTAAAAAATCTACTTTCCCTTGTGCATCACGCTTAACAAATATTTCACCAGAACCCTCGCAATCGCGGCAAGGATTTGGAGGCTCCCTATCTTCTGGTATGTCATCGAAGCAGCCCATACTAATTACTCCTGTTTAATTGTTCCTCAGTGTGAACCAACGCGGCCTCTATACACCCAGCAGCTTGTGCTAATTGTGACCGGATAAAATCATCGGAGCGGCGGATACAAAGCCTTTTAGAAGTATAGGCTATCTCTCCTGCCAAACGCGACAGTACTGATTCTGGTGTATTACCGCCGCGCCTTCCGTCTATTTTCATATTAAGCGCTCCTTATGAGGCATTGGAAGGTTTCTTTAACCGCGCTGCGCTCCCAAAACTTCATACCGGCAGTATGAGCATCAAAATTCTGCGCCAGTATTTGCTCGTTGTGGTACTTGAGCCAATGGGTTGCTAAATCAGAGGCTATTTTGTAAGCCGGTGAGTTGGTGTCGCTTATCATAACTCACCCCCGATTTGACGCGCCACAATGCGGGCTATGTTGGTAAGCGGGCGGTAAACGCTCGGTGCAATACGCCCATCATTAAGAGCCTTGCACCGTTCCTGCGCCTTAGCCAAGTTCGGGAATAGGTCAACAAACCCACCAGTCACGGTATCATGAATGTAATGCCAGTTTTCGCCCTGTGTGCGTTCGCTGGTCAGCTCGTAGCGTTGTGTGTTTTTCATGACTAGGCCGCCTTTTCGGTCACGGATTCAAGCCAAGCATTAACGGCCTCACGGCTACCCCATGAATCGCTAGGAATGTTGTTATAAACATAACCCACAATGTTTTTCATGTTTTCGATATTAGTATCATCTGCGCGGGCAAAAGCCTCTTTAAGATTGTTTTCCAGCACCGCAGTCATGAAGCCGCCGGGCATAATACCGTGGTTTAAATAACGCTCTAATGCGCCCAACAAGTCATGGCGGATAGGGTAATAAGCATCTTGTTTAAGGTTGAATGTGTTTGTCATCTGGCTTCTCCTCGTTTCGCCCGCTGAATTGCTTGCGATGACGTACCATACAGGAAGTAATTACCTATTGTCAAGCACTAAAAAGCATTTATTTCCTATTTAATTACACAAACCCCATAAAGCCTTACAATCTCACTGGCCATGCATACCATAGCAACAAGGCTTCCGCAGATGTAGAGGGTGGTTAAAAGCTGCTTCACTTCGCCTTCCTTTTCTTATACTTGCGTTTGGGTTTCTTAAAATCCAAAGGAACCTCCGCATCCCCAAAAACAATGCCCGCCGTCACCTTGCTCTCTTTCCGTTTGGGCTTTATGCGCTCTAGTTCTGACGGATTAAAACATGTTGGGTCATTCAGCATTGACATTTTGATAACCTGTGGCTTTCCATCGCTAAAATAAACCCTTCCATCGGCTAGGGCAGGCTTCCCCATCATCCCGCTTATGAAGGCTTTGATATAAAGTAATATTTTCATGATTTATCTTCCTTCTTAGGTGTGCAATCAATAAAAGTTACGCCGTAAGTATCTTCCATCCATTTCTTGAATTGCTCGTCATCATGGTTTCTTTTTTTGCTCTGAGCAGCAGTATCTGGTGTTTCATATCCCTTCTCCGGCATAAACTCTCCTTCTGTTGGTGGTTATTTATCAGTTTTAATAAAATCATAAGGCAAATACCCAGCGGCCTTTAAGAGCGATATTTTGCAAGCCTCTAATAAAAACAACGAAGTGGCCAATGTTAGGTTTCTGTCTTTTTCTGGTGTGATTAGAACGCTCCCCTCAGAAGTGCCGTATAACCAACTCCCATCGTCGTTTTTACCCGGAAAATCTATAATATCTGCCATACACCCTCCTTTAAAATGTTATCCCAAGCAATCTATCTACTTTAGCCATTAGCTCCTGTTCAGTGCCGTAAATTTGCTGCCACCGTTTTCTGCCAAGCGTGTGAATCCCTTGCTTTCCTTGGTGGTGTTCGTGACACAACGGGGCAACTTTATCATGGTCTTTACGCCCCCCCATACCAGTTCCGCAATGATGTATGCTTGCCGTTGCTCCGCATAAAACACAGCCTAACGCTCTCATTTTTTCCCACTTTGCTTTTTGCTCCTTTGTCGGCGCGTTGCTCATAGTATGTTGCTTGTGGTGGTCATGCAGCGAACCCAACTTTTTTCTTATTAGGCGCATTGTTAGAATCTGGCGGCTTTAGACGCATACTAGAAAGCCGGTCAATAGCTTCCTCAGCGCTGTACCCAAGGCATTTCGTGAGGATTAAAAGCTCACGCAAGTGGGCGATAGAAAAGTCTTTGGAATTATCAACCAAATAATCAAGCTCCTTTTTCTCCCATTTTGATTCTCTTGCTTTCAAGTAAGCCCTGCGCGCGTCTGCCGAAGGCATTCCTATCCAAACGATTGTATCAAAACGCGATGGCCTGTCTACAAAGCGGCGGTCAAGGCGTTCAGGATAATTGGTGGTTGCCACATAAACGATGTTATCCACTTGCGATTCGCCATCAAGCAGCGCCAAGTATTCAGATTCACCATGCCGGTCAACTAGCGCGTCTATATCTTCCATAACCGCCACAATTTGGCGCTCTGGCTCAACCCTGCGAATCATCTGCAAAGCCAGCACAGAGTTTTGCGGGTGTTCGACTTGAAGTGCTACGCCATTGTGCTTATCAACCAAAAGACTCAATACCTGCTGCACCGTACAGGTCTTGCCGCTGCCCGGAGGCCCCCATAACAGCACGCCACGTTTATGCAATAGGCCTCGGCTTTTAAAGTTTAGCGCCAAATCACGGAATTTCGCTATCTCATCAACCACCCGATTGCTTTGCGAATCAGGCAGGCGCAATAGCTGGTCACTCGACAACTTCATTTTTTGGATAGTAATTCCTATCTGCGTCATAACGGGGCGATAAAAGCCAGAAGGTATTTTGTTACAGGCAACGCCAACCGATATGTAAGAGTCGTCCTTTAATTGACCCCATGCAGCATAGTCACCAGCGAAACCTAAACTATCTGGAGATTGATATGAAGCTGGAACAGCCTGCTCAAGACCACCCTGCGTTTTGCCGGTATAATTCCCCCTATCAGGAGAGTTGCTAACCTTACCAAAAAATTCCTGTAATTTCTTATCACCCATCACACCCTCGCTTCCGTTGTTTGCTCACCCGGTAGCGGCAACGGATAACCCCTGCTTGCCATTTCCGCGCATATCGCTGTAGTAAATTCACTCATTTATGCCCCCTGATTTTGTGTTTTACTGCCACGTTATCGCCCCATCCCTTTTTGAGTCTTTCGCATACTGTTGTGGATTTAATCTTATATTTTTCACATGCGGCTGATAAAACCATCGGCCCTTCTTCTAATAATAAAATTCTACTATTTCTTTTGTTCCTTCCTTGTTCGATACTTGTGGCCCACTTGCAATTAAGCTTGCAATAATCGCCGTCATTATTAATTCTTTCAATACTGTGTTTTGCAAACGGCCTCAAACCCATATCTCTAAGAAAATTAGAAAAATTACTCCACTCATCACAAACCTCTATCCCTCTACCGCCGTAATTCTTATACGATTTATCCTTTTTATTCCCGCATCTGGTGTGCATACCGGCCCAACTTCTGTATTCAGGGGACTGCTTAGAATTTATATAGTGACCGTGTTTTATATTTCTTGAAAAGGAAATCTCCCTTGAAAGACACCCGCAGCTCTTACTTTTGCCATACACCACCGACCCAGCATGCACAAAAAGTTTATTCCCACAATCACAGGCGCAGAAAAATCTTGCTGGTGTTTTTCCGCAACCATTAACATAAGACAATATAAAAAATCTGCCAAACCTCTGCCCAACCATTTCTTTCTTGCTTCTTGTCATAAAGTCATTCATTCGGAAACGGCAACTGTTTAAACGGCGCAGCCCACGCTCTAATTTTAGTCATAAAATCTTCAATCTGAATTGTAGTATATTCTCTGGTAGATACAAGCTCTTCCGTTACTTTTCCATCCGGCGCGGTGACTTTTTTCTTCAGCCCGAAACGACTTTTAAGTTGCTGCTTTACCTCGTCATTGGTATAATCATTACCCACTTCGTGGTACATATCCATTACCGCATCCATAAACGCCCCGTGGAAAAAACTATTTTGCGCCCGTGACCTTTGCTTAACGTATTGCCCTATCGTTATTGATATTTCCTTGCCTATCGTCCTCGCAGCGTAGCAAAGTATTTCGTTTAATGCCCTTTCAGGTATGCGCCCGTATTTAGTTACTTGGGTGATGATGGTTTTACTTTTCATTACTCGCTTTCAGGCCGCATGAAGGGAACACCTTTTCGTGCTAGTATTCTTAACGGGCCGTGTCTGTTAAAATGTTCTGGTATCCCGTCAGGGCCAATCTCAAATATTGTCGCATCATCCATTACAACATCACCCGCAATAGGCTCAAGCAAATGAACGCTGTCGGGGCTAATTGTAAATTTTTGTTCAG
>Ga0247691_1000053_pt1 | contig 45525 bp, 62 predicted proteins | sample CNK32_metaG_FD_182721 | JGI IMG/M metagenome (GOLD analysis project Ga0247691, IMG submission 182721) | Soil microbial communities from Purdue University Martell Research Forest, Indiana, United States - CNK32 | ecosystem: Environmental > Terrestrial > Soil > Temperate forest > Bulk soil...
GCGAACCTCGGAGGCGCGAACCTCGGAGGCGCGTACCTCAGAGGCGCGTACCTCGAAGGCGCGTACCTCGAAGGCGCGAACCTCAGAGGCGCGAACCTCGAAGGCGCGAACCTCAGAGGCGCGAACCTCGAAGGCGCGAACCTCGAAGGCGCGAACCTCGGAGGCGCGTACCTCAGAGGCGCGAACCTCAGAGGCGCGTACGGTTTGGAAAGATTCCCTCTTCAAATCGGTGGACACAAACATTGGCTCATTACTCAACAGGACGGCGAACTTTCCATTGGCTGTCACAAAGGGACTTTCGATTGGTGGCTGGAACATGCCGACACCATCGGAAGAAAAGAGGATTACTCCGCACTGGATATTGAAATTTACAAGCTGCACATCGCACATTTGCAAAAGGTTTCGCAGCTTTTGTGGGCAAAGGCAACCGCATGAGCGACCAGCCAGCAGCAACGCCAGAGCAGCCCAAACACCGCTTTTCAAACACAAAGAAAATCAGAGAGGAAATCATGGAACTTGCCACACGCGAAGTAAAGGAAATCGAAACTGGCCTAGCCTTGCTGCGAACACGCGCTGAATCAATCGTTGTGCGCGATGCGGATTCCTATGCCGCTGCCTGCCAGATTGCCTTAGATGGACGCGCCTACATCAAGAAAGTGGGCTTCGAGCTAGACCCTGGTATTCAATCCGCCAAAGACCACATGGACTTGCTGAGGAACCAAAAGGCCAAGTTCGTAGACCCGGCCAAACAAATCGTGGAAGTAGCTGCCCAGAAAGCCGAATCCTGGAAGGCGGAAGAACGCCGAAAGGCCGAAGCCGAACAGGAACGAGTCAACGCCGAACGCCGCCGCGAAGCTGCAAGGCTGGCCGACGAGGAGCGCCGGAAAGCGGACGCTGCCGCCGCTGAGCAGAAGAAGATTAGGGATGCCCAAATCGAAGAGGCTCGCAAAGCCGGAGAGATTGGGAAGCGCGAAGCTGCACGGCTAGCAAAACAGGCCGAAGAGGACCGTCTGGCCGCACAGGAGTTAGCCCGCAAACAGGAGTTAGTGGCTGCTTCTAGCGTGCAGGAGGTGAAAATAGCCCCATCTGTGCCGAAAGTTGCGGGAATAAAGGCGCGGGTGAATTGGAAGTTTCGCATTGTGGACGCCTCCAAACTCCCGCGTCAGTTCCTTATACCGGATGAGGTCGCTATCGGCCAGCATGTTCGCTCAGTCAAACAGGCTGGGGAGGTTATCCCCGGCGTGGAGGCTTACAGTGAAGACGGCATCTAAATCGCTTGCAGTAGCCAAACCTCGCAGGCTCCAAAAGAACGAAGTCGAGCTTCTTAAGCGCACGGTCGCTAAGGGTGTGACCGATGATGAGTTTGCCCTATTTCTCTGGGTATGCAAGAAGCACAAGTTAGACCCGATGTGCCGACAGGTTCACGCCGTGCGCCGCTACGTCCAGAAGCACCATCAAGACGAAAAGGGCATTTGGGTGGCTGGCCATCAGATGGTGATACAGATTGGAATAGACGGATATAGGGCGCTAGCAGGCCGTGACCACGGTGATTTTGGCGGATGCGACGAACCGGAGTTTGTCTTTGATACCGACAAGAGAATCCCAGTATTAGCCCGTATTCGCCTTTGGAAGAAGGGATTGGAACACCCAATAGTCGGCGTGGCCTATTGGGATGAATACGCGCCACGCGACCTGACTAGGGCCGAAGCCTTTATGTGGAACAAAATGCCGAAACATATGCTGGCGAAGTGCGCCGAGGCTCTCGCTTTGCGCAAGGGATACCCTGAGTTGGCCGATATTTACACCAATGAGGAAATGTCCCAGACGATGGACGAATACGCTCCTAGCGGTCGCCAAATCGTTTCTGAGGTACATCCACAAGCAGCCATTGACGCGGAAGTGGAGCGCCAAAAGAAAGAGCACGCCGAGAACGCTAAGGCTATCGAAACGAAGGCTAAAAAGGCCAAACCCGCGAAACCCGTTGAGCCAGCTACGGTTCAAGCCGACATCTGGCCCAAACGGCAGGAAGGACCTTCGGTGCCATAATGGAGAAAGTGAAGGACGTTTTCGAGCACTGTAAATGGCTCATCGAGAAGGGTCGTGGCGAGGAACCCGGCAAACTTTACATGCCCCGCGTAGAGGCTCAGAAGCGCAAAGCCAATGCTGAAGGCTATCGGCGCGTCGTTTTCCAGGTGGACGAGCAACTCTACCGGGATTTTCATACGCAGAAGGACCGCTACATCACGCTCTGCCAGAACAATCCGCCGCTTGGCTACGCCACGATGCTCAAGATTCTTGCAGCCATATCGGACGAAGCAATCAAAAATCTGGCTGCGGATGAATCAAGCGAGGACACCGGGATCCTTTCGGATGCGTGACGAAGAAGCCAAAAAGCGATTGGGCTACAGGGACAAGCGGAGCCGCGTGGCGATGGATGGTTCTGAGCGGCTGTATGGCGCGGACTGGAAGAAACGCAAGCAAGAGCTTTGGGATAGAGAAAATGGGCGCTGTCAGGGCGTACTTACTTTCGCGGGAGAAACGGTTGCTCGTTGTACGATGCAAGGCGCTGACCCGCATCACGTCATCGAACGCAGCGAGCACAGAGACGACCGCTTGGAGAATCTGGCTTTGCTTTGCAGGGATTGTCACGACAAATTGGATTGGAAGAGATTGCATTGGAGGAAATCCGCATGAACTTGTCATTGCGCGACAGAGTGTCGAGAATGTCGAACAAACAGGTTCAAGCTCTCCTCGATAAACAGTTCACTTGGAACGGATTGATGCCAGATGAGTTAGAGATTCTAAGTGCATTGCGGGATTGGAGACTCTTACGCGAATATGCTTTTCGGTTCTACTGGAGGGAAAGTGGATTGGACAGACAAAGTAGCCGTTCGTGAATATAAACGCTTGCAGCAAAGACGCTATCGAGGCTCCACGCGCACGCAAGAGCGATTGAACATAGACTGGTCTGACCCTGAGCAACGCAGGGCCTACCACCGCAAGCAATACAAGAAACACTCTCTGCGGTGGTGCCAGGTTGTGGCGAAGTATCTGAGGTTGCCATGAGCGAAACAATCCGCCAATTGGCAGCCGATGGCATGCTGCGCGGCTCCTACGTCACGTCTGAAGAAACTGAGCTTATCAGCCCACTACAGGTGATTCTTGAATTAGCTTGGCGGCAGGTCTTGCGAAACAACCGGCTGGAGGTCGCGCAGGCAGCTACGGAGGAATTGGGATGAGCGATTGCGGAGTTTGCATCGGTTCTGAGCCGGATGGATATTGCGACTTTATCGTGCAGGAAGACCGTAAGGCGCGTAAGCCGCACAAGTGCTGCGAATGCGACAAAGAGATTGCGATAGGCGAGAAGTATGAGCATGCTCGCGGTAAGTTTGAAGGCGAGATGTGGACTGCCGATACCTGTCTTATATGCCGAGAGATTGCCGAGACGTTCTATTGTAACGGGCGCATGTTCGGCGGAGAGCTTTGGGAAGACATGGAGTACTGTTTCCCAGAGATGACAACTGGCTGCTTGGCACGACTGACGACGGTGGCGGCAAAAACTGAGCTTCAGCGCCGCTGGCAAGAATGGAAGTTTTCGCAAACAGCCTAGGCCAGCAGCAGGTCAAGTCGGGCCGCAGATTTTGCCGGAGGGGATTGCTTGAAACCGTATTACAGCGAAAAGGGGATAGAGATTTACTGCGGGGATTGCAGAGAGGTATTGCCCGACGTCGACGCTGATTTGCTTTGCGCTGACCCACCGTATGGACTTGGTGCGGCGCGGCTAAACTTCGGCGGAGCTGGCGTCGTGCGGCACATGACTGGCCTCTGTTCCGGGAAAGCTATTCCAAAGACGAATTATGGCGATTCCGCTTGGGATGATGAACCCTGTCCGCAAGACCTCTTAGACTTGGCGATTTCTCGAGCCCCACAGCGGATAGTTTGGGGTGGGAATTACTTTGACTTGCCGAAGGCGCGATGCTGGCTCATTTGGGACAAGCTACGCGGGGATACTGACTACGCGGATGGAGAGATGGCGTGGACTAACTTTGACCGCGCCGTGCGCATCATTCGCTGGCGTTGGAATGGCTTCCTGCAGGAGAACATGGAAGCCAAAGAGGAGCGCGTGCATCCCACACAGAAGCCGCTAGGCGTAATCAAATGGGCGCTGCAGCAAGCTGAGGAGTGGTCGACCGTCCTTGACCCTTTCATGGGCAGTGGCACAACGCTTCGCGCAGCGAAAGACTTAGGCCGCCGCGCCATCGGCATAGAGATTGAGGAGCGGTACTGCGAAATCGCGGCCAAGCGGCTCTCGCAAGAAGTGCTTGACTTTTCGGCTGAGCCAAAATAAATTCTCTGGTACGAGCCGTCGCGGCTAGCATGCAATTAGCGAGCTTCGGGCGGAACTCTTTGGGAGCGGGTGCCACACACACTCGCTCCTACCCTTGTGTGGAGGGTTGGTTGGTTCTTCTTACAATCCATCGTAAAACAAATCACAAGGAAGCTCGCATCTGGCGCGAGTTAGCTTTCCATCTGTACGCTGCGATTGGACATCGGGAGTGGAGATTTGGGCTCTGGTGGTCTCGCCTTCAAACCGGTCTCTCCACAAATGTCGTCGCGCCGAGCATGAACCCGCTACAGCTCGCCTTAAAACAGCGTTACCACAAAGTTGGTTTCAAATCTCTTCCGGCGACTTGCATACCACCACGGACGCATGCAAGCGAGCGAGAGAAACGCGTGCGGCGGCCAGTGTTACACAGAACTTTCGAGGTTGCCTTGCTAGACCTCGCTGCTGATTACTGCTAGACATTTGAGTTGGTTGTGGTTTAGAACCAACGGCAAAAGCAGAATCAAAGGCGTAAGAGGGACCGGGAAAGAAAGGCGTCCTTTTGTTTGAGCGCGGAGCAGCAGGAAAGTGGTAGGAGGGACGATGCGGGTTGAGCTTTGTGATTGCCAGAACGTCTTGCTGGAAGAGATAGCCGACAAGCACTTTACGCAGAAGTCCGTGGCGCTGACTTACGCGATGGCGATGGAATCCAGTGAACGGGTGGACTGGTATGTGGTCAACCAAGCAATTATCAAAAGGTGGTCAGAATCAGGGCTTGAACGCGTAAAGCGTATGGCATGGGCGAAACGGGAGGGCAAGAAATGATTGGACCTAGAACTTGCTGGTGTTGTGGAGAACGAGAAGCAACTAGTGGGTGCATCCTTGGGACGCGTTGCGGCTGCAATGGTTCGATGGCTGGCATGTGGGATATGGGCTGCTTTGCTTGCCACAAATGCCGGAAACACTGTAAATGCACGAAAGATGAACTCCAGCAAAAGCACACGGAGATAATAGATGCGCTCGCAAGGGCAAGAGCCAAACAACATCAAGATTCTTCGATATAAATGCCGCGTCTGCAAAGATGTGAGTTTCTCTACGCAGCGTGAATGGAAGCGGCACATGATTGATGAGCACTCGGGGCAACCAGGCGATAAGGCATTGGGCTGCAACGCTTGGAACAGCCAGCCGCGAGATACCAGCCAGAGAACGCTAGGCCATAAACCGAGCCTTGATGATTACGACAGACTTTTACATTGAGCGCGGGGCGGCGGGGCGAGAAGAGCGGGTAGGGGGCGCGGGCTAAAGAATCTTTAGTACTGGGTCTTGACAGAAATCATCAGCATCATGATAATGTGCGCATGGAGGCAATATGAAGCGAATTCCAGTGCTGGTAACAACGATTCATCGCGGCGTGTTTTTCGGCTATGCCACTGCGCCTGTGAAGGGCAAGAGCATCACGATTAAGGATGGGAGGAACTGCATCTACTGGTCTGCGGACGTGAAGGGCTTTCTGGGCCTTGCCGCGACTGGGCCGAGTTCGTCCTGCAAGGTGGGGCCGAAGGTTCCAAAGCTCACGCTCACCGATGTAACTTCAGTTTCCGAGACAACGCCCGATGCGGCTACGAAGTTTGAAGCAGCGCCTTGGAGCATGTAGCCGATGAAATGGGGAAAGTATCCCGAATGGGCTAAAGGCTCCGGCTCCGGCTCCGGCTCCGGCTCCGGCTGCGGCTCCGGCTCCGGCTACGGCTACGGCTCCGGCTACGGCTACGGCTACGGCGACGGCTCCGGCTACGGCTACGGCTCCGGCTCCGGCTCCGGCTACGGCTACGGCTCCGGCTCCGGCTCCGGCTACGGCTACGGCTCCGGCGACGGCTCCTTAAAAGAAGCCGTTTCTGGATTTATCGCCTACCTGCCAAAAGAGCAAAAGGCACGCGCCCTCAAGCTACAGAAATCAGGTGCGAAGATTGCCTACTGGAAGTCCGACAAAAAAGGCCAACCGTCGAATGGTGGACGCAGTGACCCTGTGCATGTTGGCCTTGTGCAGAAAATTGAAGGCCCGTTGGAGATTTGCAGCTGTCGAGCACTTCATGCGACTTACGTTCCGTCGAAATGGAATGGCGAGAGAATTTGGCTTGTCGCGCTAATCGGGAAAGTGGTAGAGCAAGAAGATAAGCTGGGTGCTTTGGAGCGGGAAATCCTAGCCGAAATCACGCCGGAGGCCAAATGAAATTGCCAACGGTGAAATGCCCAACCTGCAAGACGGAATGGATTCCGCGAGTGCCTGAGCCGAAGAAATGCATTAGCTGTGGCAGGCCGTTGGCCGCACGCCGCCAGCAAAAGGAGGGCGCGCAATGAACACAATGCAAGAATTGCTAATTGAGCGACAGGATGCGGTAATGGCTATTCTTAAGGAAAAACATTATCCCATAGGACCTGGTCTTATCGCATCTACTTTACATATTCCATGGAACACGGCCAAAAAAGTGCTTAAGTTTCTAGTAGAAACAAGAACAGATGTACTTGCCATGAAAAACGGAACTTATAAATTGGTGCGTCCATGACTACTTTCTCTAGACGCTACAAAGGACCAACGCCCAACAACGAAGACATAGAGATGGCCATCAGCGGCGAATGGCAAGTTGCGCTAAAGAAGGCCCAAAAAGACATTCTAGACGACTGGGACGCCTACGCCGACAGCCCAGCCAATTCCCGCGAAGAATGGCGGCAGGAAGAACCATTCTCCTGGCGAGGGCTTTTCTTAGGCTTTGCCATGGTAGCGTCGCTGGGCTTTATGGGGTGGGTCTGCTGGCAGTTTTCTCATCTAATCAGAATCCTGGTGGGCTGGTGAAATACAGCAATAGCACTCTTTGGTTTCGAGGAATTGTCTATCCTGTTGGGGCTGTAGCCTTCCTTCGTTGGTGTGGGTGGACCTATCCTCCAGCAATTGTTTTCAGCCTTATTGTTGGCCTTTACGGACTGATTTGTTTAGTGATAGCCATAGAGGAAAGGGACTTATGAGGCCAAAGGGAACAGTGATTCTAAATTATTTTTACTACGTAGGATTTATCCTGCTTATGACTTTTTTTGGTGCGTCGGTACTGGTTCGGCTAGACAGAATCATCGAACTGTTGAAGCAACAGCTATGAGCGAAGTTTACGACAAAACAGTATGTAAATTATTTGGTCCATGTAGCCCTTCGCCTAGAAAAGAAGTTGTCTTAACAGGGATATTTGGAGGCTGCCTATTGGTTCATCTTTTTTGGAGGTATTGGCTGCAATGAGGGATAAGCGCATGGACAATCGGCCTACTGCTCCGCATGAGCTTTTGCTAATCCGCGTTGGGCACCATCTTTGGCGGGAATGGAAGTCTAAGGACGCCAAGGGATGGCCAAAAGCGCCACTTTTCACCGCGCTAGAGGCTGTTTGGGAGGCAAAGGAGCAGATTCGGGTGCCGTTGCGGAAAGAATGGCTGGATTTCGTGGAGAATCGAAAAAAGAGGGGCCAAGCCCAAATAGCAAGAATCAGAGGCAAAGCATGACGCACCTTGAGCAAGAGATGTTCAAGATCATCCGCAGGCGAGACGATGACGAGCACTACGGTTATGCGGACATGGTGCGCGATATAGAAGCTCTGTTTGGGCTAACGGCGGTGAGGAACGCGGTGAGGTTGTGGAAGCTGACGGGAGACAGTGAAGGGGCAATGGCCGTAATCGAGCAGGCCCTGCGGCAGACGCAGCAGGTGGAGGGGCGGGATGCTAATTGAAATCAAAGACTGGCGAGACGACCTGCGGGTTGGCGATTTGACCTATTACAAACAGACTTTGCTGAAGGTCATAAAGGTAATCAACCATCCAGTTGGGCTTAAGCGAAAATACCGTGGCATGTCCGGCAAGACGGTAAAGTTTCGCAAGATTGGGCGTGTACGCCTAAAGCCGTATGACATTCAGGCCGCCCAGCCGCACGGCTAGAAGGGACTGCGAGCCAGTTTGCATAGGCAGGGGAATGAGGAGTTGCGAGCGCGGGGCCGAACTCCAGAAGGCGGTGACGGGTGGCGAATAACAAGCTTGAGTTCGATAGTGTTCCAACGCCGGATTGGTTCCTACGGATATTCGAGGGCTTTCACGATCCGTATCCGCTTGGCTGCGAACAGCCCTTACCGCCGCCCGCTGGCGCGAAAGTGTTTGCGAACCCTGGTTACTCGCGGAAAAATGTCGCGGCAGAGTTCTGTATTGACCTACACCGCAAGGGACATTTTGTGGTGATGCTTGTTCCGATTGAAACCTCGACGCAGTTCGCTAAGAAACTGTTTCAATATGGAGTTGAGCGCATGTACTTCGACAGACGCATATTCCCGAATTGCAGAGGCGTCGAACTACTTGTGTTGACGGGAGAGTGCGCTAATGGAGACTGAACGAATGCGAGCGGCGTTTGACGCATGGCAGGAAAATTATCTCGACGTAAAGCCCTACGACGAAGGGATGCGCGATGCGTTTGAAGCGGGATATGCCGTCGCCCTTGCCGCTCCACAGCCCGATAGAACACGGGCGGGAAAGTTAAAGCCGCCGCCTTACAAAGCATGGTGCGAAGAGCATGACCAAGCGCCGCCCTGCACAATTTGTGATTACGAAGCCGCCCAGTCGCCAACGTTTGAGGAGTCGCTGCCCCTGCAAGTCGAATTGCTAGCCAAAGAGTTTCACTATATCTACCAACAAGAAGCGAAGCGGCAAGGCGATGTGCGGCACAAAGACGCCTATGCAGACCTACCGGAGAACATCAAAGAGTTTGACCGCGTGCTGGCGAGGTATGTTCTGGCTAATTTCGCCGCCCCCACAGCCGAGGAACCGCCGCACACCTGCCCTCATTGTGGCAGTAAGTGCAAGATTACTCACACAAATGCTGGATGTTTAGAAAAGCTGGCCAACCCAGTCGCAGCGGCACCGGGCGCAGAGAAGCTGGCAGGGGAGCAAGCGATAAAACTAACACCCCGGCAATGGGGAAAAGTAGCGGATGAGCATGAGGAAGATGAACCGCAGAAAGACATTGAAAAGGGCCTGAAGTAGGAGTACAACTTTTAGCGAGGTGACGAATGAAGAAATACGCAGTCCTGCTTTTAGTTCTAATCCCCTTCCTGGCTGGATGCCCCAAAGACCCCTACCGCGCCGCAATTCAAGGTTCCGCTGATGTCAGCAATGCCGTGAGTTCCGGCATCAAAATCACCGCTTCCTACTACTCTGCCGGAACGTTCAATGACACCCAGAAGGCGACTGCGGCAAAGTATTTCACTGTCGTCACCGACTGCAATATGACCTTCCGCAAGGCCGTGACGGACGTTCACAATGCAGGGCAGACTGGTACGCAAGCGTTCTTGCCGATTGCCGATAGCTTCGTGAATTGCGTAAGAAATTCTGCGCCTGTGGCGGGCGACCCGAAAGTAGCGAACGTATTGACAGCCACCGATTCTGCTATTCGCGGCATAGAGCTTGCAATCGCCAGTGCGAAAGGAACGAAATAATGGACCCCAACCTTGTCGTGAATCTCGCTTTAACCGCTCTTAACGAAGTGCTCTCCATCATCGCCCATATTCGCGCTCAAGGCGGGATGACCACGGAGCAAATCGCCGCACTAGCAGACCAGCAGGACCTCGCCAATAAAGACGCAATCAAGGCTCTTCTCGCGCTTTAGGTCATGGAGGCGCTTCATGGCCGGAAAAGGAGAGAGGGGCGTTAGTCGGGAAGTTGACCAGCGCCCCTTACTGCACTGAGGGGAACTCTTAGTTGGCAGTTATTTGCAACGTCGCCGACTGAGCAGTCAGAGGCGTATCGCTGACCACGTCGCTCGCCGTCAAGCCGTTACCCGCGTCCGTACCCGTAATAGTTGCCGTGCCGGGGCCTACCGCAGTCACTAGACCTGAAGTAGCATCCACTGTGGCAATCGCGGGGTCGCTCGACGTGAAGCTGACCGCACCGACCGGAGGCAGTTTCGCGCCGGTACCGTTGAGGCCGCTCCATTCCTGAAATACCGCCGTGGCGGTTGCACCGATGGTTAGCGTTGCTGGCATGATTTTGTTTCCTTTCGAGTCTTGAATTTGTAAAGTCGCTGACTGTGCTCTTGGTTCTGAAAGCCGTGTTAAAAGCTCTACAAGCTCTTCGATGGCGCTCGCAATGCGCCCAGCGGCATTCCTAATCATGCCGAGGTCGTAAACTTCCAACTTCTCCCAATCGGTCAATGCCCTACCCTCACGTTACCGAGGCCCGCAAATAGGCCAAATACATTCAGAAGCCATAGCACAACGGCGATGACCACCACGATGTTGATGATTTTCTTGATGGGATCGGCCATCGGGATGTAGGTATTCGCCAGCCAGAGCAGGACTCCGACGACGATGAGCGTGATAACTATCGTAATGAGCGGCATGATGGCCTCATTTTTACCTGTTCACCGCCATAATGTCTGTTCACTATGGCGCACGTCAAGATAAAATCTCAATCGTCACAGAATCTCCCGCCGAGAACGCAGCGGCAATATTTTCATACAGCGCATCGAAGGCCAGTCGGCTCTCGCCTATCCAGCAGGGATTGGCCGGAGTCCATGTTCTGCCTACGAGGATGCAGCCTTCGGTGTTGGCTTCGTCGTTTCCCCAGTGAATGAGTATGTTTGAGCGATTGGGGATGCCGTCGATATGCGGTACGTTCCGTCCGAACCTCGGAGAAACTCTATTTGCAACGAGAAAGATTCCAGTCGGTATCGCACTCCCTGGTAAACCATCGCGTACTGGCAATTCGAGTGTGTGGCATTCGATGACGTTTTCGACATACAGTTCTCCTATCGTGCACGTTTCGTTCATCAGCTTGCGCTCAAGGGTCAGTTTCAAGGCTTCTTCCTCTTCGGGTAGTTCTTCATCTGCTCTTTAATCAGCTTCACGCACTCCTCGCAGTAATCAACAGGTATCTCGCCGTTCAGCCGCACGGTGTGGATTTCGCTCTTGGGCACGTTCTTGCCGCACTTAGCGCAAATCACCGCTTGCTCCAGAACACGATTACCCAGCCTATCGCGGCAAGCGCCAGCATGAGGACTTTGTCCATCGTCCAGCGGTTCGTTGCCACGCCGCCCGTCTTCAAAGATTCTATCTTCTCTTCCAGTCCCCTGAACCGCGAATCAGCTTCGGCTCTTGGCACCAGCGTTGCCGCTTGATCTTTAAGCTGGCCACGGAACTCGTTTACACTGTCGAACCGCTTCTCTGTTGCAATCTCCGCCTTGGCTACAGCTTTCTCGCTGGCCGTCAAAGCAAGGGAAGTCTTTTCATCCATTGCCTTGAACCGCTGCTCATAGCGCACGTCACGCTCATCCATGATGGAAACGATGGAATTTATCTTCTCCAGCAATTCGCGCGAAGTGAGGTCATCAGCCATGTTCTCTCCGCATCTTAACGCCTACCGCCAGAAAAGCAACGACACAAAACGCTGTGGGGACTATCCAACCTGATTCCATCCATCCTGCATCGGGCTTCTCGATGAGCCACGCCCAGAAGAAGGCCGACAAACTCATCCACAGGATACCCAGAATGAAATACACGTCGATTCTCTTGCCGGAGAAAAACGACACGCTCGCCAGTATGAAGCCAAGCCCGTAAAATATGGCTGCCCTGAGGAACATGAGCCAGTCGTTAAAATCCATTGTTCTGTGGATACCAAAGAAGATTGAGCGCGAGATAAACAGCGTGACGAGGACGGCAAGGGACATCCGCCTCAGGCGGTAGGTGTAGCCGAGGATAGCCTCCCAGACGACGCCCAGAGCCGCTAGGACGATAGGAATCGTAAAAGACAGGTAAATTACCGAGTAGACGCGGGAAGAGTCGCCAGCGGCGTTTACAACCCAGCTACCGGCTATTGTGGCGAGGAGTTCAACTGCGAAGTAGAAGAAGATGATGGGATGCCTCCACGAACGCCATGCCGCAAATGAGCAAGCGCCGAGCAAGCACCCCACTCTCAGAAGTTCAATCAATCGTCCTTTTTCTGCGTAGCGGAGATGGTGAACTTGGTGCCCTTGGCGACGAAGTACGCTACATCTTCGGCGGAAAGGTCAGTGAACTTGCAGATGCCGTTCGGCCCTACAAGGGTGACGGTATCTTTTGACATCTCTTTCACTTCAAAAACGCCCACGACTTCACGGGGCGGCGGATTTCCGGACAAGGTATCCTCCTATGGTTGCGATTTCCACTGATGCCCGTTAATGCGCGACTGCAAATACTTTATATCGCCGCGCAAACCGACCACCAGTTCGTTTAGGCTGCCTATTTTAGTCCAACTTTCTCTTTCTTGCTCGTGCAATTTATCTTCAAATTCCCTTGCCGCACGCCGCATCTCGTCTTCTAGTTCTGAATTGAGTTTAACGAGCCGGTCGATGTCGGCTTGTTTGCCCATATCCCTTTTTATTTGCTCGATAGCAGCCGTTAGCTTATTCTCCACTTCTTCCGGCTTGAGCAACCATCGCATAAAGAGAAACGTTATGATGGGCACGACGACCGGATAGCCGTATTGAAGAACCGGGTTCACGGCTTTGGCGCCAGAACTTCCTTAACCTCTGCCGGAGGCAATGGCGCTGTCACAGGCTTGGTCATCTTCCAAACCATTTCGTTGATGACGCATTGCTTGATGAACACCCATGTGGCAGTAAAGGCCGCGCCAAGGGTCAATCCATTGATGACGAGCGTATGCGTTTCTGGCGACCAGACGTAACTGATTCCGACTGAGGCCAGAACCGCTCCAAATGCAGAGATAAACCGCAGCAGAACGATTTTCTCTTTTGTAATCCACGGAAAGTATTTGGAGTTTTTGAGCCACTGGATAGCGGCCACAGTGATGCCGCTAGCCGTCACCGTCGTTAGAGCCAGGTTTGCATCCGCCATCTATCCCCCTTGGCCTTCAGTTTACCGAAAGAAAGTCGCTTCATTGTAATCTTAGCCAGTTGCAGCCGCCCGCTGCGGGGCTTACAAGTTGAGCCTGCAAAATGGCAGTTGAATTAGCGGCGAGAGTTGAATTTGCTGCTCCGTTAATTGTCTGAGTTCCAAACGGAACGAGCGTGGATGCGACTGCGTTGATATTCGTAATCCTAGTTATATCATCCATCGTCAAGCCTTCGCACGATTGCAATGTGAAGTTGCCTGCACCGAAATTAAGAATTGCTGCCTGATCTGCATCTACTTGCTGTGGCGCTACCGCCGTCCCTGCGACTGACAGAGTGCCGATAGCAGTATTTTGATTCCACGCAGTAAAAGATGTGGCCGTAACTGAGAGAGCGTACCAGCAGCCTAAACCGGCACTATTTGCGAAAGTGCTATTGTAGGTCGTCGGTGTTATTCCAGCTACCGTAATGCACTGACCGGCCGTAAACGTATTAGCCGCAGTAGTGAATGTCATCACATTCCCCGTTTCCGAGGCTGCGGTTACTGCAACGGCGGCGGAGGCAGGAGCGACATAAACGTTAGCTGTACTTAAATTGTGATTTCCAAAATAGCGATTGATTCCGCGTTGTGTAATCCACGTCAATACATCCGCACCGGCTTGTGTAGGGTGCAGGAAGTCTCCTTGGAAATACGAAGCATTCGATGCCGCACCATCTGCTCCCAATGCCACGGTTCCGCCTAAGTCGATACAATAATCAGCTATATTTGAACAGTTCTTCCTGATCAAAAGATTGGTGGCATTCTTAAAGGCGTCCGAACTGCCCTTATCCATCATAGTCATCACGATGCGAGACTGTCTTCCACATGGAGCCGTAGTTAATTGGCCGAAAATACCACGGATATTGCCAAAAACTGTTGTCGCCACGGAATCATTTGCTCCGGTAAGTAAAACTACCGCCGACCTTCCACCTGCGGTGCTACAGGTAGAACCACCAGTCCCTAGCGCGCCGAGATTAAGTTGGGACGCAAATATTCCGCTGATACCAAGATTGGCCACACTCCAAGTCCCGTTTAATCCAACAGCACGGGTTGGCCATGAAATGAAACCCGCCCCCGCCGTGGTAGAATCACCGTAAGCCCAAACAAGATCACCCGTGTCGCTTCTATAGGGGAGAGGATTAATCCCCCTAGCAAGCATTGCCTGCTGTAGTGCGACATGGTTTTGAAAAATCTGCGCGCTGTTTAAGGCTCCACTATAGAAAAGAGCCGAATATATCTTCCCATTGAAATAGGTTTGCGAAGTGTTACCCGCTCCGCCTGCCGCTCCGCATAAAGCGTACACTCCAGTCGTTTGCTTGTTTAAGCCATTCCCGACTGACCCTGAAGAGGTAGCAAATCCATTGTTATAAAGAGTATCTGCCGCACTCAAAACAATTGCTACATCCTGAATACCTGCGATTTCTGCAATCCCCTGGTCGAACCGCACTCCTCCACCGGAGAAATTGTTAACGAAACTTCCAAATGAAGTGGCGGCAGGATTGGCGGTAGTCGTCTGAATAACAATTCCTACACCGCTTGTAGCGGGTGTGCCGTTTCCCATGACTGGCGCATAAAATCCTTGAGCCAATCCCGCCGGCTGAAAGCCTATCTCTAACTGGATAGTTACGGCAGAATTTAAGGTAGCTGGTAACGCAATCGCCCCATTTCCAGGACAGCTTATTCCTCCCGTATTTGCGACCAACGTGGGGGCGGTGCCTACTGTTCCGGTCGCATCATTTCCCGCGCCGGAGTAATCCTTTAGCGATGCAATCGTATCTGTGGGAAGGGCTTGGTAGTATCCAATTAGGCCAGTTTGATAGACTGAGGGAGAGACGGAAGAGAGGCCTCCACTGGTTTTAAGTTGTACGGTTCCAGCCGCACTAACCGTTGTTCCGACATCCTGCGTTGCACCGGAAATGGTTATGCCAGAAGAAGAGAAGTTCAGCGTTCCATTTCCTGCTGGAGGCGCTGCGCCAGAAGCCTGTACGGTGAATATCCACGTCGTTGATGCTGGAACGATATTTGCATTAGGCCAAAGCGCCATTGAGAAAAAGCCGGAATTGCTCGTGCTGGTCGGGCCAACGCAATAGTTAGAGCCAGGATTGGGATTTACGGCATTTCCGCCTACTGTGGGGTTGAGCGTTGACGGAGAAAGACAGGCTTTAACCGTTGCTGGATAATAAGCTACTCCGCTTGGGTCAACGAGCGTCCCTGAAACAAGCGTTTGGGTTTGCGCTTCTATTCTTCCTGCCAGAAACAAAAACAAAGCTGCAATCAGTATCTTTCGCATATTCAATTCACCGTAGGCACCACGACTGCCGGATTAGAAATACCGATATTGTGCGCCGTCTTTACAAGCGGCATGGCCACGGATGCTTGACTGAGCGTTATAGTGCATTGAGTGGCACTGCATCCGCAAGGAACATTTATGCCGTCAAACCAGCATTGCGTGGTGGAGGTAAATCCAGTGCCCGTCGCCGTGACGGTAAGATTGGGCACAAACAGTATGCCGTCCTGAGACCAGCCTTTGGCACTTAGATAGGAGTTGGCTGGCGAAAGTTTTGTCAGCACGGGGACTGGAGCCGCCGCAGGCAAAGGCAATACATTCATCACCATCTGCACCGCTGGAGCCGTGGGAATGACGCCTGTCCCTGTGAGAGAAACGTTGTCTGGGCTTGTCGATGCATCTGTCGTGAAGCGCAGCGTATCAGAAAGAGCGCCCAGCACATGGGGCGTAAAAGTCACGGTGATATTGCAGGAAGCTGATGGGGCTAGTGTTGAACCGCAAGTCGTGTTGGTGATGGCGAAATGCGTTCCCGTCACGATGGTTACGGAAGCTATGTTGAGCGTTGCGCCGCCTGAGTTTGTAAGCTGGATGACGCAAGGATTTAGCGAGACATTGCAGGAAGTATCGGGGGAGTTCTGCGGGGAGTTGCCAAAAGCAGCGGAGGTCGGGTTAAGGGAGACTCCCGGAACCAATGCCCCGCTTGTCAGAAAGTAGTTGTCGATATTAGTGTTTGCCGTAGCTACCGCAGAGATGTAGTTTCCATAAGGAGGCCCATGCAGGGCGAGTTCTCCGCCACAATTCCTTGCAGCCGTTGGCGGCTGGCAGACAACTACTGCTGTCGTTGTCTCGGCAGGGGTATAGAGATTGCCTCTGATTGTCTCGTAGCCCCAGGCATGTTTGTCTGACCAATCCGAATAGTGTTCCCATGACCAGTACCCAAGGTAGGGATGGAACGTACCGCCTGTATATTTCTTGGCGGTCAGAGCATCAGCCGAAGATTGGAAATCCACGCCTCTAGCAGTCTGATTGGCCGACCCGCCAACGTTGTTGTCGTCAAGATAGAGATTGCAAGTCGTGGGAGAGCCGCTGTTTGTCTGCGTGTAGACGAAGTTCGTAGACGTGACGCTAGTAGCCCGGAATTGCAAGCGATTATAGGAAGAGTCCGCGCAATTCACGTCAAAGAGGTCAGACGTGTTGATTTTATTAGGCGTAGCCACAACGACAGTCACCGTCGAGCCAACACTGGTTGTGGGGCTATTCACCCATTGAAATTCTGAATCCCTGTTAGAAACCTTGTAGAGAACTGCAAAAATAGGCTGATTCGGGCAGGCCGCGTTCACTCCATCAAGAGTTCCTTGCGCTATATCTCCTTGCGCCGCTGCATACATCCAGGCGTCAGCGTTGCCGCAGAATCCAGCCATGACATAAGGGTCTGGAACCATCGTCCAGGTTCCTAGAACGGTCGGGCCTAAATACATCGGGCAGCCAGTGAAGCTCTTTGTCGCCGCCCACGTGCAGATGGAGTTTTTAATCGTACTGCTGTAGAGACCGGCAATGTACTGGGTGAAGGCGTTCACGTCCGTTTTTACGTTGGCGGGGAGGCTTGTCAGTTGCACAGGGTCCGTTCCGCCACCCGTTCCGCAATAAGCAGAATGCCCTGCCCTGCAATCTTCGTCCATGAGGCCTGTACCAATGCCCCAGCCGTTCTGGACGTAACGGGCGGTGATGGTCGCTCCGTTAGCCGGTGGGAGTGCAAATGTCACGCTGATAGCGCCGGTCGTGTAATTGACCGTACCGGAAATAGTCGCCCCGAATAGAGACGTGCCCGCTGAATTGAAAGCCCCCGAAGCTCCTCCGCCTACCAAAGTCCCATTGAGGAAAACGCCAACGCTCCATTTTGTGACAGGGATATGACTTAATGTTGCCGCGAATGTGGTCGTAGAGGCATTGCCGGTTCCAATCGTATCTTCCGCTACGGACGAAGCGCAGGTAACTGGAACCGTCCCCACACAGGTACCGGAGGAATCAAACGTCGTGAAAGATGAACCCCACGAAGTATTGAGAGCGCCGATGGTTCCATACTTCGCTACCAGATTATCTCTCCACTTCTTTTTCCAGTAGACCGCTCCGTCAGGATAAATCACTCCACGCGAAGAGTTTGCCCAGTTGAGTGAAGCCAGAAAGAAAGGCAGGTACCCGCAGCGAAAGTCATTGTTTCCTGTAGGAGCGGTGTTTGCCTGATTGCCTGCTCCGAAACAGTGCGTGTTGTCGGAATCGTCATAAGAAAACCCCAACAAATAGCCTTTGTTTGCCGCGCTGGAACTTCCGAGTTCAATCGCACCTTGGTCATTGGTCAAAACGTTAGCAGAGAGTGTCGCCCATTTAGGGTCAGGATAATCGGCCACTCCGCCGCCTACATTCGTGTAGCCTGCCCAGTTTGGGCTGGTGATTGAAATGAGATTCTTGACAGGGCCGCTGCCCCATGTCGTTGACTGGCTGGTCTGCGAATAGGTGGACATGATCTGAAACGCTACAAAAGGCATCTTCTGCGTAGAACGAGCGGGTTTGGCGTTGATAGTGACGTAAGTAGCAAGAGTATTGAGGCCAAAGGCTTTTACGCGTGGCATTTCTTCCTGAATCCAGTTGGTTGTACTTCCGTATTTGGCGGTGATGTAAGTCAGATAGCTGGTGCTGCTTTCATCCGTTCCGCCAACGAGTGTTGCATCGAAACCAATCGTGCCGCGCGTAAAAGGAAAAACGTGAGCCAATGGCGTGCAGAATACCGCTTGCTGGTCTGTTCCAATCGTCACTGTCGTGATCTTGAACGCAGTATTGGTGTTTGTGCAGGGAACTGCTGTTAGTCCAAGGTAGGTATCAAGAGACGGCGGAGTGTAGGTCCATTGCGCTGCCGCTACGGACGGAATGAGAAGCAGAAAAGCCAGTCTTAGTAAAGGGTGCATGTGCTTCCCCTCAGAATCGTCACAGTACCAGCCCCGCCTGCCGCTGCTTGGATTGCAAACGTTCCTCCTGCTCCTGGTTCTTCAATCGTTCCGTAGATGCTGAACTGATAGTTCGTGGAAGTGGCGTTTGGCGTTGCGCCGGTCAGCACAGCCTGGTTTCCGCTGGAAGTTGTCGTGACTGTCGCGTCCGTGCTCGTACCGGTCAGTGTCGTAAAGATTCTTGCGCTGGCCATGAGACTGGTTGGCGCAACGGACGAGTTAACGGAAAGGGCCAAAGTAGCCGTAGAAGCGGAAGAGGAATATACTCCACGGCATTCATAGCTATAGTTTTGAGCCGAAGCAGGCAGCGTCCAAGTCTGAAATGTAGAAGGCGTCGTGGTGGCGTTGGTGTAGCTCGCAGTGACTTGCGGCTGATTGTTCGCGCTTAGAAGCAGTCCGCCGCGACTCCCGGCAGAGCCAGACCCGATACCGATAAGGCTTGCAGCCATACGGCTGACCGTTCCATCAATACCGCCCGTATCCGTGTTGCCGGTATTAAAGAAAGCCACGCAACGAGTGCCGGAAGCGCAGGACATGCCGCCAGCGCTGAACTGCGCGTTTTCATTGCCCTGAGAGTTTATTCCCAGTTTTCCGCCAGCAGGGACATAGATGTTTCCATTGAAATTAAATCCGTTGTTTGTGTTCGTGGAAGAGGACGTGTTTTTTACGGCCACAAGCGATTGAGCGTTTAGGCCAGTTCCCGGAGTAAGCTGTACCTGGAAGCATCCTTCTGTCGATGCCCCCGCTCCAGTCCATTCCTGCCCGCAAGCCAGGTTAACGATTGGCCCGTTTTGCGGCGTTGTAACCGTAGCCGCTGTGTTGTTCGTAATCTTCCATGCATTTGATAAGGCAGTCGCATAATCCCATTCGGAGAGATGCGTGCCCATCGTCAGAGCAAGATTTCCAGTAGCGGGGTTGGTAATCAAATCCCATGCCGAAGAACCTCCGCCACCGCCACTGCTCGAAGTTCCACAAAGGATGCCTGTCGTAAGGCTGAAGTTTAGGTGCTGGCCTGCGGTATCGAGACAAGGCGGGAATGCGGCGAAGGTCGGGACCTTCAAAGAAAGCCATGAAGGAGTGTTGTCCGAGGTGACATGCCCTAACCAGCCGGGGAAGATGACACTGGAACCACCTGCTCCACTGCCGTCAATCGTATTCGGGGAAGTCGCTGTAAGAGTCAAATTACCGGAATTGCCATTGAACGCCTGAAACGGCATGTTCGAGCCGAAGTTAGATGCAATGGCCGGTAGAGTGACTGTGGCCGTAGTCCCGCCAGTACAATTTAATCTCGAGGCTCTGTCTGAATAAAGTAGTGTATAACCGGAACAGGTCTGAGTGTTGACTGGAATACCAAGCAGGGCATCCGAGGGCGCAACAGCAGCCGAAGCCGTGACTGCATGAACGCGCACATATGTCCCGTTTACAGTCTGCGGAGCATTGCCCCCTAGGGTCGAAGAAGTCCCCGCGCCCGTGTAATAGGTATCCGCATATTGCGGTTCAGGCGTGACAGTTATGCTGCCTGCCGAGGAAGTGGCTTCCGTCTGGCAGTTCCCTCCCGTACAGGTAAATATTTTCCCTGATAGGACGTTGATCGTTGCGCTGGCTGCCCCGTCCAATGTGCCGGAAGTAGTATTGATGGTCAGTACGTTTCCGGGGACGTTGTCCACGCGCAAAATCGTCCAATGCGAACCTACGATTGCAGGATTCAGAGAGATAGTGAAGCCGCCAGCACTAGCATCGGCTGGAATGATGTTGTCGTTCGCCGTCGGTGTATAAGAACTCGTTTTTGATGCCGTTGGAGTACTAGCGTATCCGCCTCCTAGAAACTTTGGCGCGGCTATGCCTTGCGTCCCCGGCATAAGCATCGTTGGTCCGCCGGTTGGAATGGTTTCCGAGACTTGCCCGCAAGTGCCTGCCGCTGTATCCGAAAAGGAAGTGGTCGTAATCAGCCCGCCGCAAAGGATTGCGAATCCGCCACCAGTGCTTCTGTATAGGTTGTAGCCCGTGGGATTACCGGGGGCGGCAATCCAGCTTAGATTGACTGTCTGGTTTCCGCCCGTTGTCGTGAACGACGCCGGAGCAGAATATCTCCCCTCTCCGCCGTTCTGCCAGACCGGAACTACTCTGTAGGAAATGGTTCCGACAGGTACGGAGCCGCCTGCCGCGACAGCTCCAGTCGGCGGAGCAAGCGCCGGAGCGTTTATGAATATCGAGTGCAGAGTTCCAACCCATATGTCGCCTTCGATAATCTGCTGCAACAAAGGACTTCCGGGTGACATGGTGGAGCTGTGCCCAGTGCCAGTTATTATTGCGGCATTTCTGGTATATCCAGCGCCCATTGAAACCCCTATGACTGGAGTTGAAAACCCACTGACAAGCGGAGGAACGCTCACACCATCATTGCTGGGGCCTGAAGCCAAGTCTTCTACGGTTATTTTTGAGCCAACAGCGTTTAGATTGGCGAACAGCGGCAGACCTACCGTATCTATGGCCGCATAGCCGAGATGGATAAACTGATTTGCTCCACCACCTACCATCGTAATCAGCGGAGTTATTCCACCATTCATGTAGAGCGTTTTGATGGGGATTGTATCCCCGAACGGCTGAGAAGGAGTCTTGAATACCAGGCCTCTTCCGGCGAGAGAGATGTTCTCCATGAGGTACCCGGCAGGGCTTGCATAAAAAGCTGGAGTCGTACTATCGCCTACGCTTACCGTTGGAGAAGAAAACAGCCAGTTCCCTTTCATGGGAACTTTTGTTGCTCCGCTGGCTCCTGCGGGTGCGCCGCGAGAGACTAGCCCAATCCCCATGTTCCCGCCGATTACAAAATTCATGCCTCCAAGCGTGCCGCTGGGAACCCCGGAAAGGTCCATAAGCATGTAGACTTTGTTGTTCGTCCCAGTGGCGTTAGTCCACTGAATGGAATCCATGTTGATTGCGCCATTAGCTTGGTAGGCTCCGGGATAGGCCGGTCCTGTCGAGATGGTTGTGTAACCCTGCCAAGCAGAAGAAGGAACACTTCCATTAGCCGGTGGACATGCTCCAGACCATTTCCCCCCAGAGGCTAATTGCACGGTGTCGTTCAGAACCACCGTACCCAATTGGCAGATGTCGTACTGCGAAGGCATTTGCATGTAGGAATTGAAGACCATGTTTCCGTTGGAAACAGTAGAGACCGGGATGTTCAAAGGAGCATTCGCGGATGCGGCCAAAGCCGTCAAAAGATTCGGCACGTTGTCGAACAGCACGACTTGATTCGTTACGGAAGTCGAAGCCGCATTAGCAAGTGTGAAGCTGGTTCCCGGTGCTCCACTGACAATCGTTGTGACGAGTTCATCATTCTGTGCGGAGCCTGCTGTGCAAGGATTAGTGCCAGCCCAGTAAGGAACGAGGAAGTTATCCCGCAAAGGTGAGCCAAGGTCATCCCATGCCAAGGCCATGTCGGTGATGCTGGCTGCTGTGTTGTCGGGAGCGGAGATTCCGATAGGGACGTATCCAGCCCCGCCACGGTCTGAGCAAATGATGTATTGGTGCGCTCCAGCGACATGGCTCCAAGAAACAAGATTTTCATTGAACCAGTGAACCGTGCCGCCTGTTGCGGAAGTCGTTGCTCCTGAAGCCGTGTCAAATCCACTCGTATAAGTGAAGTGGGTGTTGTCTGGAACCGTGGCCAGAATATACGTGCCGGAGAAACTTCCATCACTGACCTGATTGATGATGACAGCGGCTCCGGCAATCAGTTCGTGCACGCCTGAAGTGAGGCAAGTGACAGTCTGACCGGAACGGGCGCAGGAAGTAATGCCAACCGACCGCGCACCAAGATTAGCTTTGCCGTTCGTGATGGTCGTTGCGGCGCTCGCTACTGTCATGCCCCGGCCCTTGTCTACGGCCACAATCTTGTAGTTGTAAGTCGTGGCTCCGGTTGGCCCTGTTACCACAACCGTTGTGCCTGTAGGTCCAGCGGCTAGGCTGGGAACGACAGTTGGGACTGGGGCAGTCATGGACTGAGGAGCACCGCCCCCAACGATTGTGATGCCGTCGCCATTCGTAAAGCACTGACTGCTTGCCTGAGCAGGGCAGTTGCTTGTGGAGACGGTCAGAGAAGTAGACGTGCTGTTGATCGTTCCGGTAATTCCAGGTACGCCCGGAATAAAGCGGGAGTCTAGTGCCCTGACACCATAAGCCCGTGGGTCCACATAAGGGTTAGGCCCTTTGGGAATGGAATCGTCGCCAATCGAAAGAGCAGTCCCGTTCTCGCAGACGTTCGATGCCCCGAAAGAGCCGGAAGCGTTCTTTTGCAGGCAGTTTAGAGGGTTAGCTGGTGTACCGCCTCCGCCGCCTCCCGTTCCGCCGCCTATTCCTATCCACAGAGCGCCTGTCCAGGAATACAAAACTCTGTTGCAGTGCGAGGCTGTCGTATCGAAGGTGAAGCCTTGCGGGTTGCTGACGTTTCCAGGGAAGGCAAATGTCCTTCCGCCAACGCCATCCTGACAGGCATTAAGAATGAACTGCGTGCCTGCTCTTCCGGTAGTCGTAAAGACGGAAGAAGTCACGTTTCCAGTGAGCGTCATGTCGAAAACGGCGGAACGCGAATTGGAAAGTGTAGGAGTGGCTGAAAACGTTACGGGGTAATAGTCGAGTGCCCCGTCCGGTATGTTGTCCAGCTGATGCCAGTTCGTGCCGTTATAAACAAAAGTAATCTTGTTCTTGGCTAGCGGCAGAATCCTGAAAGCGAAATCATCCGCAAAGATGAAGTTACCGGGCCAAACTACCGTGTGACCGCCTGTTGCGTCCTGGTCAAAGGAAAACCGCAAGAGATTTCCGTTTACCGGAGTCCCGGTAATCGTGATGGCCGTGATGTTGGCTGTCAGTACCGTGGAATAGCTGGCATTCTGGGTTGCGGCAAAAGACGGCGTGGTAGAAAAGGTTACGGAACTATTCGGCAGTCCTCCAGCAGATGCGCACGAAGCCCCTACGATGCAAGGCAGAACGACGGTAAATGGCCCATGCGCAACGACGTTTAACCCCGTGACGGTGTATTCATAAGTTCCAGGAGCGGCCCAAAAGGAGAAGTTTCCGAAGGCATCCGTGATGATGGGATTGGATTGGGCAATTGTAAGGGCTTGGTCCTGAAAGATATTCACCGTAGGCGAGCAAGGAACGCCGGGAGAACCAGCCGTACAGACAGTGACTTGCGCTCCGCCAACTGGCCTTCCTGTCGAGCCAAGAATGATGGCCTGATAGTTACTTCCCTGCCCATAAGCCAGAGCAGGGAAAAGAAGCGCCAGTGCTAGAAACCATCGTTTCATTGAAATAGCCCCTTGCTGCCGTTTATCTGCAGCTTTTGCTTCTCTGCTACATAAGCGGGAATGTCCGCGTCAGCCATGCCGTTGGGAATTGAAATGTCAGGAATCCCCGGAGTTTTTGCCCACCTGATACCCATTGCGTTAGAAATTGTGTACGGCTTTCCCTCTGACGAAAAGCTGGTGACTTCCTTCGGGGGATTGAATCCTTCGGGCGGCGTGTAAATCACCTTGTTGCCGATTTGCTGGAGCTGCGTGCCAGCGCCCGGTGTCCCGCTTTTCCCCATGCCCACTAGTTCATTGCGCGGAACAGAACCCATGTACTTCGGGTTGATTGGAGAAACTGCTTCGTTTGGCTCCGGCAACTGAATCACGCTGCCATACGGGATTTCACCTTTTGGCGTGAAAGGATTCGTGGCAATCGGTGCAGCCTGTGCTTGTGGAGAAAATGGGTCGCCACGAAGATTGGAAGGCAAACGAGTCGGCAATTTAGAAGAAAAACCGGGATTCTCAGGACTACCTACTTCCGGCTCGACTGCATTGAGTTTGTCGAATTTTGCTGCAATGCGATTTATGGAATTTATCTCGGCCCCGCGATTCGCGTAAAACTCATCAGCGGCAGGAAGCATTGCACCTGGATAGACAGGTTTCGGGGAAGGCTTGAACATTGCTTCCATCATGGATGGCCCCATTCTATAACCAGCTGCGCCGCCAGCAATCGCCCCGTAAGGACTTCCATGCGATAGCCCGTAAGCACTGCCTATTGCTGCGCCGCCAATCTGAGAAGCCGTTCTGACGCCAGGACGCATATTGCCATCAGGTGAAAATGCCGCATCGCTGATAGCACCTTTTGTTCTTCTCAGTGCTTCCGGGACAAGAGGAGATGCAGCTTGAACCATAGGAGCCGCTGTTGCGCCCCAAACTCCTGAAGTATCTCCGCTACGTGCAGCTTCTTCCATGGCGGAAGCGTTCGTAAAAGGAAGTGCAGCCCCGACGCGGTAAGCTAGTCCTGCACCCTCTTTTTTCCTCCGCTCATCAGCTTGGCGCGAAGCATCGGCCATTGCGGACTTGGCTTCTAAATCCATTCCGGGATAAGGACTAACGCCAGAAGGAATGAATGCTTGACCGAAATTGGATGCAAAACCTCCACCTTCTCGGTCACTTCCCGGCCTATCTTTCTCGAACTGTGTTGGCTGAGAAGAAAGCAGTAGCGCAATCTTCTTTTGCATCGGATGGCCAGTGGGCAGCTTCCCCGCAATCTCTTGCAGGTCCGCAACGTCTTGCTGGCTCAGATTCTGGTCATCAGCCACTACTGCACTCCTGTAATTCTGCCGTTGGCGTCACGGATAATCTTTAGTCCGCCCGTTCCGCTTGCTGGCGTGTCTCCTTCGGGGGAGAAGTCTTTGGGGAACTGTACCTTATCAGTCAATCCGGCTTGTGAAGCTGAGTCGTGCGCTTGCTGCCAAGCCGTATGCCTTTGCGCATGCGCTAGCTTCATCATGGAATCCATCTGAGGTTTGGTTAGAACAACGCCGCTCAAATAGCCATCGCTATCGAACTTGGCAGCCACGGTTTGCAGCCACGGAGCCGAAGCCGTTGCTTCATGGAGAATATCTTTCGTGATTCGTGCGCCTTTCTGAAGTCCTAGAGTCATGCCGATATGGTTCGTCAAAAGATTCAGCATGGCCTGCTGGTCGTTCTTTTCCGTTGCATCCTTGTAGGAGCTGTTCATAGAACGCAACCGGAAGTCAGCACCGCGAGCCGTAACCAAATCCTTCGTAACCTGCTTGGCATTCTCACTCTCAAACGCTTTATCACCTGATGCAGTCGGAGGAACAGGCAACTTTGACTTACCCATATCTCTGATAACTGCGCCTGTCTTCGTATCTACCAGTACTTTGTGGTTCTGTCCGCCAATATCCAAATCGGTCAGAGTGCCGCCCTTTGTATCAGTTTCTTTGGTGTTCTTTATTTTCTCCAGCGCATCGAGCGGCTTCATGCCGCCAGCCGTCAGGGATTCAAATGTTTGCTCATCCGGCGTCTTGGCAGGAGGATTCTCTTTCGCATTGGCGAGCTTATCCCAATAGCCTTCCTGCGCCGTGCGATGTGTAATCTCAGAGCCGATATTCTGGGCGTTAAGAGCCGCCAGTTTTTGTGCTTGGTCCTGCTTGATGGCGTCTTCAGTCAGCCCGTATTGCTTTGTGAGTCCTGCAATCTGCCGCTGCCGCTGATAGTATCCGCTGATGATGCTGCCAAGCTGGGGATTCCTCTGAGACATGATTGCGCCCAGAACGTGCCGAATCGTTCCGCCAACTCCAACTTCCGGGGGATTGTAGGCCTCGCTGAGCCTTGCACTGATGTCTCTAAGTTGCGGCTGATAGATGTCTCGCGTCACGTCGGGTTGGCCGCTGGTATTCGGATTGAATGCAGGCGACAAGGAAACTCCGCTACGAGCATTCGCTGGAGCTGGCTGCATGGCATCGTCAGGAGCTGGATTTTCGTCACCAGCGTAGCTAGAACTTCCACTCGTCCACGGGCTGTATGCCCCTGCGAAGGTCTGCGGATTCAGGAGTTTTCTAATTGTTGCCATAAGCCCTCATAAGAGGAATTTCGCCACTCCGCCTAATGCTCCCATCGCTCCACCGGAACCTGAAAAGCCTGACAGCCCTTGCATTATCTTGTTTCCTCCGGGCTGGCCGTTCTTTATGCCGCCAAGAAACATTTGTCTTGCTCCCGGCCTACCCGGCTGCTGCTGGCCAGCATCGAGAAAACTAGGCATATCTCCGTATTGCGATTGCCCCATGTCAATTCCGTTTTCATCCTGATAGCCTTGTCCCGGCCTGCGCATTTGCATCCCTAGAAATGACATCTCTTCCTCCTAATGCCCTGTGAGCAGCGAACCGAGATTACTGCCAAGTGAGCCGCCGAAGTTGCTCATAAACGAATCGCCAAAGCCCGGATGCCCTTTGACCGTTCCGTACAACTGGTTTGCTTGCCCGACCAATTGATTTTGTTGACTGTTAAGGCTATTGAGAAAACTACTATCTATCCCATAAAGCCCTGCAATTCCTTGCAAGCCAATCATCTTTCTGCGCAAGGACTCATCGGCAAAATCCTTCTGATTCTGCAAGTTCTGGCTGGCCAAGTCCCGGCCCTTACCACGAGCTGCCGCTCCTAGAAACGAACTAAACCCAGCTGAGTTGCCCGTTCTAGCCATTCTGCGCGAAGCCGCGTCGGTCGCTCCGCCGTAAGCCTCGTTGATTCCGCCTAGCGTGCTTTGATTGATGGAAGACTTTTCCGCGTCGGAGTAGCCGGAATTGAGCAAGGAACTGAACCCCGGCATGAGTGCGCCAAACTCTGAACTTCGTTGCCCCGCCGTCTTGCCCGCCTGTGCGCCAAGATTGCCGGATTGCGAGGTAATTCCCTGCTGGACACCTTTGCGACTGTCGAGCGACCCGAAGGTAGGACCAAGAAAACTCATTCGCGCACCGCCCATTGCAAAGTGAAGGTCTGTGAGGCTCCCGGAGTTCCTACCATATTGATTGTCAAATTGTTCACTGACTCAGTATAAGTGAAACCTATAGTCCCGGTACCGCCATTTCGTACTACCTGCGCGAACGGAGCCGAATTGTAGAGACCGGACGGGAAGGTAAGCACGATTTTTGGATTGGCGGATATTCCTGCCGTCCCGCATGTCACTGTCAGCTTTCCACGTTTAAAGGTTCCGTCTACGGAAGAAATAGTTGCACCGGTTCCGAAACCAGTTATAGAAAAATCAAGCGGCCTTACAGCCGTTCCGGGACCCAGTGCAGAAATAAGCTGATTATGCTCCTGTACCATTTTGCGGTGGCTCTCGTAGTTGAGAGGATTTTCCTTCAGCCCCGCGATGGCGGTAATCGAGATGGGGTTAGGCAGAGCCATCACGCATTCACTCCCTGAACAGGGGACCAAACAGCCGGTGCGACATACATCGCCATTCCCTGCATGCTCATCCAGCTACCTACGGCGTTGGTTTCAAACCGTACAGCCATTCTGTAGCCCTGCTTTTGGATTTGCCTCTCGACATTCTTGAATCCCAGTGTATTTAAGAACCAGCCACGAATGGCGCTAGACCATCCCTGGTCGCCTTTTCGCAGAGTAATCTGGCAGACTCCGCTTCCGATGACATTCGCCGTAATGTAGCCGTAGTTCAGGCGTTCGCTATCCTGGAAGTAGCCCGACTGCCAGTAGCCGTCAATCGCAACGCCGTCATCTGACCGCGCCGTTTCATCGAGTAAATAAATCTTTCCGCTCGTCGCATTGCTGCCGATGTAGAACTGCAAAATCCCATTCTGCCGAAGGACAATGTTCTGCGAGTTTGAGCCAATCTTCCACGGAGACCATTTGCGGCCAGCGCCATCGTTTTCGATTGCCGATTGAAACCCTTGCGTGTAATCAAGCGTCAGAATCGTGTTGTTTTGCGTGGCAGTCCCCAAGGGACATGCAACATAGATTCTCTTTCTGGCTGTATCCACTTTCACATCAATCAGGAATCCGTATTGCCAGTTGATTGAATCCCATGTCGGTTGAATTTCTTTAGCGAGGTTCCTGTCGTCAGTTAGGATTCCTCCAGAAAATAGCCACAGTCCGCTTTCTGAAGCGATTACCGCCCATTCGTCGCCCAGCCCTACGCCACGAGCCGAAGGCGTTCCTACCTTTGAGGAAATCTCGTCCACTTCCCATTCGTCCGGCTCCGTTTGTCCTGTATCCTGCGTAACGAATAGGCTCCTATCCTTGACCAAATACAGATAATCCCTCAAAACGAAGCAGCAATTGACGCTTTGTCCACTTTCTTCCGCTGGCTGCAAGATCGAAGTCAGTCCATCGTAGCTGTCAGGGTCCTCTACCTTCGAGAAACGTACTTGTGTATTTAGAAAAGGTTGTGAGGTCGGAAAGAACTCAATTTCATCAATCGCTACAGTAGCCAGATTGTCCGGCGTCCCATCGACATAAAGTCTGAGCGTCAGGTCAGTGGGGATGGTAGGCAGAGAAGAGAGCACACTTCCGCTATAAGTAAGAAATTGAGAAGTCAGCGTCTTGCACTGGATTGAAAAAGAACCGGCAAGTGTTCCACTGCTGAAAAACTCAAGATGCAAAGTTCCTTGCGTGAAAGGGCCTATTCCCACACTTGCTAGCCTGACCCGCACGCTGTAATTCGTGTTTAGCTGCAAAATCTGTGCTCCGAAAGCATCCTGAAAGGCTGGCTGTGTGATTAATCCTCTGGTCGCTGTAACTCCATCGCCGCTGATAGCGTAGGCATTTCCGAATACCTGCCCGAATCCTGAAAATCCGCCGCCTGTAAAACTGGTGGCGTCGGGCGTCCAGCCAAGCGGGTAAGTTCCTACGGGGTTTGTGGTGAATCCGCCGTCAAAGGAGAGATTAACGAAATCATCTACTTTGTTTAGTTCTCCCCACCAGACGAGACGATTATTGTAGGAAGTAACTCCCGCTGCTGGGCCAAGGGTAATCAATTCAAAAAGATTGTCTACGTTTGTCCCGTTCAGCAAATCCACGTCCGTGAAATCGAATACCTGGGAAGTAGTCGTGTTGTCGTTGATAATCATTATGGAAGCGAAATTAGTGGAATCCGGGATGTAGAAGAAGCTGTCGCTTGAAAAAGGAGTGAACGCCACGATTCTCGCTACTACGTTCGGAGGACCTATGGGGATATTGGTAAGCTGCACCCTTTTCCCGCCAATTGCTGTCCATGATAGAGGCGGAGCCGGTGCGGTGATATAACCATTGCGCGTCAGGAACATCACCGTAACCTGATGCACACCGGCCTGAATGTTTCCAATTAGCGTTACGGTCGCTCCGCCAGAAAGCCCCAATCCCAATGCTGGCCCTATGAAATAGATTGCCGTATTGCCCACCATGCGGATTTGCCATGTACCGTTATACCCAGCTACTCCCGCTCCGGCGATGGTCATGGAAAATCGTGAGGTCATCGTAAAAGTGGAAGGCCAAGGACCGGGAGCCGTCAGAGTAGCGACATAGATAGGCCAAGTAACCGTACCGCCGCCAGAATTAGCTAGCCCCAGCGTGTTGTTATAGACCTGAAACTTAGTGGCGGAAATTCTTTTCGCAACGGCAAAGGTACCGTTGTAGCCACCAACGCCAGCCCCGGCAATCGTTACGGAATCTCCGGGTTGTAAGACCAAGGGGACGGTAGCGCCACCCCCTCCGGTAATCGAAACAGTCACAACATTTCCCGTTTGGGTAAGACCGTTAGGGGAAGCTACAATCACGCCCTGCGCAAGGAATCCTAATCCGTTAGGCGCTCCCAGGGTAGATAGTACGGAAACCTCATCCGTAGCCGTAGGAGCAGCGCCGGGACCTACTTGGCTGACCCTGTCCGTGTTTGTTCCGTCATAGGCTCTTGGAATATCAGAACCAAATTGCCCTTGAGGAAAGGCTATGTATTCCCTGCCGAATAGAGTTACGGAGTTGCCGAAGTCTCCTGGAATCATCGTGGCATCGGTAATCGGAACCGCAACGCCGGGAGCGGTAGTCACATTCTCGTAGAAAAGGTTTCCGTCCGAATCTAGCCACAGTGTTCTTACCGTGCCATCCCGCAAAATGAAGCTCTTGAGGTAGTTGATTTTGTCGGGGTTAGCGGAAGTAAGTTCCGTGGTGAGGCCGGGGCGTGTTCTCCACAACCCCGGCAGGAACTCAATGTCAGAACAATCAGGCGACATAAAGTGAGGAAGGTTAGTCGGGTCTGTCCAAGTGGCCAGCCCGCCAAACTCCCTAACCTTCATCGCCTGATAGCCGTTAAGTGCCACTGTTACCTCAGTTCAAATTGTGCCGTGAAGCTGATCAGATCGCCGGTAGCCGCAGCAGGATAAGCGCCAGCAGCCAGTTCAGCTACCGCGCCAATAAAAGCCCTGATCTTTCCGTTGGCTTGCGTAGTTCCAGGTACCCAGGTGTAGTTGTTGAGCGCCTGTGCCGCCGTGCCAATCTGGCTCTCAAACTGAACAGCAAAGGGTACAAGCGAAGACGGGATACCCAATCCTGCAAAGGTCAGCGTGTCGCCGCCCTGCACATAGCTGCCGGATAGTGCAATCGTTCCGTAGACCCACAGCTGTTTCCCATCGTATTTCTTTTTCGTAATTGTCGCTGCTGCCGCCATTTGCTGCTCCTTTTCAGGGTTGAGTTCACCCGTTTGTTTTTGGCTCTACAAGATTCTATTTGTTCCCCAGTAGCGGTTTGAGCCGCGCCCGGAGTTGTTCGCCCTGCGCCTGCCTACAAGATAGTTCCTTGCGTGCGCTTGCAGATTGAGCAATTCCTTCATGTCCTCGTTAAACATGCCGAGGAAGATGCTGGCATTCTGCGAGCCTCGTGCATTCGAAGCCAGAAACGCTGTGTATGTCGCAATGGCATCCTGACAGCCACGGATTGTGAACTGGCCGTTGCCATCTGAAATATCAGGGAAAGCCACGAAGTAACGAAGCCTTATATCCATAGAATTTACGGAGCCTGGAAAGTAAAGCCCATCCTCATACCAGGCAAAGACTCCATTTCTCTGCCTCACGGAAGAATCCGAAAAACTGGGAAGTACGTTCACCTGTCCCATTGGCGCATAGGCCAGTCCTGACCCGTTGATTCTTTCTGAAACGTCACGCGGCCCAAGGAAGTCAGCAGGCAGTTGGGGATTAGTCGTATCGAGGAGTTGCGTGGCATTTGCAGGAAGCGTCAGATAGTTCTCGCTCGTCATCGTCTTGCTGCCGTTTTCCTGCAATCTGCTTTGTACTTTGCGGTAAGCCTTGTTAGCCAGAGGGATGAGCACGGTATCCGTGTAAACGTCCCCTTGCACTACCGGCGAGATGATTCCGTTACCGCTCGTGACATTTGCTCCCGTGCTGGTATAGGTAAATTGTGTAGGACTGAGAATCGCCAGTACGGTCTGCGTTCCGTTGAAGCTCAAATCGGAGACGCTTTGCACCTGGATGATGTTTCCCGCCTGCAAGTTATGCGGAGAGTTCGTCGTCATCGTGACGAGACTGCCTAAAGTGCGTACGGCCCCAGTAGGAGGAATCGTCACGGTGAACGGAATGTCCGCATCCATGAGCATTGCTCTCGTGAGAGAGAAACACTCACTACCGAACGGAAACGCAGTTGTGCCAAGTACCGGCAATTAGATTCCCCCGATGGGTCCATCCAAATCCTGTTCAGGAACAGGTTCCTTTTTGGGGCGTCCCGGTCCACGCTTCGGTGCAACCGGCACGCTTTCTTCTTCCGATTCCTGAACAAGGCCAAACTGTTTTGCCTTCTCGAAATCGAGTATTGCATGGCAGCCCTTGCAGATTGCGACTCCAACGTTGATGGATTCTCCGCAAGCAGGGCACTGCGTCATTGGCGGAGGAGCGACAATCGCCCATTCCCTCTTCAGCCCCAGTTCATCAACGGCCATTTTGCAAATGTCGGGAATCTCTTCAATCTTCTTTGTCCGCATGAACTCTTTGTCACCCGCTTCAATGAGCTTTTGCAGCCACTTGATGCGTGTCTGGCGCGCGGCGGTGACTTCCGCTTCAGTGGGGATATGGTCGGGCGCACAAGTAAAGCAGCCACGCTCTGTAAGCCGTTCATTGGCGAAGTAGTCTGCAACTACCTGCTGGTAAGGAATCGGCACGGGGATTTTCTCCGCTTCGCTTTCCGCATACGTGACGTAGATTTTCTTCACATCCATCTGGTCGTCAATCACGATGCTGGTGAATGGCTTGTCTGCGGGACAAGCGGGAATTCTCCAGCCGAGCGTGTTGTACGTCCTTCGCGGAAGCTGAATCTGTTCCTTTGAAGTATTGCAAATCTGAATGCTTCCCATCTTTCCTCCTAGCTGAATTTAGAAATCTCAAAATCACTGGGCATGATGACATGCTCGTTCTTTGCCCATTCGGGACGTGCTTCTTCAATCTTCCTGATTTTGTCGCACAACTTATCGTCTTCTGCCTTCTCTTGTTCCGCGAACATGGCCCGCTTCGCTTCTTTCTTGATGCGTTCCGGTAAATCCCGATTCCTGATAGCCGTATCCACGATGGCATCGCAGATAGTCGGCGTAAGCGGAACAAACTCTTTCTTCCATGTCACGCCTTTGGAATCCCTGTACTCGCGTTCAATTACTTTTACGATTTCATATTCCCCTTGGCGAGGGAATGGCCCCAACGTCTCAACTTTCTGACCATCAATCCATTCCGTGAACATCGTTTCCCAGACAAGTTCTGAGCCGTAGTTTTCTGGTGGGCACCACACTTCAAGAATCCAACGGTCCTTAGCTTCCGGATGCTTGTGCACACGTTCCAGACCGATATGCGACCCGATTACGTTACCGCTGTCGTCATGGTGATTCCATTTACCCCCAATCCATGTAAATCTGTCCCCTCCCCAAATTACCCTGAAATTAGGTAGACCATGAGGATTTAATCCCCCTTTTTCCCGAATACTTTTTTGCAAATAGGCAGGGACTTTCACGGTAAAATACCTCCGTGTACGACCCTGCCAAACGACATTTGAAATACCTCAAAGCCAAAGCTAGTCGCCCTGAAAAACTGAGAGAATCTTCTAGAAAATCCTGCAATAAAGCTTTCCATACAAACCCAATCCGTAGAGCTAAGATTCTGGCCGCTAATAAGAAATGGGCTAAAGCCAATGCAGAAAAAATGAAAGAGTATAAGAGAAAATGGTATTTTAAGTTCAAATCCAATCCTGCCAACAAGAAAAAAGCTATAGATAATGCTAATCGTTGGCGGAAAAACAATCCTGAAAAGTTCTCTCATCTTGCTAGGCGCAACCAACATAAAAGAAGGCTGTATAAAAAGCATTCTGCAAGTAAGCATACATTTGAGCAATGGAAATCCCGGTTGGCCTTTTACGGATGGCGATGCTTTTATTGCAAAATCCCTCTCACCTTCAAGACCGCTACCAAAGACCATCGTATTCCTCTATCTAAGGGCGGGACTGATTGGGCTTCTAATATCGTCCCCGCGTGCCTTTCCTGCAACTGCAAGAAATATAATTCTAAGGTGGGGCGAGTTATTCTCCCGCCCCAAGAGAGTAAAACTACTCTTCAGTAAATGCTCGATGAACCAATTACGGGCAATCCGAGCGATTTAATATACGAACTCCCCGCTGGCTGGCGGTTGAAAATTTGGACCCCAGCCTTCATCCAGAATTGCTCCTGTGCAAGCAAGCCGCCTGGAACGGTGGAAGTGTCGATTTTCGGCCAAACGATCTTGTCGCCAATCGTCAGGAAGCCGGTATCGGTGGCCACGATACGCCCCCAATAGCCAAGGCAGAGGAAGTCAATGCGCGTACGGTCCTGATGGATGGACTGCACCACAGGAACATTCGACATCTTGAGTCCCGACTGGTTGTTGAACATCAGGTCTACTGCTTGGTTGCCGGTTGGGTCTTTCCAGATGTTGCTGATGAGCAGCGCAATCGACTCGTAGGAATCGGCTTGTGCCGGATGCAGGTAGGAGATGAGTTTCGTCATTTCCGTATTGAAGAAATTGTCTCCCAGGTTCAAACGGATGCGATTCAAAGCTGCACGAACCATGCCCGTTGTCAGCGTGGAAGAGCCTGCATTGACGCTAGGCGTCACAACCTGCGGAACAGTCGCCCGGTTCAGGCCCAGCCAAGTGCCGGAAGTCGCGTCCGACTGGTGGTACTGGATGCCGAACAGCGAAGACTGCGCCGTAAGCGTGCCGGAAAGTCCGCCGATAACCAGCAAGTCCGTAGCGATGCTGCCGCCCGGAGCCGCCGCTACCGTAATCGTGTGAGCTACACGGTCAAATGCCGTCACCGTAGACGAGCCACGGTTTGTGGTAAGCGCCGCGTTGTACACCTGCACGTTCTGGCCGACCATGACGAGTTCTTCCTTGAAGCCGTCAGTCGTCATTGTGAAGGTATTGGTGGACACCGAGGTAATCGTTCCGATTACGCCGTTGCCAGCCGTGTTCATCAGCATGTCGAGGAACGTCTTGAACTGCTTGACCGCAAGACGCATAACCTCGCCCGTTGCCGATTTCACGCCGCGTTCAGCGCCCGTGGTTGCGTACTTCGCAAGCAAGGTATAGCTGAAGCCTGACGTGTAATAGAACGGGGTAAGTGTTGCGGTCTGCCACACCGGGCCTCCGGTGTCGCCAACCGAACCGCCGTCCATACTCACCTGCTGGAACGTTCCGCCAATCGACTGAAGCAACGGAATACGCGTTGCCCTGTTCGATGCCGGGTCTGCTTCCTGCTTTTCCATCAGGTTGTAGAGGACGGAGTCCATCTCCAAAAGTTCGGGGATACCATCTTTGTAAACAATCAGCTCGCGTTCTAGGCCTTGAACGTTTGCCTCAACTGAAGCCATTCCAATCTCCTTTTGGCATCCCCGCTAAAAATCAAACCCGCGCTTTAGGCGGAACGTAGTTCCCGGATTCCATTTCTTTCCATACGTCTTCCGATGTTCGTTTACCGTTCTTCGGCACGGCAGCAGCAGCGGAAGAGGTTGCTTGTGGACCGGAACCAACGTCTTTGGTCTTTGCGGCGATTGCCTGTTTTGTCTCAATCGTCTGCTTGCTCGTCTGCAAGATGGATTTGCTCCACTCGCTTGCAATATCTCGCGCCACACGCGGAATGACGAGCTTTGCCCGCTTTGTGGCGAAATCAACGATGGCATTGTGGTCGGAAATTCCTTGCCGCCCTTTTTGTGCGCCTTGACGGTAATTTTCCATCTGAGCGACAAATTGCGGCTGTTCACCGAGTGCTTGAAGCGTCTTGTCGTAGACTTCCCTGACCATGCGTTTCATCGTCGCTTCCGAAGCATTGGGAGCAGCCTTTTTAAGAGTTGCCTCAATCTCCGTAACCGTGCGATTAATGACTACGCTGTCGGTCTGTCCCCAGAACGATTCAAACGCCTGCGTGCCTTCCGACTGTTCTTTCTCTTGCAGTTTCTTCCGCAACTCTTCGACTTCAGGATTGCTGGCCGGTGACGCGGTGCGTCCCGGTGCAATGCCAAGTGACTGAGCTACGAGTTGAACCGCTTGAGCCAGTGCCTCGTTTTTATCCCGCGCTGCAATCCCGTAGAGATTGCTGAGCACAGGGTCAATGTAGGATGCCGCCTGGTCGCGCCAAGCATTTACATCCGTCTTTGCAAGAATCTGCGGCAGATCGGAAACCAGCTTCGTAAACGCATGAGAGTCTGATTGTCTGAGGCTTTCCACGAACTCGGCAGGGCTTTCGCGGTAGGTTTTACCGAAAGCTCGCGCCTGTTCCGACTCTTCCACCAGCTTTTCAGCGTCGGCAAGTGTCGGTACGCGTTCGTGTATGCCCTTGAACTCTTCCCACGGCTGGTCCCCACGCATTTCTACGTAGGCTTTGTGCTGGCCGAGAATCTGTCTGAGCTTTGGAGCTGACTTGATTTGGTCCTTGAACTCCGAAAACTCTCCAGTCCCTTCCGGCACTTCGTCCAGATTAACTTCTGTTTCTTCCGGTTCCACGCCTTGGGTCGGTTGTTCGGCAGTTTCCTGCCCCGGCACCGCTGCCGGAGTTTCAGGCGTTTCTGTGCTTGGCGGAGGCACTTCCGGTGTCGCAGCCGCGCTTGCTGCGCCGCTTTCAATCTTGGCAAACTTCTGCTCAAGAGTGTCGGCGGGGGGTGTTACTACTGTCGTTGCCATTTTTCTCCTTAGAGCTGCGTCATTTAACGCTGACTAGGCGATTTGCTCTATGCTCCAGCTCCTGGACTTCCAGAAGCAGAACTCGGTTTAGGCGGATTCTTCTCCGCTGGCTTTAGATGAGGCGGTGGGAGCATCGCTCCAGCCCCTCCGGCGTCGGCAAGTGGTCCTTGATCTTGCAGGGCCATTGCCGCGACTGCTTGCTGCATCTCCTGCTGCTTCTCCATCATTGCGCAGGCTTTTGAGAACAAATACACGTTGATGTAGCCGGCAGGATTCGCTTGCTTTACCTGCAAACCTTTATCGCTGATGAGCCATGCCTTTGCCGTTGCCGCCGCTACTTTTAGATCGTCAATATTCGGGTCAGGAACAATACTCGGTACAGGCTGGGGAGGAGTTGGCTTGCCATCGGGTCCAACGCCGGGCTGTCCTGGTTGCGGCTGTTCCTGGGAAAGCTGGGCAATATCAAGATTGGTTTTCTTCCTCTGCTGCTCGCCAGGCACCTGAATATCGGAAATACCCAGCATGCGGAACGTATACTCAAGATTTTCAGGCGTTGCCACGGTTTGGAGGAAGATCGGGTTCCCGCCGTTGAACATATTCAGCAAAAGCGCTCGTACATCTGCTTCGAGGACCGGAAACTGCGCATCAACTTCCGGGAAGGCAACGATATTGCCCTGCATGTCCTCAAGCCGCACGAAATCGGTGTCAAATTCGCCTGTATCGCCCTGCTGAGCTACTTCCATGTCCTCAGTGCGGTTATTGGCGAAGCATTTCACTGCTTTTGCATCGACATTCGCCAGAAATTGCTGGAAATTGCGCCAGACACGCCCGATTCTGCCCATTGCCTGATTTCTTTGGATAGCAATGCCAGCCGCAGTGTCGTTTGAGCCTGTATCTCCGCCAAAAAGGGCTGGATAGTTACCTGAGAGAAACTGAGGAATGGCGTTCATCAGCATGTCGATGTACTTCATCATGGCCATCGAAGGCTCTACGGCTTGTGTAAACTGCATCTTCTGCCGAATGTCCTGATTTGGAGCCAAAGTCACGGGCGTAATATTGCCCGCATTCGCTACTTGCTCGTTCCGAGCTTCAATATCAAATAATTCTGTATCGGCAAAGCCCTCCGGCACGCCATTCATGCAAATCTCAAACAAAAGATTCGTGCAATCGTTGAGCTGGTCCTGAATCGGCAGAATCGAGCTGATCAGCGTCTCTCGGATTGACCCCTCGCCGGGCATCGTCTGCATGGATTCCCACGCCTCATCCATGCCTTCCGCTTTCGATTCGCAATACTGGCCATTGTAGAAAACAATCTTGACGCCCTTTGGATACATCTGGAGATACTGCGACCGAAGCACCTTGTCCGTAATCCGGTAAAAGGCTTTTGGCCGTATCCATGCCCGTTGAAACGTTCCGAGGCCCTCAAGTGTCACTCCTGAATGTCTGCCTGTGCCAAGATAAAGAAGCCTGCGTGCGATGCGCTCATAGCTGGCTGCTGTTCCTGCATCGTCGCCGCCTGTCGTGCCTGACAGCAAATCCTCTTTCTCCGGGTAAGTCGCAATCGCCACGGACTTGTCGATGTCCGTTACCCAGTCCATGTACAGGAAGTCAGATTGTTCATCGGCATAAGCCGTTCTACGAATCTGCAACGCCGGAACGATGCTGACAACTTCCTGCCCTTTGGGAATCTGCAAAGTGCCTAAAGTCTCTAGGCCTGTAGCGGTCGGAGGGGGATTTTCCTGTGTTGGCTGGCCGCAATCGGGGCAAGTCGGCTGTGTATCGAGACTGCCTTCCGCTTCATACCCACAGGAAGGACATGAAACCGTTGCTGGACCTATCGGAACCTCTACCGGAGAAAGAATATCCCTTTCGTCATGGCCGAATTTGTCGCCATCGCTTACATAACGCACATGAGCGCCAAAGAACCCGTCTGTGCACATGAAATAGCCTGCTTCATCCATGCGCTTTGGCCAATCGTTCTTCCGGTGCATCTGATCGGTGAACTTGCTGGCATTCTTGGCCGTAGATACATCCTGCGGGTCAGAAGCCTTTGCAGGGAAAAACTGTGCTCTCGTATTGTTTTGCGTGATGACGCTTGAAAGAGAAAGCCCTGTTGCTTGGAAGATATTCGTAACGTTCTTGAAATTGCCGCTGTTTGTATCGGTTTCGTCAAATCCAGCTGGCAGCATGTTCGGCGGATACCAGGCTCCTGCTGAATTGTCGTACCACCAGTACTGCTCGCCACGCATGTAAAGGCGTCTTTGAAGAATCAGCTTAACTTCTTCCCTGCGGGGGATGTCGTCAATGCGTTCAAGGTCTACCAGCAATTGCCAGAGTGGGTACCACAATTCACGCGGCAGGTTATTCGGGTCGGGCTGGCCTGGGTCTCGTGCCGTGAGCGTGGTTGGGTTTGTCATTTAGTTCGAGCAGCACCAGATACCAAGTGAACCGGAAGCCGCCGTGTAGTTGATACGATACAAAGCTCCGCAGATGACCGGCGTAACCACTTTGTTCGTTACCGCGTTCGTTGCAAAGAAGTTTGCACCCGTAACCGCAATAGCCCAGGTCGTGCCACCATCCAAACTAACCTCTAGCTGAGCGGTGATCGTAGTAACGGTACCGACTGCCTGGAATATGGCACTATAGTCGCCGCTGCCTTTGTGCTCAGCAAAGGAGAAGACGTTGCCGACAACTGGAGCGGTGACTGCCGTGTCGATGAGCGTTGCTGTGCCGACCTGAAGTACTTTGTTGGCTGCCATTTATATCTTGAATCCCTTTCTGAGAGGTTTCCAATGACGTTTGGCCATTCTCGCGAAGTTCGCTTCCTTGCCAAGTTTCCCGCCAGCACCAGCCTTCTGATTCGCATAAGCCTGTACCGACTTTCCAGCCGCATGGGCTTTCTTCGTGAACAGGCCGCGATTGGCTGGCTTGATGTTTATCATTTGCTCGGTGGTACAGGTGGCACAACAGGCGTAACGGCAGGCGCAACTGGTTTCGGCGCTACAACCGGCACAATCGGTTTCGCTGGCACTACAGGCACTACGCTCACAAATGGCCGAAGGTCAGGTGCTCCATGTCTGCGTTCTTCTCTTGGTTCTGGCCGGGTATCTTTCGCTGCATTGCGGCGTTCGGGCGGAGCAAATGCATTGATTTCCTTTGAAAATAGCGTAGGGTCAGCCGCACTTGCCTTTGCTTCCTTCGGAGTCTTGCCCAGCATCTCCAGGAGCCATTCCCGTGCATCGGTCTGATTGCCCCGATTAACCACGCCAAAAAACCTGTCGAGTAGTTCCTTCGTTAGAATCATGCGCTTCTCCTTTAGCCGTCAATCGTCCCTGAACCGCCAGGGTCTTGCGTCACTACTTGTCTGGGCACAGGCGAACTGGGAGTAACTGTAATCACCAGATCGACCTGCGAAGGGTTTGGGTTTGTCGCAACGCCAGTTACAACGGCCCCGGCAAACGAAGCCGCTACCGTGGGATTGATGTCCGCCGACAGAGTAACGGTCATCGTGCCATCCAGATTCATTCTCACGTTGTCGATGTGCATGGCCTTTGTGCGGGCGAACATACGTATTTTCTACCGTGAACTCATGGCCACGCTTACAATGGGCTTTCTTTGCGTTGCGAGCGCTTATTCCAATTCCACGCAGTACATTCTCTCCGGGTTCTACCAACTCCAAATGGGAAGGCTTTACGCACTTCCGATTACGACATAGGTGGTCAATGTGCTTTCCTTTAGGGATAGGCCCTACGTATCTCTCGTAGGAAAATCGGTGTGCTCCTATCGTTCTTCCGTCTACATCGAGTGCCCCGTAACCATTTTTACCGAAAATTCCTTTTTGCCACTCCCAACAGCCGCTCGCGACAATGCATACCGCATTTAGAAAGCGTTCGTCCGCCGTTCCGCGCCAATCTTTGGTATGTCCCCACGTCATGATTTCAATTCCCTGACCAACGCCGCCAATACTTTCTTTGGTGGCAAATCTTTGCGCGGTCTTCCGGGTTTACGCGCTGCCATTTTGCTTCTCCTTTGGCATCGTAAATGCCGCTAGTTTTGCTTTGAACTGGCTGGGCAGCATCCGGCCATGCGTCTTCGGCAAAGTCTGTGGTGCGGTCGGTGTCAGTTTTGGAAGGCCCTGCTCAGTGAGGAATATCTCTTGCCACTGCCGCAACTCAGTGCGGGTACGTTCTAGCTCCTGCTCTAGGTAGCAGGTGTAGCGCCCTTTTGCTATCCAGTTCCACGCCACGCGCAAGGATTCACGCATGGGAAACAGTCTACCACCTTTGTCAAGGGGGTATTTGTTACCTAGCAAACCTCCAGTGCCTCCGCTTGATGGGGATTGTCGTGGGATGCTTCTTGCTCTCCGCGATTGCCTTTTCGTACTGCACCATCATGTCAGGTGCCGCTTGTTTGACGATTTCCTGCACGCGCTCCTTGAGCCTGAGGGAAAGAGGCTTGCCAACCACCGTGATTCGCTCCTCAGCTAGCCCATACCGCGCACAATCTGCCGGGTCATCGCCAACATAGTTCTCGCTGTGGTCTACCTTTAGAACGTCCTCAGAGTTGCGCTGCATGTCTCTGACGAGCGTCGGCAGGCATTCTATGAGCTTCTTGCACTCTCTGCTGATCTTCCACTGCTCTGCTTCGATTAACTGGTGCATCAATCTCCAGCCAGAGATTCTGGTACCAGGACTGGCATCGGCTGGCGTTGGATAGGCCACATTCGAGGGTAAAGCATTTGCAATCAACTCGGTAATAGGCCTTCGAGTCTCTTTTGAGAGCTTGCCGAACGCATCCCAGCTTAGATAGAAGTTCTTGATTGGCTCGCCCTTCGATAGTTCGCCAATCTTGTGCCCTAAAGCCGCTTCGCCTAGTCCAATACTCCAGAACTCTCTGTAAGTCGTGACAAAGCCCTCTTCATCCTGCGCATGCCAATGAAAACAAGCAGGATGCTCGAATCCCCAGTCACCGCTAATCCAGCGTTTATGCCACGGCTGGATGATGATGCTTTCCGCCTCGATTGTGTCTTTCTCATAGCGGAAGTTCTGGAAGTATTGCCCTTCAAACGCTCCCCATTTGCCGTACAGCCAGGCCTCTCTCAGGTAAGCATTCGTCAGACCGGCGAGCGTTGCTCCAAACTGCGTTCTGTTTATGAAATACTCGCGCCTACGATCTTCGTCCCATGAGTAGAAGTCTTCTTCGTCCAGGCCATCTTTCTCAAGCTCTGTTCTCGCCCACTCCACGTTATCCCACGCAAACGCTTGAATGAATGCCCACTTGTTTCTAACTTCTTCGCCTCTTAGTTGCCCATCAGGAAACACTCGTTTCAGGTAGTTCAAGCCCTTTGGCGGGATTCCAGCTTCAGAAAGCCCTGGCATAAACGTATAGACCATCTTGGGCGTGATCGCTCTGTTGCTTGTGCAGCGATTTGAGCCAGTCAGCTTCTCCAGCTCATCCTGGCTGAACTCCTGCGACTCATCGACCATGATGTCAGCGAACTCAGCCGAATAGAAGTTGGCCATGTCCTTTTCATGCTCTGCCGAGCCAAAGAACAGTTTTGAGCCATTCGGAAAGGCTACTTCCTTGCGCTGTTCATTCCACCAGCCACGTGTAATCGGAAACTCTTCAAACATCTTGATTATGTGCGACTTATAAAGCTCTGGATACGTTCTGCGGAGAATCAGGCCGGTTGTATTTGCGTATTCTAACCTTCTGAGCAGCATACATCTGCGACCACCACCAGACTTAGCTCCGCCTCGCGCTCCGCCAAAGCCTATGCGTGTTGTCTGTGAATCGTTCCAGAGTTCTAGTAGGTGGGATTGTTTCGGCTGAAGGCGTACGGATATTTCAATTGCCAACGTGCGTCACTTTCACGGATATTTCGCCGCCGTCTTTGCCAGTAATCTCAGTAGGCTGCAGCGGTTTGCCGAACTTGTATTCCATGAGCTTTTGCCAGACAGGTAAGCCGATATTTGGTGCTGATTGAGTGAGGAATCTACAAGCGAGGTTCTCTAATGCGAAAGGTGCCAGCTTTGAATCTGCTTTGATGAGAAGTGATTCCACGCGAGCTACGAACGCTTCTCCGGCTGGTTTCTTATTTCCTGAGCCTTTTGGTCGTCCTTTTGGCATTATTTTGGATTAAATACCTATTTCTTTGCCTTGTCAATGCGTTCTAGTACTTAACGCTTATCCCAGTAGACGCAGAACCCTAGATTGCAGAAACAGAAACCAATGCCTTTTCGCCAAAATTCATTCGGGTCACGCTGAAACCTAACTTTTATCAGATTGAATCCCGCTGAGAGTGGAAACGCGAACCAGTCAATGTGCCTTCCTTCCGATTCCATTATCTGCCTCCTGCTTGCTGGAATCGCCCTGCCAACCAAGCGGCGTGCATCGTAATGCCCCACTTTAGGTGCCGGCTTCCAAGCTGTGTAGCCTGAACCTGCCCCGATCTCCAAGACTTCGAGGCCGTCCAGCCGTGGCCCGAATTGCCAGAGAATCTCATCCCGAATGGGATAATCGTGCGTCCCGCCACTTATCCTCTTCGTTTCTAAGCTCTAAGCCGCGCTTGATGCCGTCGATGTTCGATTGAATCTCGGAAGTTACACTGTCGTAGCCGATAGTCCCTATTGGAGTTGGCTGCTCATGTTTGATAGTTGGATGTGAAGGCTCAGCACATTCCAATATCTGATTCTGATGCGCTTGCCACCAATGATCTGCATCTATCTTCCCAGCCCAATAGCTAAATTGCCCAATAACTGCAATTGCCGCGACGACTAGAATATAGTCATACCAGCGAATCTCTCTCCCTATGCCGCTCATCCTTCGCGCCCTTTCTGCCCCAACTTTTCTGCTAAGTGTAATGCTAAGAACATTTTAGCTCGTCCTCTTAGGATGTCAGTGCTCGAGAAATGCAGCACCCGCCAGCCAAGCATCGTGCCAGCGTTGGCCTTATCGTAATCGCGCTGAATGCCGGTTCCGCTCGAGTGACCGCCCTTGCGCCAAATCTGGCCGCATATTTCAATCGCTATATTGCTGTCCACGAGGCTGAAATCCCAACGCCACTTTCTCAGTGGGTGGAACCTGGTTTCGGTGCAATAGGCGAGGCCCAGTTCGCTCAAATGCTTCCTGAAAAGCGTGTGCGTCACTGGCTCGCTCTTCCTGCCGCCTGCCGCTCGTTTGCTCATGCAGCTCGCCTTTTCCGCCTGCGATATGTCCTGTCAAGAGCTAGGCAAATATTACACGCTGTGCTTGGCTTCTCTGCTGGACGAACCGAACACTTAACGCAAATACCCTGTTTCCTTAGCTTTGCACGCCTTTTTCGCGAGTAGTCTCGATTGTACTCGCTGGTATTACTAGCCATGCCGCAAGTAGAGCATAAACAGAAAATCGTGTCAACCCTAAAATAGTTGAAAATAGTTCTTGACACGATTCTGAGAATATGCGACACTTTGGACATTGGAGGACGTGATGACAAAGCAAATAGTACCAGCCAAGGCCGTCAACGAGATTCCAAAGTTCCAATTTGCAGTGCTGAGCGTTCGCAAGGGCCAAGAGACGGCAGACCTAGAAAGCTCCTTTGAGAATCAGGAACAGGCAGAAGGCATGTTCAATCGCCAATACAGCAAGTGGGGTATGCCAGATACAAACTTCTATCTAGTTGATTGGACGTTTCAGAACGTTCTCAAGTCTCATGAAGTTTGGGCCAAGTAAATGAATGATTTTAACGAGGTTACGCGTAGATTCACCTGCCGCGAGTGCGGCAGGAATCACGCGACCTCAGACCACGCTACGATAGCCAAGTATTATCCTGAGTCGGCTACACGCGCGAAGGAAGATTGGGCCGCGATTTACCATTACGAAGTGGCGCAAGCGAAAGACGAACTCACGAAACTGGCACATAGCATCGTCTATTCGTTTGCCACTAAGCAGCATGGCGACCTTCACGAAAACGAAAACTTCGTAAAGGCTGTGCGGCATGTAAAGGCTTTGTTGGGCAGTAGCAGCTAGTCAGGGCCAGCAGACGAGGAGAGGAAAATGGAAAACGACAAGAATCTGATTAAGTATTTGCGGGATGCCGAATACGCTTTGCGGTTTGCTGATTTGTATGCCAAGAAATTCGATCTGCGCACTGACGCATACATCCGCCTTTGCGAAGCGCGTGACGCGGTGGACAGCCTTTTGAAGCATATGGGAGAAGTTCCAAAGGCAGCTGCGTAGGCCCCAGCAGAAGGGGTACGGAGAGAGAAAATGACCGCAAAAGCTCAAGTAGACAAACTGCTAGATGAAGCCGCTTTGCTGCTATATGGCCAGCCCTACGATAAACTTAGCCTGCTGGCGCAAGACCAGTGTATCGCAGAAGCCGTGTGTAAGTTCGACCCGAAACTCGTGGATGCTGCAGAGATGGAGGAACGCTCATGAATCTCGAAAAACTTGCTATTGCCGAGCAGAACGCTTGGCTCCGCTATCAGGAAGCGCAGGCCATGGCTGACAGGCTCAATGCCGAGTGGAGCATTGCTTTCAGCGCATACAGAGAAGAGTTTAACGCTACGCCGATCTCGGCTTGTGAGTGGCTGAGGCGTGAAGGCGTGGACATGTGGAGGCCGGTATGAGACGCGAATCGGATGATGGATATGTCTGTGCTGCTTGCGGCGAGACGGTTTATAACGATTCTTGCGCCTGCGAAGATGGGCCGTACACGGAAGACGAATGGGATGAAGCAGAAGATATAGCTGAGCGCTTGGAGGGAAAAGAGTGAAACGCCAAATCAAGAATCTTACCCAGTTAGTGCTGTTTGAAGCGGAAGCTGAATCTGACAAGCAATTACTAGAGAAGGCAGTAAGCGAAGGCGCGAACCTCGGAGGCGCGAACCTCGGAGGCGCGTACCTCAGAGGCGCGTACCTCGAAGGCGCGTACCTCGAAGGCGCGAACCTCAGAGGCGCGAACCTCGAAGGCGCGAACCTCAGAGGCGC
>Ga0247691_1000055_pt1 | contig 44282 bp, 52 predicted proteins | sample CNK32_metaG_FD_182721 | JGI IMG/M metagenome (GOLD analysis project Ga0247691, IMG submission 182721) | Soil microbial communities from Purdue University Martell Research Forest, Indiana, United States - CNK32 | ecosystem: Environmental > Terrestrial > Soil > Temperate forest > Bulk soil...
GGCTTCTGACTGATTCGGGGTAATTTCAGGGTTTTGAAAACGGCTGACCCCGCCAGCCCTTGACCCCTAACGTACTGACGTGCTGTCGCCGACGACCCAGTACAGCACGCGCGGCCCCGTCAGTCGCAAGTCGTCGACCATGTACTCGTGCGCTTTCGACTCATAGATCGGGTCGAGTCGAAACCCCGGCGCGACTGCGCGACGCACCTCTCGCGCGTACGGGTAGCGCGTCAGCGCGTGGTACTCGAACGGCAGCCAGCCCGCGATCGCGTTGATCTCGCGCGTACGATCGTACCCCGCGACCTGCAGCAGCACGACTCGACGAACGTGCGGGCAGTGCGCGCGCACCCCGAGCAGTATCCCCGCTGCAGTGATGCCCGCCCCGACCGGCACGACCACCGTCTCGACCTCGCGCGGGATGTTGCGCGCTTGCTGCGACGTCGAGCCGAGTATCGCTGCAGAGTGGTCGCGCAGATTGATGCCAAACTTCACGTGGTAGGCCGCGCCGTGGCAGCGCTGCCAGCTAGCGATCGCAGCAGTCAGGGACGTCTCGTATGCGACGCGCGCCGAGCAGTCGAGTGTCGTGTTGAAGCGCAGCGCCGTGCGTAGCATGCGATGACGGTCGAGCGCCCCGCGCTGCGTCGTCGCGCCTATGAACAGCACCGTTCGAAGCCCGTACTCGTATGCGACTCGCGCAATGATGAGTCCTTGAGGAGAGTGCACACCCGTCGCCGTCAGCACGACCCCGTTCAGTCGTCGTCGAATATCGTCAGCGCTCGGGCCGAGTAGTTTGATTGCCTGTCGCACCTTCCCGCCCGACAGCGGCACGTCGTCGAACGGAACGAACAGATCGTCGCGCTTGTAGTAAGTGCCGTCGTGCTGCTCGACGGGGGTCAGTTCGTCGGGGTTAGTGATCACAGTTGCGAACTGTGGCACATGGATAGTTCACATGCCCGAGCAGCGTTCAACGTCAACACGAGCGCGCAAGCGTTCGTCAGCATCCACCCCCGCGCCCGCGCCCGCACCCGAGCGAGACCCGTCGACTGACGCAGCAGTCTGGATGAGTCCCGACTTGCTGCAGCCGTGGGCCGACAACCCGCGCGACAACCACGACTCGGTTGCGCGCGTCGTCGCGAGCATCAAGCGGTTCGGGTTCGGCGCGCCGATCGTCGCGCGTCGCGAGAACCTCGAGATCATAGCGGGGCACACTCGATGGTTCGCAGCGCGTCAGCTGCAGCTCGTCAGCGTGCCCGTGCGCCTGCTCGACATCTCCGAGTACGAGGCGCATCTGCTCGCGCTCACCGACAATCGACTGACCGAGCGCACCGAGTGGAGCGACAAGCTGCCCGAGCTGCTCGCGCGCTACGAGCTGTCAGACGTGCAGCTCGCAGGCTGGGACGATCTGCCGATGCTGTCGCTCGCAGGCAGCGGCGCCGATGGCGAGCTCGGCGAGTCGACTGAACGCTCGCTCGCGTTCGACGTCTTCCCAGTCGCAATGATCGCCGACGCGCAGGTCGAGTCGATGCTGAACGTGACACATGACGCTTACGCGCTGACGACTGGGGATGTGATGGTCGAGCTCAACCGCTGCGCGGCCGGCGGCAAGCCGCTGGTGGGCTGCGCTGACCGATGGTTCCCGCATCGCTATGACGTGCTCGCTGGCCAGTCGAAGCACACGCCCAACGATACGCTGCGCGATGCTGTCGCGCTGCGCGGGGTCGTCGAGATGTGCGCCAAGGTCGGGCGAGCGCCGAACTCAAGCGCGATCCTGAACGCGTCGCAGCTCTACCACGGGCGACAAGGCGCTCGACAGTTCCCGATACACGTCGCCCGCGATGTGTATGCGCGCTACTCGAGACAGAACGCGGCCGTGCTCGACCCGTGCGCCGGCTGGGGCGGGCGACTGCTCGGCTGGCTCTGCGCTCGCCAGGGCGGCACTTACTACGGGGTCGATGCGAGCTCGCAGACCGTCTCGTCATTCGGGCGCATGATTGGCGACCTCAACATTCACAACGCGACCATCGAGCACAGCGCTTTCGAGGACATCGAGTTCGAGCCCAACACGTTCGACTTCGCGTTCACGTCGCCGCCCTACTTCAACGTCGAGCGCTACTCGGCCGACGCCGAGCAGTCGTGCGTGCGCTATCTCGATTACGACTCGTGGCGGCTGGGCTTCCTCGAGCCGCTCGTTCGACTCACTCTCCGTGCCCTGCGCCCCGGCTGCGCGTTCGCGCTGAACGTTAGCGACGCTCGCGAGAACCAGATCGCACGAGATGCGACAGCGATCGCTCGCGAGCTCGGCGCTGACATCGAACTGTCAGCCAAGATCGACGTCGGCGGCGGCGCGCCCGCTGGCAACATGGGCATGGTCGGCACAAAAGAAGATCTCATCCTGATGCGCAAACGGACATAACAAGATGAGACAGCGACGCAAGGCCAGCACACGCAGCGAGCTTACGCCCGAGATACACGCGAGCGTAGTCGCTGCGCTTCGAATGGGCGCATTCAAAAAACACGCAGCGCTGTCGAGCGGCATACCAGCGAGCACACTCGACTACTGGATAGCCGAGGGCAACCGGGGCAACGCGCCGTACGTCGCGTTCGCGACTGACTGCGAGCGCGCGATCGCTGAGGACGCAATGCGCAATCAGTCGATCATTACGCGCGCGAGCATGGGCAAAGTCGAAGGCGACTGGCGCGCTGCAGCGTGGAACCTCGAGAAGAAACATCCGAAGCTGTACGGGCGCATGGCCGAGCAGGCGAAGAAGGACGACGAGCGCGAGCGGCCATTCAGCCCCTGGAAGGTGATCGATGCCCCAGATGCGTTATCCAAACACAACTGAGATCACGCCGATCATCCGCAGCGAAGGCCAGCGCATGTTTCTACATGTCGAGGGTTCACTCGACGCGATAGCGCGCGAAGTCGGCGCGAAGGGAAAGCAGAGCATCAGCGAGTGGCGCTCGGGCCGTAAGATCCCGTCCATCGAGATGCGCGCGCGCATTCAGTCAGCATTCGGCATACCCGCCGGCGCGTGGTCGAAGCGCCCTGCCGGCGCTGACGGCGTCGAAGCGACGAGCGTGCAGACACAAGAGGCCGAGGCACTGCCCAGCACGCTCGACGACTGTCTCGCGCTGCTCGCAGTCATTCGACGCGACCGCAAGCAGGACGGCCTACTCGCAGCAGAGCGCGTCAAACTGTCAGACGCGGAGGCGCGAATACTCGCACTGCGCGCGCGACTCGAGTCAGCGCACGAGCTCGCCGAAGATCGCTATGTGCGCGACCACCCCGCGTGGAAGCGCATCGAGCGTCTACTCGCTGAGGCGCTCGAACCGTTCCCCGAGGCCGCGAAGGCCGTACACGCTGCACTGCTGCGCGCGCTGCGTGAGGTCGAACAGTGACCACATCGATCGCTGCAGAGGTCGAGGTCCGCCGCGGTCGACGCAGCGAGCCCGCGCGACTGTCGATGCTCGGCGCTTTGTTCGGCGTCGTCGCGCTCGTTCTCGAGCGCACGCTGCACATACGCTTCCCTGACCCCAAGTATCAGGCAGCGCCGATCGCGTTCGCGAACGACGTGCTCGGGGTCGACCCGTGGTCGCGACAGGCCGAGATACTCGAGGCTGTGCGCGACTACGATCGCGTCGCCATCGCGTCAGGTCACAAGGTCGGCAAGAGTCACAGCGCGGCCATCATCGCGCTGTGGTTCTATTGCTCGTATCCAGACGCGCGGGTTGTGATGACGTCGACCACGAGTCGTCAGGTCGACCAGATACTTTGGCGCGAGCTGCGCATGATGCGCGCGCGCGGCGGGCGCTGCGTCGCTTGCAAAGCGCGCGACCCCGAGGCGCTACTGATACCCCGACCGTGCGACCACTCGACGCTCATCGAAGGCGAGATGGGCGAGCTGGCGCGTACGGGTCTCAAGTCGCAGGACTTCCGCGAGATCGTCGGTTTCACTGCGCGCGAGGCCGAGGCCGTCGCAGGCATCTCGGGCCGGCACTTGCTGTACATCGCAGACGAGGCGAGCGGCATCGGCGACGACATATTCGAAGCCATCGAAGGCAACCGCGGCGGCGGCGCCAAGCTCGTGCTGCTGGGCAATCCCACGCGCAACGAAGGCACGTTCTATGAAGCTTTCACGAGCAAGCGTCATCTGTACAAGACACTACGCGTCAGCAGCGAGGAGTCGCCGAACGTAGTCGAAGGTCGCGCAGTGATCCCCGGCCTCGCAACGCGCGAGTGGATAGACGAGAAGCGCATCGAATGGGGCGCTGACAGCGCGCTGTACAAGGTGCGTGTGCTGGGTCAGCACGCCGAGCACGAGGACGCGAAGATATTCAGCGTTCACGCGATCGCGATGGCCGAGCAGCGATGGTCGACGACGCCCGCCGAGGGCCGGCTGTTTATCGGTCTCGACCCCGCGGGCGAGTCGGGCATGGGCGACGACACGTGCTTCGCAGCGCGCCGCGGGCTGAAACATCTAACACTGCGCATGCAGCGCGGTCTAAACGACGACGCGCATCTCGCGCATCTGCTGCTGCTTATCGGTGAGCTGAAACTGCCGCGCGAGACGCCTGTCGTCGTGCTCGACCGTGAGGGCGCGATCGGCTCGAGCCTGTTCGGGCGACTGCGCTCGTATCTCGAGACACACGGCAACGAGTTCGAGCTCGTCGCAGTGCGAGCGTCAGACCGCGCGCAGCGTAAGCCGATCGTGTACGACCGCATGCGCGACGAGCTCGCTGCGAATCTCGACCAGTGGTTCCGTGACGGCGGCGCGATACTCGAGGACGTGCGACTCGCGAACGAGCTGCACGCACTCGAGTGGAAGCAAGCGATCAACGGCCGACTGAAACTCACGCCGAAGGACGTGCTGCGCAAAGCGCTCGGGCGCTCGCCCGACCGATACGACGCGCTCGCCCTCAGCGTGTGGGAACCGCTGTCGCTGCAGGACGACCTCACCCCCGCCGCATCTGCAGCTGCTGCAGGCGAGGACTCGGGCGGCTACGCCGAGCAGACACTCGACCCTTACGCAGCGGGCAACATATGGCGCGGACGCTGACACGTGGGCACAGGCTGCTTAGGCTGCTCGTACTGCGCACGCAGGCGCAGGAAGTCGCTGCGCGCTGCAGAGTGTCACCGTCGCGTGTATCTGAATGGTTGACGGGGATGTGCAGCCCGTCAGAACGCGCGCGCGTCGTGCTGCGCGAGTGCTACGGCATCGACCCGGCCTGCTTTGACGAGCGCAGCGTTCGTCGACGCTGACGCTATGACTTCCGTGTGTCGCTGCGTTGCGCGTGGCTGACTGCGCTCGTGGCACTGCTCGACACCATCACCAGCGCGTTGCTGGGGCGCAGCATCTATGCGCCCGAGCGACCGCCGGACAACGGCAACGAGACAACGCTCGACAGCCCGAGCATCGTCGACATGCGCCGTCAAATGGGCGGGCAGCTGCAGATGCCGCCGTGGACGCAGTCTCGGTGGTATCTCGCCGATCTCGAGACAGCCGAACACTGCGCTGACTCGGGCGATCTGCGCATGGCCGGCCGCTTGATGAGCGCTGCGCGTCGCGACGGCATCATGGCCGGTGTTTTGTCGACTCGCACAGGCGGCATGGTTCGACTGCCGCGACTGTTCAAGGGCGACGAGGAGATCGTGAAAGATCTCGACGTCGGTCACGGCAGCGTGCGCAGCGTGTTCGACGAGCTGCTGCCGCCCAGCGAGCTCGAACTGCTCGCAGCTGACGGCGTGCTGCTCGGGGTCGGCGTCGGCGAGCTCGTGCCCGTCAAGGGTCGCGACTACCCCGTGTTAGTGCGCTTGTCGCCCGAGGCGCTTCAATACATTTGGAGCGAGAACCGCTGGTACTTCATGAGCGCGCTCGGGCGCATCGCGATCACCCCAGGTGACGGGCGATGGGTGCTGCACACGCCCGGCGGGCGCTATGCGCCGTGGTCGGGCACGTCGCTGTGGCGTTGCATCGGCCGCGCATACATTCGCAAGGAGCACGCGAACCTTCACAAAGACAACTGGGAGGCGAAGCTCGCGAACCCCGCACGAGTCGCAGTCGCACCGCAGGGCGCGACCGAAGCGCAGAAGGAAGGCTTTTTCCAACGCATCATGGCGTGGGGGATAAACAGCGTTTTCGGCATGACGCCGGGGTACGACGTCAAGCTTATCGAGTCGAACGGCCGCGGCGCTGACTCGTTCGAGAAAACGATCGCAGCACAGAACGACGAGATGATTGTGTCCATCGCTGGGCAGCGAGTGACGACTGACGGCGGAGCGGGCTTCCAGAACAGCGACATTCACAAGACCATCCGCGCCGATCTCATACAGTCAACTGCTGACAGTCTCGCGTACACAATCAATACGCAGTGCTTGCCCGTGTTCATTGCGCAGCGCTACGGCGAGGCTGCGATTCTGCGTCGGCCCGTGGTGATGGAGTACGACGTCACCCCGCCGAAAGATCGTAACTCTGAGGCGCAGTCACTCGTCACGGTGGGCAATGCGATTCAGCAGCTGACAGCGGCGCTGTCGGCCGCGGGGCGTACGCTCGACGTCGACGCGCTGTGCGAGCGCTTTGTCATCCCGACGACGCAGATCGAGGAAGTCGCACTCACTGGCGACGCGCCGAACCTGCGACTCGTTGGCGGTACTGACGTCGATGGCCCAGGCGACACAACTGCACCCCCGACCGAGGCCGGCGAATCTGCAGCTGACAACGCGCTGAACGGCGCGCAGGTCACGTCGCTCGTCGACATCGTTGTGCAGGTCGCAGGCGGCCAGCTGCCGCGCGATGCTGCAGTGTCCATCATCAAGCGCGCGTTCCTGGTCGACGAGACCGAAGCGAACGAGATGCTCGGCAGCGCCGGGCAAGGCTTCACACCTACGTCGAGCGGGAACGCGCCCACCCCCAAGCCCGCACCCGGTGAGGTCGCAGCATGAGCGGTCGCAGGTCCAGCGCGATGCGCCGCTTCGACAAGCGCGGCGCGCTCGCCATCGAAGCGAGCGCACTGCTCGATTCATTCTTTGTCGACGAGGACGCGACCCCGAACCGAGTCGTCGGCAACGCGACCATCATCGAGATCTGCGGGCCGCTCGAACAGCACCGGCACTCGTGGTGGGACTCGTACGAAGCGATCGCCGAGCGCGTTGCTGCTGCGTGTCTCGACGCCCCGTCGACGATCGCGCTGCACATCTCGAGCCCCGGCGGTGACGCTGCTGGCTGCTGCGAGCTCGCGCGTCAGCTGCGCGCGATGGCTGCTGCGCATCAAAAGCGCTTGATTGCGTACGTCGACGAACGAGCGTGCTCTGCTGCGTACGCGATAGCGTGTGCGGCTGAACGAATCTTTGCGGCTGACACTGCGCTCGTCGGCAGCATCGGCATACTCGCAACGCGCGTCGACGTATCTGCACGCAACACAGCCGAGGGGCTGCGCGTGTTGTTCGTCGCATCGGGTGCACGCAAGGCCGACGGCAACCCCGAGCTGCCTGTGTCTGACGCTGAGATCGAATCGCAGCAGCGCATCGTCGACGGGCTCGCGATCGTACTGTTCGAGCTCGTTCGCGAGCTGCGCGGGCTCGAGGCCGAGCCACTACAGGCCGCTGTGTTCTGCGCGCGCGATGCGCTCGCGCAGGGACTCATCGATGAGATCGCGACGCTGCCTGTAGCGCTCGCGACGCAACGCATGGAGACACCTATGGACGAGGAAACGGACGACAAGAAGGACGACATGGGAGCGTTGCGCGCGAAGCTCGCGAAGCTCGCAGAGTCTGACACTCCCGAGGGCCGCAAAGCGAAGCGCGCGCTCGCAGCGCTCGACGCTGAGGACGAGCCAGCCGCTGAGGGCGACGAGGAGGCCGAGCCGGCCGCGGAGGACGACCCGAAGAAGGAGGCCGCTCGCGCGTATACGATGGCCGCTCGCGCGAACGCTGCAGTTCACAAGCTGCGCGCCGAGGTCGCAGCCGAGCGCCTTTCGAGCGAGCGCGCGCAGCTGCTCGCGACGCGTCCCGACTTCGACGCTGACTTCCTCAAGACACTGGCCCGCGCGCCGCTCGACGTCGTGCGCGAGCTCGTCAAGAGCACGCCACGGTTCAAGCCCGACGCTGGCGCGAGCGCAGCACTCGCAGCGCAGCAAGTCGGATTCACGCGCGGCGACGAGACGCAGCAGCCCGTCAACCAGTCGTCGGCTGATGTGATCGCGCTGCTCGACCGCGAGATGGGTCTGATGACCGCGGTCACGGGCGTCGTCGAGACACCCTACAAGATGCAGCTCGGGGCCACTGTGCCTCGCTCGCAGCTGCAGAAAGGCGGCAAGTAAACATGGAGCGCATGGTCGACCGCGCAGCGTGGGGGTGGCACGACTTCGTGTTGAAGTCGGGCGTCCTCGCCGAGCGCGGCAAGCTCGCTTGCATCGATACTGCCGACGGCAGCATCACCAAGGGCGCGTTGTCTGCAACGCTCGTCCCGCTGGGTCTGTTCACTGAGACGCTGACCGGCGACGGCGTCAAGACAGTGCAGGTTCGCATGTTCCACGAGGTCTCGGCCTTCTGGTGGAACAACGACACTGCGGGCACGCCGCTGACAGCGGCCAGCGTCGGCAAGCTCGCATACATCAAGGACGATCAAACTGTCAGCGCCGTCTCGACGGGCGCATCGGCAGCGGGCCTCGTTCTGCAAGTCGACGCTCTCAAGGGCGTTCTCGTCTACTCCTCTTACCCGTTCAAGGCGTGAGGAACTGAGCCATGCCAGCTATCACACCCAGCTTTATGTTCGACCTCGAGTCGCGTATGCGGCTCATCACCTCGACTGACTATCAACGCTTGAATAGTCAGCTGTGGTGGAAGACGGTCGCCAAAGAGATCCCGAGCGGCGCGAAAAAGGAGCGCGTCTCCTGGCTGCTCGACACAGCGCGCATTCAGCGCACCGGCAAGGGCGGCAACGTCGAGTTCGAAGACGTCGTCGCGATGACGCAAGAGGTCGAGAACCTCAACGCTGCAGCCGGGCTCGAGGTCAAAAAAGAGCAGTTCGAAGATCTCGACGGCAACGGCATTGCAGTTGCTGGCCACTGGTCGAGGGGCATGGGCGCGTACAGTGCCTACTGGCCGCAGAAGTCTGTAGCCAAGGCCATTCTCGCGAACCCGCTCACATACGACGGCAAGACATTCTTTGCTGACGATCACGCAGTGAACCCGTACAACGTCGCAGCGGGCACGTACACGAACCGCTTCCACGGCACTGCGAGCGCGACGAACCCCGGCGCGCTGCCGATCGGCGCAGTCACGGTCGACGTCGCTGTCGCGAACCTCGCGAAGGCTGTCGCGTACATTCACACAATCAAGATGCCCAACGGCGAAGACCCGCGCTTCCTGCGCGTCGCAGGTCTCGGCGTGCCGCCCGCGCTGCTGTCGCGCGCGCAGCAGCTGACTAACGCGAAGTTTATCGCACAAGCTGCAGCGTCGGCCGGCGGCTCGGGCGACGTCGAAGCTGTGATCCGCAACTTCGGGTTCGGGCAGCCGTTCGAGATGACCGAGCTGTCAGCAGGCTTCGGCGGGTCGGACGACTCTTACTACATCCTGGTCGAGGACATTCTCACGAACGAGCTCGGCGCGTTCACGTACCTGAACCGCGAAGCGTTCAGCATCCTGTACTACGGCCCGCAGAATGACGCGCAGCTCGCGCGCATTCGCAACTTCCAGTGGACGACCGAAGGCCGGAATGTCGTCATGCCCGGTCACCCGTACCTGCTGTTCAAGGTCGAAGCGACCTAATCGTTCACGCTCGCGCGTTCTAACTAGCTCGATTGAATAACAGTCATGCCGGGTACAGTCGCATATCAGACGCTGGCGGAGTTTCGCACAGCGACATTGATGCCTGGGTCGTTCGTCGACGAGGTCGAGCAGAACGATCCCGGCTTCGTTGATCGGCGGCTGTACCTCAATAGTGCGAAGATCGACGCGCGACTCGCGAAGCGATACGACGCACCGTTCAAGCAGCCCGCGCCCGCAGTCGTACTCGAGTGGCTGACGTCGCTCGTCACGTACGAGGTTTGGTTGAAGCGCGGCATCGCTGCGACTGACCAGCAGGCCGAGCAGTACAAGGCCGACCGCGACAACGCGCGCGGCGACATCGAGTCAGCTGCGAACAGTGAGGTCGGGCTGTTTGACTTGCCGCTGCGCTCGAACACTGACGCGTCCGGCGTTACGCGCGGGTTCCCGATGGGGTACTCGGAGCAGTCGCCTTACACGTGGATGACGCAGCAAGAGCAGCGCGGGCGCGAGGAAGATCGCAATGGATCTTGACGCGCTCATCGCCTGCATTCGCGACCTGCCGCACGAGCTGATTCAGCGCGCAGCGCCTGACGTCGCCATCGCTGTGCGCGAGGCGCTGCTCGTGACCATTCGCGCGCATCAAGCGCCCGATGGCACACCCTGGAAGCCACGCAAGAAAGGCACGCGGCCCGTGCTGAACAACGCAGCTGACTCGATGTCGACGACGTCATCGGGCGGGCGCGTATACGTCACGGTGCGCGGTATCGAGGGCCGTCACCACAAGGGCGCAGTGCGCGGCAGCGTGCAGCGGCCGATCATTATCTATAAGAAGCACGGCGCGAAGGCCATCACACCGCGACTCGCTGCAGCGATTAGCGAGGCCGTCATGAAACACTTTCACGCGTCGATCGCGAAGGCGGCTGCAGCATGACGTCGAGGCTCGCATGGCCGACGCTGTATCAGATCGTCAGCGCGCGCTTCGTGGCTGAGAACGTGCCTTGCGTCAACATGTTCGGCTGGCGCGTGCCCGCGCAGCACCCGAAGGGCAATCGCATCGCGTGGGTGCCGGGCGATCCTAACGGGGTCGTTGGGTCGCTGCTCCCACCGCGCAACCCCGGCGGCGAGCCGCGCTCGCTCGGGACGCTCGACGAGGTGTTCACGATTGTGATCAACGGTCAGGACCCGACCGACCCCGAGAACGAGCTCGCTCAATACTCGATAGTTAGATATCTGCGCGACGCTTGGTTCCGCGCTGTGTACCACGCAGCGTACGGCGCGTTCGCGATTCGCAGCGAGCAGTGGGTGACGACTCGTCTCGAGCGTCGACACGGCGCTGCACTCAAGATCGGCGTAACGCTGCAGGCAGCGATCCCCGACGAGGTGTGGCCCGATGACGGCAAGCCCACCGAAGTCGACGTCGACGCTGCAGTCATTGATGTGAACGAGCTCGATGTGACCGACGTTTTGATAGTGACGAAAGGTGAATGAGATGACTGTCCCTAACGTTAGGATCAATGAGATCGATGGCGCGCTCGGCATAGTGCCGGCGAATCTCGTCACCCTGCATGCGTTCATGGGCGGGGCGCTCGGTGGGCCGCTGAATACGCCCGCAGCGTTCGCGCGCGTCAGCGACTTGGTAGCGACGTTCGTCGGCGGGCCAGTGGTCGAGGCCGTCGCGCTGTACATCGTACAGACCGGCAACCCCGCGATCGTCGTGCGCGTGCCGACGACGACGACGCCCGTACTCGGCACTGTCACGCACACAGGCACCGGCGCAGCGGTTGTCACTGTCGACCCGACGAGCACGCCCGACGACGACTATGAGGTCGTGTTGAAGATCGTCCTCGGCGGCGCAGTGGGCACGGCCGGCCCGACCTATCAGACGTCGCTCGACGGGGGTCAGAGTTTCAGCGCGACGACAGCGCTGGGCACCGCAACCAACATCGTGGTCGGCGGGGTGAAGCTGGCGCTCGTCGCGGCCGAGATGCTCGTTGCTGGCGACACGTACTCGGTGCGTGTGTCGGCCGCCACATGGCAGGGCACGGACCTCACGGCGGGGCTCGAGGCGCTGCGTACGACGTCGCTCGCGTGGGAGCAGCTAATCATGGTGGGCGCGATGGTGCCCGCTGCTGCAGCCGTCGTCGACGGAGCGATCGCGGGGTTCTCGAACAGCCCGGGCAAAGACTGCAGCTGGATAGGCCACGTTCGCGTGCCGAACACCGGCGAGTCTGACTCGACGTATCAGGCTGCGATGTCCACGGCATGGCAGGGCACAGCGACGACCTACGGGACGCTGTGCGCTGCAGCGTGTCGAGTGCCGAGCGGTGTGTCAGGTCGCAACTATCGGCGCTCGCCGCTGTTTCCGGTCGCTGTCGCGCAGTCGTGCAGCGAGGAGGTCAACATCGCGGACCCCAACCTCGGGCCGCTGCGCGGCGTGTCGATTCGCGACGCGAACGGCAATCTCGTCGAACACGACGAGGCCGCGATGCCGGGCCTCGACGACTCGCGCTTCCTGTCGCTGCGCAGCATCGACGGCTACGAGGGTGTCTATGTCAACCGCCCGCTCATACTGTCAGCGCACGGCAGCGACTTCGAACTCATCCCGCATCGACGGGTGATGAATCTCGCTAAGCGCACGCTGCGCGTTTACTTCGTGCGCCGCTTGAACCGGCCGGTGCGCGTCGCGCCGAGCGGATTCATCCTCGAGGCCGACGCCCTCGAGATTGAAGGCGGCGCGCTCGCGCTGCTGCGCTCGACGCTGCTCGCCAAGCCCAAGGCGTCTGACGTGCAGTTCACGCTCAGCCGCACAGACAACTTGCTGTCGACTAAGACGCTGACGGCCACGTGTCGACTCGTGCCCCTGGCGTACCCAGAGGCGATTACGATTGAAATCGGGTTCTACAACCCAGCGCTCGCAACGCTCGCAGCGTGAACGGAGGCAGACCATGGCTGACGCAATCAGAGTGAACAACAATCAGCTTAGCTGGGGCAGCATTCGGCTCACTTGCGACACCGAGCTGTTTACTGGCTTCACCGGGATCTCGTACGCCGACAAGCGCGAGCGTGTGAAAGCCTGGGGCATGGGCAGACACCAAGCGCCCCGCGGTCGCAGCTCGGGCAAGTACAGCACCGACCCGGTCAAGCTGACGGGTTGGAAGGACGCGATTCAGTCGCTTATCGAGGGGCTCGCGAAGCGCGCTGCAGACCAGCGCAGTTACGGCAACGTCGAGTTCACCATCAGCGTTATCTATTCCGAGCCGCCGCACCCGCCGACGTCGGTACTCATCACAGGTTGCGTCATCGTCGGGCAGTCAGCGTCAGAGGAAGAATCAGCAGACCCATTGAAAGAGGAGCTCGAGATCGACTGCATGGCCATTCGACGCAATGGCCTGACGCTGTTCGATTCGAGCGAACTGGTGCCAGTGTGAGTGACACAACAGACATACCCGACGAGCTCGCGCAGCGGCTCGAGGCGCTACGCGCCGAACGCGCTGCATTGAAGGCCACCATCAAAGCGCGGACCACCCCGACGCTCGACGAACAGCTCGCAGCTGAGGAGCGCGGTCTCGCTGGCGAGAAAGCGTTCGACGAGGCGCAGCGCAAGTACGGCGCGAAACAGGTGCAGCTGGTCACGACCTCCGAAGGCAGTATTGTGATCCGCCGCCCGCACTGGGTCGCGTTCCGCAAGTTTCAAGACCAGAAGGAGCTGACGTACGAAAGCGCCGAGGAGCTCGTCAAGGGCTGCCTCATCTACCCAGCGCACTCAGCATTCGACCGTCTGCTCGAACAGCAGCCGGGGGTGATGACGAAACTCGCGAGCGTCTGCGTCGAGCTCGCCGGGTTCAAGCTCGACGACGTCAAAGCAAAATAACAAGCCTACGTGCGCACGCTCGCGGTGACGATGCTGTCGCTGCGAGCTGCATTCTGGAAGCGCTCGGATACGAGGAGACCGATGAAACTGTCTCGACCGCGCGCGCGTACGTAGGCGCGATGAGTCTCGTTGATATCAGTCGAGACCTTACAATCGTTCGAAAGATCTTGATGGCCCTGGCGAAGGCACTGTCGAATGGCTGACGAGACAGTCACAGTTGGTATCGACATGGTCGACGGGGTCAGCGTCCCCGCCGAGTCGGCAGCGTCTGCGCTCGCCAAACTGCAAGACAGCATCAAGGCTGACACGAAAGCACTGGCCGACATGCAGCGCACTATGGCGACGCTGCAGAAGGCGACCAAGCCGGACACCGAGCAGATTCAGCGGCTCGAAAAGGCGATGGGGCAGCTGAAGGAGCGCGTGGCCGGCTCGCGTTCGAAGTTTATCGATCTGGGCGGTCAGTTCGGCCGCAACTATCGAGAGTCGAATCGGTTCAAGCAGAAGCTCGACGAGCTCGCGAAAGCAGCGTCAATCATCCCCGGACCGTTCGGGAACGTGCTGTCGCTGCTGCAGCGTCTCGCTGGTGCGAAGTCGCTCGCACGAGTCGCAGCGATCGCGCTCGCTGGCGCCATCGTCGCAATCGGGATCGCGACTGTCGTCGCAGGCAAGTCGCTGGCCGACTTCGCGATCAAAGCCCAAGAGGCGCGACGCAGCGAGCTCCTGATGCTTGAGGCGTCGACCAAGCTGCGCACTGCGACTGCGCTCGCGTTCGGTCTGTCAGCTGACAAGGCGACAGATCTGCAGAAGGCCGTCGACGAGGTGGCCGGCTCAGTGTCGATCGGCCGCGATAAGGTCGCAGCATACGCAGCGCAGCTCGAACGCATGGGTGTGCGCGGGGCGAAGATAAAGCCGGCCCTCGAGGCTGTGTCGATCGCAGCGTCGGGCTTCGGCGAGGAGCAAGCGAACAACACTGCAGCGTGGGCAGCGTCGCTCGCGCTGACCGGCGGCAACATCAACAAGCTGGCGCAGCGCGTCAAGAACCAGATCGGCGGCGTCGTCGCGAAGCAGATGCTGTCGAGCGAGGTGCAAGCGCGAAAGCTGGCGGAGTCTTACAACGCGCTGTTCGCTGGCATCGACATCGAGCCGCTGCTGCGTGCGCGTAAGAGCTTCAACGATCTGTTCTCGCAAGCGACTGCGAGCGGGCAGACGCTGCGCCGTTTCTTGGGCTATCTCGTGCAGCCGCTGGTCAACGGGCTCGAGCTGCTGTCGCGCGTGTTCAAGATCGTTGTGCAAGAGATCATCATCGGCGCGCTGCTCGCCGAGAACGCGTGGCTGAAGTTTCAGATCGGGATTGAGTCAGCGACCGGCGAAGTCAGAAAAGACTTTCAAGCAGTCGAGTCGACGATCACTGCGACGTGGCGAGGCATCGAGGACGTTCTCACGAAGGGCGTCGCGTTCGTGTCAGACCACTTCGACGAGTTCGCTGCAGTGATCGGCGGCATATCGTTGAAGCTCGCGGTTCAGTTCGCGCCCGCTGCCTGGGCGGCGACGGTCGCGCTCTACCAACAGGCCGCTGCAGCAACTGCGGCCGGCCTCGCAGCGTCGCGCGATCTCGCAGTGGGCGTGTGGAAGGCCATCCCCGCGCTGCTCGCCGCTGGCGTGCAGGCAGCAGCGACGGGCATCGCGTTTCTCGTCGGGCTGCTGCCCGGCATCTGGGCTGCGATCACGGGCTTTGCGACGATGGCTGTAGGCGTGATCGCTGCCACGTGGCCGTTTCTCGCAGCGATCGCCGCAGTGTGGCTGTTGATCAAAGCGTTCAAGTACCTCAGCGAATGGTTCTCGACAGTCGACTGGGGTCAGGTCGGCATAGCGATTATCGACGGCGTGGTGAACGGCCTGACGACTGCAAAGAATGCGTTCGTGAATGCCATCAAGGGGCTCGCAGAAGTAGGGATCAAAGCGTTCACTTCGATATTCAAGATTGGGTCTCCGTCGAAGTTGTTCGAAGGCTTCGGCGGCGACATCACTGCGGGTCTGACTATGGGTGTCGAGGACGGCGCACCCGAGGCACAAGCGGCCATGGAAGGGCTCGCGCCGGGCTCGACCCCGTTCGCTGGGCTCGCGGCCGGCGTCGGGGCTGCGAGTGGCGGCTCGACTATCAACATCGCAGCGCTGAACGTGCAGGTCGGCGGGGGCGCTTCGAAGGCAGACGCGACGGGCATCGCTGAGGCCATCAAGCGCGAGCTCGAATCGATACTCGAGACGGTCACTGTCCAGATGGGAGCGCCCGTCCCGTGACGACCTGGAACCCTATCGAGCTCCCCGCGGACCGCTGTTTGCTCGGCGGCTACCCGACGCCCGGACTGCTCGAGGTCTCGGGCGCGTCGTCGCCTCGTAAGTGGGACGAGCAGGCGGGGTACGCGATGACGGGCGCGATACTCATCTACCGCGGGATCGGGCTCTCGCATTTCACGCTGCGCTTCAAACTGCTGACAGTCGAACACTGGGAGCAGTGGGCGCAGATCCGCCCGATACTGCTGCGCCCCGCGATCGGCCATCGGGCGAGCGCGCTCGACGTCGATCACCCCGTGCTGAACGAAGTCGGGATCACACACATCGTCATCGAGGACGTCAGCGCGCCCGAGCAAGTCGAGGACGGCGTGTGGCAAATCGAGGCGAAGTGCATCGAGTGGCGACGCTACGGCATGGCGCTGGGCAAGCCCGACGGCGCCGAAGCGACGCCCGCGGACCCGCGCGAAGCACGCATCAAGGAACTGAACGATGAAAACCAGGCGCTGCGACTCGCGCGCGACAAGGGGAACCCGTGACCGAGGCTTCGACGTACGTCAGCGCCAACGGCCACACATGCGACCGTGCGCGCGTCACCGTGGGCTATGTCGGCCCGTGGACCGCAGAGCTGCACCTGCCGAGCGACGTCGAGCTGACGAGCCCGGTGACGCTGCGCATCGGCGCGCTGACGCTCGTCGGGGCGCCCGTCCCAGGGATGAACGGCACGTACGCCGAGCAGCGCACTGTGCGCATCGCAGGCGGGGCCGCGGGGTGGTCGCAGACCGTCGGGGGCAAGGGCTATCACAACGACGCAGGCGTCAAGGCGCAGCTCGTCGCGCAGGACGTCGCGAGCGCGGTCGGTGAGACGCTTGGCAGCTTCGTGCCCACGAGCGAGCGCGTAGGGTCCGACTACGCGCGGGAAGCCGGCCCGGCCGCTCGTGCGCTGTCGAACGTCATCGGCACGGGTGCTGCGTGGTGGGTCGACTATGCGGGGGTGACGCAAGTCGGCCAGCGGGTGCAGAGCGCGCTCGTGTCGAAGTCGTATCAGGTGCTGTCATTCAACCCGAGCGAGCGCACAGCGACGCTCATCGCGGACGACCCCAGCACCATCACGGTCGGGGCGCTGCTCGTCGAAGGCATCGACGCCCCGAGTGTGATTCGCGAGCTCGAGATCACCGCGAACGGTGACGAGCCGCTGCGCTTTCACGTGTGGCTCGGCGGGGCCGACCAGCAGGCGGGGCGACTCGCGCAGCTGCTCGGCAACATAGTGCAGCGCGCGCTCGACGCTCGCTTGTACGGGGTCTACCGGTATCGGGTCGTGCAGCGGGCCGGCGACGACCGTCTCGACCTGCAGGCCGTCGACAGCGCGTTCGGGCTGCCCGACCTACGCAGCATCACCGTCATGCCCGGTGTGACAGCGACGCGCTCGCTCGTGACCCCCGGCGGGATCGTGCTCGTCGCGTTCGCTGAGGGCGACCGGGCCCGGCCTGTGGTCGTGTCGTGCGCTGCGTATGGCGCTGACGGGTTCGCGCCCGCCGCTGGGGCGACTGCGAAGCGCGTAGCTCGTGAGGGAGATATTGTGCGCGTCGCGCTGCCGACGGGCAGCATCAGCGGGACGATCGGCGCGAGCACCCCGTTCACGGGCACGATCACCTGGCCCGGTGTCTACGCGAGCGGATACGTCATGCAGGGCAGCGACGTCCTGCTCGTCGCTGGCGCAGCGAAGCCTGACCCCGCGGGGTTCCCGCCATGACGCCGCTCGAGACATTCATCGCTGACGAGCTCGCGCTGCTGCCCGTGGTCGATCGCGTCGCGCCCGAGGCGCTGGCGTACGGCACCGACCTGTCGTGCGTGCTCGACATAACCCCGACGGCTGACGAGGTCGATCCCGAATCGGTGGTCGCGCTCGGCGAAGCACTCGTGCGCCGGTTCATCTCGCCGCGTAACAGTGTGATCGACGACGAGTCATACGGCCTCGACTTGCGAGGACGATTGAACACGGGTGTGACACAGCAGGACCTCACACGGTTGAAGTCGCAGGTTCGCGTCGAGTGCCTGAAGGACGACCGTGTGTCTGACGTGAACGTGACGCTCGTCATCTCGGGCCGCTCGATGCGCGTCGCGCTCGCAGTCACACCGCACTCACCACTCGACACGTTCTCGTTGACCTTCTTCGTGACCGCTGACGGTCTGCAGCTGCAGGGGAGCATCGACCAACATGGCTAGGCTGACGCTCGACGAGCTGACACAACCACTGACGCGACAGCAGGTCGAGTCGTCGATTTATGCCGTGCTCGCGCAGCTCGGCGTCAACACGACATCGTGGAAGCCCGGCGCAGTCGTGCGCACAATAATCGTGGGCGTCAGCGCTGTGTTCGCTGCGTTCACGCAGCTGATGGCGCTCATCGCGCGATCGGGGTTCTTGGCGCTGTCGTCGGGCGACTGGCTGACGCTCGTCGCTTTCTACGTCTACGGCATCGAGCGGCGCGCTGCGACGTACGCGAGCGGCAACATCACCCTGACGAACGGCGGCGGGGGTCTGTACATCCTCGACGCTGGCGATCTCATCGTTCGTAACTCGCTGACGGGCGCGACGTACCGCAACACGGGGCCGCTGACCCTCAGCCCGAGCTCGGTCGTCACTACGGGCATCGTCGCGACCGAGCCCGGCACGGTGGGCAACGCAGCAGCGCACGCTATCAACACGCTGGTGACGACGCTGCTCGGGGTCACGTGTGACAACGCAGCAGCGCTGAACGGCACCGACACCGAGCCTGACGCGACGCTTCGACAGCGCTGCAGTGAGATGCTCGGCGCGTTGTCGCCGATGGGTCCGTGGGATGCGTATTCGAGCGCGCTGCGCAACGCGACAGACCCCACGGGCCGCAACCTCAACATCACCCGCGTGTCGCTCGTCCCGAACGGCTACGGGCTCGTCGATGTGTACTGCGCGACGAGTACGGGAACACTACCCACCAGCGACGTGCCCTACGCTGACGAGGCCATTCAGCAGAACGCTGTGCCCCAGTGCGTGACAGCGGTCGTGCACCCCGCTGTCGAGCACATCATATCGACGACGTTTACTGTCTACGCTTACAACACGAGCGGGATGACGACCCTCGAGTTCACGAACGCGATCAACGCGGCAGTGACTGCATTCATCATCGCGCAGCCTGTGGGCGGTAACGTCATCACAGCACCGACGGGCTACGTGTACACAGACGGTCTGCGCACTGCGATCGCGAGCGTCGCGCCCGAGGTGTTCCATGTCGACATCACACTGCCCGCGGCACCCGTCGCGCTGACTCCGGCTGAAGTCGCTGTGCCCGGTCCGATCACGATCACCGAACTCAAGCTCGTGCCCCCGCCCGAGGCTTTTCATCCATGACAGCGCCCAAGCCGCCATTCAATCCTGACTCGCCCGTCATCACCTTCCGCGACACGGTGTGGCGCGCAGTGCCGCCGTGGCTCAAGACAGGCACGGCTCAGCGCTTGCTGTACTCGATAGCTGTGCAGCTCGACGCAGCAGGCGACGCGATCGTCGCAGGCGTCAAGATGCGCTTCCCGAATCTGTACTCGGCCGACTCGCTGTCAGAGATCGGCAACGAGCGTCGCATTCGCCGCGGGCTCGTCGAGACCGACCCGAACTACACAGCGCGGCTCGTGCGCTGGCTCGTCGACCACCGCCGGCGCGGCGGCGCGTACGCGCTGCTGACGCAACTTTGGTATCACTACGCGCCGAACAACTTCCCGATCGCGCTGTGGTACCGCTCGGGCACGCGCTACGAGATGGCGGTCGACGGCACGATCACACGCAGTCTGCCGCCTGTGCTGCCCAACTTCCCCGACTGGGCGCACTGGTCGCTGCTGTATTTCTCAGACTCGTTCACTGAGGCTGACGAGGACGATCTGATAGTCATACCTCGCGACTGGATAGCCGCGCATTGCTTCGGCGAGATCATCGTCATGCCCACGGGCGCCGAGCTCTGGGACTACCCAGCAAGCGAGACGTGGAACGGCGCGGGGTTGTGGAACTCTGCAGACACAGGCTTTCGAGTGCCGGTGAGATAGTCAAATGGCGCATACCATAGTCGAGACACCGTCGTTTGATCTGAACATCGTCGTGCCCGACGGCACTGACTCGCGCGCTGACGCAGCCGAGAAAGTCGCAGCGATCGCGCAGAAGCTCGCGAACCGCACGCAGTCTATGAAGCTGGTGACTGACGTCGCTGCGAAGAAAAATGTCAGCAACACGTTCACCGCGCCGAACACGTTCAGCGTGCTGACGACGATGCAAACGTTGCATGTGAACAGCACGACCGAGGTCGCCGGCAACCTGTGGGTCGACTCGTCCAAAGACGTGCTGTACATGGGCACGGTCGTCACGGTGCACAAACAGATCTCGCTCGCTCGAGGTGCGCCCAACGTCAGCGCGGCAGTCGACGTCAACATACGTCTGCAGATTGCGAACCCCGTACTCGAAAACTTTGCGGCCATCAACGATGGCGTGTGGTTCGTGCCTATCGAACTGCCGTCGGGGTGCAAGCTCGTCGACGCACAGTTTCAGTACCACGGCGGACCGAGCGACGACGCGTTCGACTTCAACATCATGAGACAGACGATCACCGACTGGGCCGCGGACCCAGCGGGCGGGGCGAGCTATACGGGGATCGGCTCGGGCGCGAGCTCGCTCGCAGGCTTGCATACCGCTACGTGCTCGCTCGGCAACTACACGATCAACAACGCCAACGAGACGTATTACGCGCGCATCATCAGCAACGCGCTGGCCGACGACGGCAGCATCTGGGGCTTTCGAGTCGGGTTCACTAACTACGGCTTGAACAACCGTTAGCTCGCAGAGGTGACAGAATGAGCTTCCTCGACAACATACTGCAAGGCGGCGTCGCGTCAGACCTCGCGACGACTAACACGCCCGTGAACGTGTCGAGCTCGACGCCGCCGAACCCCGGCGACGTGCTGACCGCTGTCGACGCTGAGAACGCTACTTGGCAGCCGGGCGGGGGCGCGGGCGGTAATGCTGGCGGTCTCGAGACAGCTGGTGATCCCGTCGACGTATCGGGCGCTCTGCCTCCCGTCGCTGGTCAGGTGCTGACTGCAGTCGACCCCGAGCACGCGGAGTGGCGCGTCCCCGGTCTGCACTACGACCCAGGGATCAAGTTTTGGACGAGCAGCGCCGGGTCAGCGACGATCGGGCCGGGGTCGTGGGGCTTCATTCAGCAGCCCGTCGGCGGTGTAGACCCCGTGACCGTCTACATCGTTTCATCGCTCGAGGCGCCCCCGGTCGACTCGCGCTTCGGTCTGTATGTTGGACGCGATGTCACTGCGCCCGTGTTGGTGCAGGTGCTCGGCGCGTCGCAGATTCAAGGGCTCGATGGCGTGCTCGGCCCGAGCGCATCGCTGCTGCCCGGCGCTGACTATGAATGGGTGTTCTACCACGAGGACGGCGCGGCACTTTGGGGGCTCGTCAGCGACACAGCAGGCGTCGCGAAGCGCATCGCAGCCGCAGGCGGGACGGTCGAAGTCGCGAGCTCGGCAGCGCCGACCGCAGGTCAAGTGTTGGTCGCGCTCGACGCGGAGCACGCTGCATGGTCGGACGTGGGTCCAGCGGTCTGGCCGACGCTGGGCGATGCGTTCACGAACGCCATACATGTCGACGCGATTGTGTCGTCAGACAGTGACCTCTACGGGAACAGCGGCGGGACCGAGACAGACGGTATTGGGTACGGCGTCGAGCTGACGGTGCTCGCAGTTGCTCAGAGCGACCCGAGCGAGAACGGCTTCTGGGTGACACACGACGGCACTTGGCCGCGCGGACTGCCGCTGCCCGAGGACACGCTCGTCGGACAGCTCGTCGTCGTCGACGACGGCACCGAGTTCGCGGGCTCGATGTGGACGTATCGCGGTGATGGCCAGTGGGACCAGATCTCGCCGGGCTCGCCGATCGCGGGCGGCGACTTCATGGTGCGCGTCGGCAAGGAGATTCATCTCGTCGGGCCGATCACTGCTGGCGTGCATGGGAACCTCAGCGGGGGCGCGTTGCATGCTGACGCCACGACGACAGTCAGCGGGTTCTTTTCTGGCGCGGAGAAAGTGAAGCTGGCGGGGATCGCTACAGGTGCTGCAGCTCTGGCGAACACGACGCCGTTTCAGATCACGGCAGGTGCGGCCGCGTCAGCCGGCACAGACACAGTGGCGTCACGGCGGGATCACTTACACAGCATCTCGATTGCGGCGCCCGTTGCGCTAACTGTTGGAGGTTCAAACGGCTCGGGTTCAGCGACGAGCGTTCCGCGCTCCGATCACACTCATCAGCTTCCGGCGTTTGGCTCGACCACAGGCACGTTCGCGCAGGGAAACGACACGCGCTTCCTGAAAGCAGCGACGCTATCGAGCGCATCCGACGTTTCAATCGCTGGCGCTGGCACCCCGGTGACAGGACAGACCCTGGTGACGACCGGCGCGGCTGCAGCCACATGGCAGTTCCCCGCGATGTTCGGCGCGCTGAATCAGTGTCGGCTGAGCGCGACGACGGACTCTATTCCGACGGTGGATCTGGCAACTGCGAGCACGATCTATCTGACGCCGCACTGCGGATCAATCATCACTCTGTACTCGTCCACGCTGGCACAGGTGGTGCCGATCTCAGTGGGCGCGGGCGTGTCGCTCGCGCTGACTGGACTAACGACAGACGTCGTCTATGACGTGTTCGCATATCTGACTAATCCTGCGGCGCCGCTGTCAGGCACTGTCGGGCTCGAGCTGCTCGCATGGACGAACACCACGACGCGAGCGACCAACATCGGACGCAGCACTACGAACGGGATGTGGACAAAGAATGGCGACGCGACGCGGCGATACGTGGGCACAATCCGCGCGCGCAGTGCGACGTCAATCTCGTGGCGACTGTACGGCTCAGACGGGAACCCTCCGAGGTTCGACCTGTGGAACGTGGATAACCAAGTGCAGCTGCGCGCACGCTATGCGTGGAACACGGCGACGTTTTTTGCAGGTATCGCGAGCTCGTGGTTTGCAATCAACGGCGTGAACGGTCGGTGCGAGTTCGTGGTGGGCGTGCAGATGCAACACACGCTCGCAGATGCGTATCTCGCCGTCATGCCTGGCAACACAACGGACGTCGGTCTTTGCGCCATAAGCTTCGACAGCGGAGCAACGCCGAGCTCGACACGCACTCAGGTAAAAGCAGGCGGCGCGACCGAGTCTGCAGCGTCGATCGCGGCGTATGAAATACAGTCGCCGATCGGCTCGCACTATCTGCAGTGGATAGCTTTCGCGACGGCAACGGGCGTCACGTTCAAGGGCGCCTCTGTCAGCAATCCGTCCGAGGAGTCGGGGCTCAAGGTCACGCACTGGTGCTGAACTATGACTGAGTTCGTTATCATCGTCCCGAGCGCGCCGCTTCCACCGAGCGTCGTCGTGTCGCCGTCGCAAGCGCTCGCAGTCAGCGTGACCAACGAGCAAGGGCCGCAAGGTCCAGTCGGCCCGCAGGGGCCGCAGGGTGACGTGGGTGCGACGGGGCCGCAGGGCGACGTGGGCGCGACGGGCGCGACGGGCGTGCAAGGTCCGCAAGGCGAAGTCGGACCACAAGGCGACGCAGGCGCTGACGGCCTGCAGGGCGCAACGGGCGCGACGGGGGCGACGGGCGCGCAAGGTCCAGTCGGCCCGCAAGGCGCTACGGGGCCGAGTGGACCACAAGGCGCAACGGGTGCGACGGGTGCGACGGGCGCGCAAGGTCCAGTCGGCCCGCAGGGGCCGGGCTCGCTCCCGCCGTACGCTGAGCCGCCAGCGTCGCCGAACGCGTTCGACTTCGAAGCTCGCACGGCAGTGACTGCAGATCTGGCAGCGCTCGGGTTCACGTTCCGACGAGTGACAGCGACTGCAGGCCCGATGGTGCGCGTCGGCGAGATCGACAAGTTTCGGGGACGGGGCACGACGACGCCCGCGCTGGGTTCGCTCGAATACAGGTCGTCACTAAGCAAAGGTCGGCTCTACATTCAGCTGCCCGCGATCAATAGCTGCACGTACACGCTGACCAAGCCGATCACTGTCCCGACGACAACGGCCTCGCACGGTGCGATGTGCTGGGGCAAGGTCATCACCCCCGCGAACTATAACGGGTCGGGGTACTCATTCTTGCATCTCGTCGCGATGTTCAAGACAGCGGGCGGCTTCCCTGACGCTGCGACGCAACTGGGCGCTGGGTACTACCTGAACAACCACGTGCAGCAGCGCGTCTCGTACTTCGGGACAGTCACAGACAACGACCTCGGCCTGCCGGGCGTCGACATGCGCGACGTCAAGATCGTCACAGCGCGAGCGACCCCAACTAACATGACTTGGTCTTGCGACTTCGCGTCGTCGTATACAGACGCGTATCTGATGTTCGGAATAGGGAACAGCGGCGGCGTCGCGTCGCTGCTGCAGCACGCGGGTCTACATCTCGAGCCCGGCTCTAACTTCACCGCAGTTTGCGACGTCGTGCCTTGGCACTGCTGTATCGACTATCTGCGCCTGTACACAGGCGACCTGACGAACATCTGGGCGGGGAGCCTCTAATAACATGCTGACACTCGACTTCACCCCAGCGTCGATCACCGTTCGCACGACCGTCGGCGCGTCGCTCGCGTTCAGCGTGACCGCCAAGAATGCAGACGGCTCGCTGTTCCCGCTCGACGGGTACGACATCACAGCGCCGTTTCTCGCACGCGATGGCGTCGCTCCACCCGTCGACGCGCTGACTGTCGAGCTGACTGACGTCGCGACCATCAAGCTGTCGCTGACGAGCGAGCAGACGCAGCAGCTCGCAGCGGCCTACGTGCAGAGCCCGCTCGTGTGGAACTGGGCGACGTGGCTCGAAAGCGCAGCAGGGCGAATCGCGATGCTGCGCGGCGGGCTGATGCTCACCGCGCTGTGACTCATATCGAACCGCGTCGCTCGACGATGCGCAGCTGCGCGGCCATGCGCACGCAGTCTGCAGTCACATAGTCCATGTCGCGATACGCATGCGACTCGACGATGTGCGGCGGCCAGTCGGCCATCAGGAGCGGCATGTAGTCCCACCCGTGGCCGCAGTCGAACCCGAACGTCCACGTGCCGTCGGTCTCGCACTGCGCGTACGTCACACCGCCGTGTACCTCGACAGCGAGACCGAGGCGCAAGTAGCCGTCATCGGGTGCGCTCGCTTCGAGCAGCAGTTCGAACGGTCCGGTTCGGTCCGTGACCATCAGCTCGTCGCGTGGCGGCGTTACGCGAGCATCAAGGTCGAGTCTCGCCCACGGGTGATCGCCGGGCACAGTGACGTAGCCACACAGCGCGCCCGTGACCCCGTTGCGGCGAATCTCGCACTGATAACTCAGCGCCTCGAAGCTCTTACTGTCGGGCTCGTGCAGCCAGGGCTTGTCATCAACCACGACGAACCCCCGGCGCTCGGCGCAGCTCCTCGAGCTTGTGCGCGTCCTCGACTGCGAGCAGTCCCGCGTCGTCGATCGGTCGGCCTGACTCGCGCAGCTCGCCGAGTATGTCGTCAGCGACGACGTCACCGAGCAGCGCTCGCACGAGCACGTGGTCAGGGATCGTCGAGGTGATGACCGTGCTGCCGCTGCGCAGGTCGGCCGAGTGAACGAGGATGGTCACCCCGAGCTCGGCGAACAGTCCCTCGTGTTTGAGCAAGTGCAGCGCTGCGCTGCCGAGCGCGTCGGAGAGTAAGCGTCGTCGCTCGTTGTCGTCGTATTGGGTCGTCATGTCAGCTCGTAGTCCCCCGCGGGGAACAGCCCGCGGTCTTGTGCGCCTCGTTCCATGCCTACGCGTCGCACCCCGTCGAGCTCGTGCAGTGCGTTCGAGGTGTTGAGTATCAAGCGTCGCAGCAGGTGCGTCGCGCGCCGGTCGGCGTCGACCATCTCGACGCGATACTGCTTAGGGACGTTATGCTTGCCGTCGTCGAAGTCGTCGCGCAGCTGCTCGGTCGTGCGGCCGATCTCGGAATACTCGACGCGACCAGCGAGCGCGAACCAGCTCCACCGATCGTCGAAGCACAGCGCGATCACCGCGCACACTGACTCGAGAACGCCCGCCGGGGTCGCGAGTGTGATGTCGCGCTGCGCGTCAGGCAGTTCAAGCACCCATGCGGGCCACGGGCTGCGCGGCCGACGATCGGGCGGCGACGCGATCATACGCTGCAGCGCGGCGGGCGAGAGGCGCGTCGTCGGGTTGCCCGAGCGCGCCCACGACCCAGCGAGCCCGAGCATCATCCACACAGCGAGGTCGTGCCCGTGCCCGCGCGCGCGGCCCTTGCGAATCTCAAGGCCGGCGTCGTGCCCGTCGGCCGCATAGCAGCCGTCCATATGCGCGCGTCGCCCGAGCTCGCGCAGTGTCGTCATGTCCCAACCGGCAATCATCGGCCCCCCTGCCAGTGGTTGATGATTGACTGACAGTAGTCGCGCAGGCGGACGGCGACCTCGGGCTCGAGGACGATACGATTCGAATCACCGAGCCCGTTTGACGTGGTGAGAACGATCGCGTGCCCAATGAACTCGACGTACACCGAGTCCCCTATGTACCGCTTCGTGTCGACTGGCGCTGTCATGCTGTGCCTCCCGCGCGTGTTCGTCGCAGCAGCTCGCGATGTGTCGCGAGCGCCTCGGCCTCGGTCTCGATGTCTACATCAAGCGACGACGCGAGAACATCGTCGCGATCAACTACCATCGTACGAAAGACCCGCGGGGGTTCGCGCTCGTACTCGGTCGTGTCATAGCCTATCCAGAACGTGACGACCTCGAGCGAAGGCGTCGCGACGTCGCGAGCGACTGTTCGATACTCCTCGTCAGCGAGCAGTGTCTGCAGCTGCGCGAGTGTGACTCGTCGGCCCTTGCGGTCGCGAGCGTAGCGCCCGCGCGTCGCGCATAGCCAATCGACGGCAGCGAGTGAACGAAGCATGAACGCGATAGCTCGTTCATGACAGCGCTTCGCGTCGAGCTCGTTCGACGAGCGCGCTGCGTACATGGGCGGGGCCGCTCGCGAGCGCGAGAACGCGAACGTCATGTACTCGCATTCGCGGGTGACGACGGTTGTCAAGCACCAACCCCCGAGACTGGTCTCGTAAAGTACGTCTGAAAAGACTTTCATGAGCACCATAGAAAACATGAATCGATGTTCTCATCAAGATGTAGTTGACGATATGAGGGTGCGCCCGCAGTCTGACCACCGAACGGGCGCGCTGTGCGCTCGTCTGAGACGGAGAACCGACCAATGGGACGTACTGCTACTGCGACCGAGATGCTGACGCCGGAGGGGCTCGTGACCCTGCGAATCACGCTGCGAGGCACGGACCGTATATCGCTGCCCACGCATCGACGGCCCGGCGACAAAGCGCTCGAGGTCCTGAAACCGAAACTGAACGCGTACGTGCGCGCGCTGTACGCGCAGCAGCGCTATTCGAAGGTGAGCATCGCGACGACGATGTCAGCGCTGTGCGAGAAACTCGGGACGATCACTGACTCGCAGCAGTACGTGCGAGCGTGGGAGCGCGTACTCGAGACTGACGTCATAGCAGTGCAGCTCAAGGAGCAGCACGGGTACTCGCGAGCTGAGATGCCGACCTTTGAAAAGATCGCGCGCGACTGGTGTCTCGGGACCATCACTGCAGCGCACCCCAAAGTCAAACGGCGCGAGTCGTGGGAGACCGAGCTGAATCGATTCGAGACCTGGATATTCCCGCTCATCGGGCACATACGCATCGACCAACTACGAACAGCGCACGTCGTACAGATATACAACGCAGCGGCATCGGGCTTGCGTGAGACGTCCCGCGACCACTTGTGGAGTCTATGCACTCGCGTCGCGTCGCTCGCAGTGTGGCCCCTCGAACTGCTCGAGGCGCATCCCATCCCATCGGTCGCGCGGCCCAAGCCCAGCGACATGCGACAGCGCCCGCAGCTGCGCCCGAGCGACGACCTCGAACTCATGCGCTGCCCGCTCGTCGACGTTCACGACCGTATCTACTTTGGCTTCCTCGCTCGCGAAGGTGTGCGCGAGATGGAGGGCTGCGCAGTCAAGTGGACTGACATCGACGAGCGCGGCCTCATACGCTGCTGGCACACCAAGACCAAGTCGCTCGACACGTGGCTGCTCGAACCCGGCACGTTCGCTGCCTTGAAAGCGTATCGAGCGCTGCTCGGGGACGACGCTGGGCCGCTCGTGTTCGAGCGCATGACCGTCAAGTCGCAGATCGCGGGGCGCTATCGCGACTGCCTCGAGGCCGCGGGCGTGCGCGAGCGTCGGCCCGAGCTGTGGGAGCACGAGGAGCAAGCGGGCGGGCGCACTCGCGTTGTCTGCCATAGTCTGCGCGCGCTGTTCGTCACGTGCGCGATCGCCATGGGCAAGCCCGACAGCTACATACGCACCCGCACGGGCCACAAGGCAGAGCGTCTCATCAAGCTGTACACGCGCGACGCTGACCAGCTGCTAGCCATGAACGACTACGAGCTCGTGCCGCTCGTCGACGCCATCCCCGAGCTCGCTGAATATCGTCAGAAAACGTCAGAGGCCGCTGACAGAACGCGCGCTCGCACGCTGACGTCAGCAGTGCGTAAGCGCGCGGCAGCCAGCAAATGAAGCTAAAAGCTGAACATGGGAGCGCAGCTGAGACCGCCCGCCGGGTAGTACACCGCGAAGTTGAAGCACATCTCTGGAGCATGATGACAACATCAGGAAAGCGCTTGTTTTCTAGCGAATGGCCAGCGCGCGAAGTTGTTAGAAGGCCCTGCGAGAGTCCGAATCGTCACTCGCGCTGACGATTCGAGCTGCGCGCGAGCGCGCTGACGGAATGAGAAACGCCCCACACAGGCTGCATCTGTGTGGGGCGTTGTCGTTCCGACCAAAGAACGTAGGGCGAGACTAGCGCGCAGTCGGCCCGCGCGCCACGGGGCCGCCAGCAGTCAGCAGTGTCGTTCGATGGGCCACGTGTTCGAGCGCAGTCAGGCCGGACGCGAGCACGATCTGTCCAAAGAACGCAGCGTCGAAGCTGAGGACGCCGGTCTCGATGGCCGCCACCTGGCCCTTGACCCAGTCTCGCAAGATTGAATACACGGCGAGCGAGGCGACGCGCTGCGCCTCGAGCTCGTGCGCTTCGCGGGTCTTGTGCATTCGACGCGACCACGGGTGCGCAGCGAGCCACGACTTCGCATAGCCCGCTGTCGAAGCCTCGACATGAATCTGCCGCTCGCGACAGCGAAACTGCACGACGAGCAGCCCGCGATCAAAATCCATCATCGAGCCGAAGGACTGACAGCCGAAGGACTGGAGCACGCGCTGCATGTCTGACAGCGCGCGCTCGCCGCTCGTCGCGTTCTCGTAGGGCAGTTTGCGTGTGGTGCGTTTCATGGGTCAGCGCCTCAGTACCCCGAGCTGAATCAGCAGCTCGTCAGTCGCGTCTCGTGGCGTCGTGTCGCGCGCTTCGCGCTCGATGGCCGACATCAGCAGCGCGGCCGGGATCGCTGTCGTGCGCGCGCTGAGGTGCAGCACGGGCACGTTGTGCTTGCGAGCGAGCGCGATGCAACGCGTCCACGACATGCCCGTCGCCGCCATCGCGTTGCGCGCTGTGATGGTGACTACCATGCGACCTCCGCTGCGACGCGCTGCGCGAGTGTTGTCTGTCGCTTCGAAGCGTCGGTGCGCAGCGCGCGCTCGATGCCCTTCAAGTTGCCCACGAGGGTCACTCGTTGCTTTGCGCGAGTCACTGCTGTGTAAAGCAGACTGCGCGTCAACATGCGCGAGTGCTGCGAGTGGACGACGACGACCACGTGCCCGTACTCGCTGCCCTGGGTCTTGTGCACCGTCATCGCGTACGCGGGCACGAGCGCGCGCGCTTGCTCGGGCGTGTAGTCGACGTCGCGCCCGAGCTCGTCGTACCGCACGAGCACGTGGTGCGACTTGGGCACGATACCGAGCACGACGCCGTTCTCGCCGTTCATGACGTCGAGCTTGTAGTCGTTGACCGTCTGCATAACGCGCATGCCCACGCGCAGCGGCTGGTCACCAGGCGTGCTCGGGCTGTCGGGGTTGAACACGGGGCCGCGCCCGAACACGAGCTCGTCAGGTGTCGTCGGCCCGTACGCGTTCAGGATCGGGTCGAGCGCGATGTTCAGAGCGTCGACGCCCGCACTGCCGCTGTACTGGGGCGCGAGCACGACGAGGTTCGGGTCGGCCCGCGCGAGCGTCACCACGACGTCGCGCACCTCGTCAGCGTCGTCGACATCGATGTGCACCCCGTCGAGCTCGAGGCGCTCACCTCGCAAGATGCGCGGGGCGTTGCGTACGACCCACGACCCCGCGGCCGCACGGTGCTGCGTCGTCAGTCGCGCGACGGGCACGCGGCCCGAGTCGATGAGGTCGCCGAAGAAACGCCCCTTGCCGACCGGGGGCAGCTGGTCAGCGTCCCCGATCAACACGAGTCGACTGCAGCACGACCCACGCAGCAGCGCGACAGCGAGCTCGTAGTCAATCATCGACGACTCGTCGACGAACACAGTGTCGACCTCGAGCGGGCACTCGGCCGTGACTGCGAACGTCCACCCCTGATAGCCGAGCAGTCGATGCAACGTGACAGCGGGCTGCTCGGTCACTGCGGCCATACGTCGCGCTGCTTTGCCCGTGGGCGCTGCGAGCGCGTACGACCCCGAGTGCTGCGCGAGCACGCTGCGCAGCGTCGTGGTCTTGCCCGAGCCCGGGGGCCCGGTCATCACTGCGAGCTGCTCGCGTTGCATGATGTCGACTGCGTGTTGCTGGCTGGCGTCTAACACTTGGGTATCCTCTCCGCGTATTGGTCGATCACTCCTGCGACACTGCGCAGCACGGCGAGCACGCGCAGCAGTATGGCCATGTTGAAGTTGACGTCCTCGCCGCGCTCTGCCTGGTCGAGCAGAGCAGCAGCGAGGCGCAGCTGCTTTGCGGCGCACCTAAGCACTGTCGATCCTGTCTCGCACACGGCGCGCGACTTCTGATTCGAGCGCGTCAGTCGCGATGCGGTACATGCGCACCGAGTCGCGCTCGAGGATGACGCCAGCGTGCAGCGCTTCGCCCACGCCCCTCATGATGACGCTCGTCGGCAGTGCGAGCAGCGCGCGCGCCTCGCGACGAAAGTCACCCGTGTCCATGTAGACGTGCCCCGCCAGCTCGTGCTCGCGCAGTGCGTGCAGCAGGCCGGCCTCGACACGCAGCGGCGACTCGCGCGAGATACCCGACCGGGCAGCAACGACCTCGGCCCGCTGCCATCCGAACCCGCGCACGTCCTCGCAGAGTCGATACGGGTTCTGTCGTATCGCTGCGACTGCAGCGCGCGGCGAGTCCCACGCTACGAGACACTGTGTGATCTGACTTGAGGTCAGACCCCATGCGTGCAGCTGCACGTAGTCGTCCTTGTCCCGTTTCTCGGCGCTGTAGGTCTCGTGAATCTGCAGCGCCATGACGAGCGACACGCCTGTGACCTGCGTCAGTCGGTCGCACTCGTGCTCGATGATTCGCCATAGCTCGGTGACGCTGCCGCCGGCGACTTGGTCAATCAGCGCCCGAGCTCGCGCGTCGCCGATGCCGGGCAGGACCTCGGCCATCCACGCAGCAGCCCCGTCGATGCTTAGCGGGGCGCGCAGCGTCGCTGACTTGACCTTGAACTGTTCGCCCCATTTGGGATCGCGCTCGAGGCTGCCGTGCGCTTCGACGGCGTCACCCGCTCGGGCGCCGGGCAGCGTGCCCACGATCGCGAGCGTTGCGCCCTCGTCCGTGCGCAGCGTCCCGACGCCCCAGCCACTGAGCCCGCGAGGCCGCCATGCGGTCAGCTCGCCTTTGACTTGCTTCATTTGCGCTGACTCGCAGCTTCGAACGAGACAGCGAACACAGCGCCGCCGATGTGCTCGGGCTCGAGCCGGCCGAGCACGATCTCGGTGTGCACAATCGACAGCACGACCGCGAGTGTGAGGTCTGCGTCCCGTAGCGAGGTGCGCGCGTCGTCCTCGAACAGCACGCCGTTCGTCAGACGCTCGACAGTCGCTGCGATGGCGGGGTCAGCGGGGTCGGTCACGCCATCTCCTCGGGGTTGAAGCTCGTGTCACCCGCGACCTCGGCGCGGCCTTCCTTCAGAGCTTCGCGCAGCGCTTGCGTGGTCTCGCGGTACATGCGCGCCTCGTCGGGCGTGATCGCGTCGCGTCGCTCGAACACAGGCAGCGCGTGGTTGCCTGACTCGTGCATGCGCAGCCGCAGCGACACTCGATACGTGTACATCGGCAAGTTGACGACGCGCTTGTCGGGCAGCTTGAGCTTCTTGTGATGGTGCTTCTTGATGTGGTCGAGCAGCGCGCGCTCGCTCGACTTCTTGAACGTCATCATGAACGGCTCCATCGACTCGAGGTTGACCGCGGTCACGTCGTGATAGTCAGAGCAGTTGACTGTGCGCTTGCCCTTCGCAGTCGTGTGCCACTCTGCGTCGGGGCAGCCCTTGCACGGGCGCTGGCGCGTCGTGCCCTCTTGGTCGACCACCTCGAGGCCGACGACGCCGTCAGCGCTGCTGCAGTAGGTCGTGTACTTGTTTGCGGCCTCGTCGTACTCGCTGAATGCCTTGCGCGAATGAATGTGCGCGAGCACGCATTCGAGTACGGGCTGCAGCTCCTCGGTGTTCGAGTTGAACCACATGTCCTTGGGGATGCTGCGCCCGTTCGCGTCGAGCCCCTTAGCGTTCCACATCATGCGGGTGATGCGAATCTTTACCCCGAGCCCGTCACTGTAGCCGTCGTACCCGTCGACGAACTCGGGGTCGTCGAGCAGTGCTGCGAGTGCTGCGTCGTTGGTGCGTGTGATCTCGGTGCTCATAGTGTCTCGTCCTCCAAGCCCATACGGGCGATTGCAATCAGGTCGGGTGTCGCTTGCTGCTGGTAGCCATCGTTCAAACAGTCGCGCGCGAACGAGCAGCGGGTGCAGCGCTCGCCGGGCCGGTCGATGAATCGGCCGAGGCGCACAGTGCTGACTACGTTACGCAGTCGATGCGCGAGTCGAGGCAGGTCGAGCTCGTGCAGCGTGACCGGCATCCACGCGCCCCCGCGCATCTCGCTCGCCTTGTACGAGTGCTGCGTCGGTTCGCGGTAGCCGAAGTGCAGCATGTCCTCGACGCGCGACACGAGCTTCTTTCCCGCGCGCGAGTACGGCACCCAGTCAGCTAGATGGACCTGATACGCGCAGCTCGGGAACACGCCGTACGTAGGCGCGAACGCGGGCTCAGACTGCGCGCGCCGAATCAACATCGACTCGATGTCGTCGCGCGACATGTGGTTACGCTCGACGAACAGCCCGTGCCGAAGCGCAGCGCTGTACACGCCACCCTCCCAGCCGTGTTCGAGCTCGATGGGGTGAGGCTTCTGCGCGCCGGTCTTCCAGTCTGCGAGCGCGATCGACCTGTTCGGCCCGCTCGGGGCTTTCGTCGGCTCATAGATGAGGTCGATGTGACCGCTCAGCCAGTAGCCCGAGAACGGGGCGATGAACGCAGACTCGCAAGCGATGACGCGCGCGACGTAGCGATCGACAAAGCGCAGCAGCCCGAGCACCATCGCGACGCGCTCGCCCACCATCTCGTTGCGGTCGTCGTCGTACTTCCACCGCAAGGGTTCTTGGATGCGCAGCCACTCGTCGAGCTGCTCGCGAATCGAGCGCTCGTTCGCGCTGCCGCTCGCGCGTGGGTGAGAGAGCAGCGTCGCGATAACTTCGTGGGTCGCAGTGCCGAGGGCGCTGCGTGCAGATGTGATGTTGTCATCAGTGCGCGGCGCCTGCGTGCGCGAGTATTGAAACTCGCGCGGGCAGCCGTAGTCGCCTGTCAGCTTGATGAGATGCGACTTGTGAACGGGGTCGACCACCGACCCGTACTGCCGATAGTTCCATTGCATGAGAACGATATAACGTTCTCATCAAAACAACACAACATGAGACGTCAACGCAGCGCACACGTGCCCACCGTTGCGATGTGTGGCGGCTTGGTGCAGAACAGGGAACACCCGATGTCCGCATGTGTAAAAACAACTAGCCCGCACGTTGAACCCGAGCAGTGGGCGGCCGAGCTCGGGTTATGGCTAATCGACTGTCACGCAACGATCGACCCGCCCGCTGGCAGAATCCCGCTGCGTGTTGATCTCACGACCCCGCTCGAACTGCAGCGCGCACGTATCGCGGTCGTGTGCGCGCGCGTCGAGCTAGGCGACGATCTCGACGTCGAGGAGATCGTCGCCGTCTGTGGGCAGCACTGCGGGCTAGACCCTAGCCACGTCCGGCACTACTTAGTGGCAGAGTTCGCTTGGGACGCTGGGGCTTTCGCTTTGGCGTACTCGATTGCTGACTCGCAGCGCTCGCCTTTAGAGCACGCTGGTTGATCGCTTCGTGGTAGCCGCGCTCGTCTGCGAGCGCAGCAGTCATGCCGTCAGCGCGCGACAGCGTAAACACCTCGACGTAGCGTCGCACGTAGTCAGCGTTGATGCGTTGATACTTCGCGACTGCGCTCGTGAGGTGAGCGCCGAACGCTGCGCGCGCCTCGGGGCTCGCGTCGATCGCGTCGAGCGTCGCAACGATGACGCGCTCGTCGCGCAGCGGGGCGGTCGGGTCCGTGGGCACGGGCCGGCCTTCGTGACCGAATATGATGTCGTCAGCACTAACACCGAGCAGCTTCGATGCCGTCGCAAGTTGCGGCAGGCTGATGAGGTGCTTGCCCTTGTCCCAGTTGTTCACGATTGAATAGTCGAGGTCCATCGCTTTGGCGAAGTCGCTGCGCGACATACCCGCGCGTTCGTAGAATGCGCGTAAACGTCGATTGATCGTCGGCTCGGACATCGGGTCGTCGATGCGAGCAGGCGGAAGTTTAGTCTTAGGCGGTCGCGGCATACTTCTTCCGTGAGTGAGTTTCGTTTGACGAAAACATTCTCGGCCAAGTGGCCTTTGCGGGGCAAGGGCTCGCGAGCTTATTCGAACGAGCACGTGACAAGGGCTAGCTTGACCACGTCATCGATACGCTGTCAAGGTGACTCTCGTTGACATCAAATGATGAGAACATCATAACGATGCGCTATGGACCTGTTCGTCTGGATAGAAAAGAACCACAAGACACTCGCCCAGTGCGCTGAGGAGTGGGGGATGCACTACGCGACCCTGCACCGCATCGCGACGCGGCGAGGCAAAGCAACGTACGCGACAGCGCTGCTTATCTCCGAAAAGACAGGCGGCAAAGTCTCGGTCAAGGAACTGTGCCAAGCACAGCCGCGAGCGCGAGCTGCTGAACGCGCGCCGATGCGAGCAGTACCCATCGAGCCCGTGGTCGTCGAAGCGGCGCCCGCCCCGTCGAAGACCCCACCCAAGCGAAAGCGCCCGCGCGCTCGGGCGGAGGTGGCATCATGAGTTCGCTAAAAGCAGTCCCCAAAATCGAACACGAGCAGCGCGAGCTCGAGTGTGTACTGACCGATACCGAGTACGCGCAGCGCAGCGCGCGCATGTCGGCGTCAGAACTCGAGATCGAAGGTCTGAAAACGCAGCGCTCGTCGCTGACGCGTCAGATCAACGAGCTCGCAGCCGAGCGCAACACACTGGCCCACACGCTCGATACTCGACGCGAGTCTCGCGTCATCGATTGCGTGTGGGAGCGAGACTACGGCCGCGGGGTCGCAGTGCTGATGCGCAGCGACAATCGCGCCATCGTCGAGACGCGCGACCTCACACCCGACGAACGTCAGCAGTCACTCGCGCTCGTCACTAGCCCTGACCCCGAGCCCGCACCCGAAACGCCCAAGCCAACGCGAGCGCGCAAAGCACCCACCCCGCGCAGCACGCACCACGAGCACGTACCGGAAGGGGCGTAGGCGTCGATGGCCGATGACACTGAGGTCATCGAGCTACAGGACGCGAGAAAGAAACGGCAGACGACGCGAGGCAGCGCATATCGCGCGCCCGCGTTGCCTGCCGTTCGCTTTCTCAGCGACGCGCATCGAGCACATCTGCGCGACACCTCGGGACTGAACGACGAGACCATCTCGCTGGCGAACGTGTACTCGGTCGACTCGCGCAACGAGGCCATCGAGCTACTCGGACGAGTGTCGAACCTGCCGCGGGGGTCGCTGCTCGTGCTGCCGTTCTACCTGCCGGGCGGGGCCGAGCCGTACGCGTATCGAGTACGGCCTGACGAGCCGCGGGTTGTGCGCGCTGCAGAGGGCGAGCAGAAGCCGCGGGTCGTCAAGTATGACCAGCCGTCGGGCGCGGGGGTCATGGTCTACTACGCGCCCCGAGCTCGCGCGTCGGGTGCGTATCGCGACGTCGCGCAGCCGCTGTACTGGACCGAGGGTGAAAAGAAAGCGCTCGCGCTCGACCAGCTCGGCTACACGACCGTCGGCCTCACTGGGGTGTGGAACTGGTCCGACCCCGAGGCGCGCAAAGCACACGCGTGGGCGCTGCACGCACGCATACGCGAGCACGTGCAGATCGCGGGGCGCGAGCATGTGATCGTATTCGACCGCGACGCTGCGACCAATCGCGACGTCGCCCAGGCCATGCGACAGCTTGCACGCACGCTGCGCGCAGCCGGGGCCCGGTCCGTGTTCGTCGTGCTGCCGCCCGAGTACACCGAGGCGAAGGGCATCGACGACTATCTCGTCGCAGCAGGCGTCGACGCGCTGCGCGAGCTGCTCGCCTTTCGGCCGGCCGAGTACGCAGCGCACGACGCCCCGACCGATTCGAAGGTCGTCACCCTCGCGTCGCTGCCCGCGCTGCGAGACGCGCCGCTGCCTGACGGGCTCGTGCTCCCCGACGGCTGGGACGTCGACTCTGCAGGCCGAGTGTGGGCCGGCGGCAAAGAAGTCATGTCGAGGGTGATGGTCGTCGCGCGTCGCAGCGTCGACACCAACACGGGCGAGTGCTGGGCTGACTTGGTCTTTCACCCCGGCGATCGTCGAGGCTGGCAGGTGCTGACAGTGCCTCGACGAGCGCTGCTCGATGCGCGCGCGATGGCCGGAGAACTCATGCCTCGAGGCGCGCCGGTTCACGGGGGCACAGCACGCGGGGCCACGGCCTGGTTTCTCGCGCTCGAACTCGCGAACGCGCGAGCGCTCGAACCCGAGCGCAGCGTGTCGAGCACGGGCTGGGTCGGCTCTGACGCGTTCATGCTGCACGAGCTCGTGTTCGCGAACGAGGCACTCGGGCTCGTGCCCAGCCCGATACTGGGTCGACTAACACCCGCACTGACGCCCCGCGGCTCGGTCGACGCGCACGAGTCTGCGCTGCGTGCGGCGTGGGCGAGCTCGCCCGTGCAGCGCGTCGCGATATGTGCTGCGCTGGCCGCGCCGCTGCTGCGCCCGTTCGACTTGCGGTCGTTCGCGCTGCACTTGTGCGGGGACAGCTCGCGCGGGAAGACGACCATGCTGCGCATCGCTGCGAGCGTGTTCGGCGACCCGAACGACCCGCTGTGGGTGGCCAGCTGGAACGCGACGAACAACGCGCTCGAGTTTCGCGCTGCGATGCTGAACGATCTGCCGCAGTGCTACGACGAGGCGGGCGTCATCAGCGCTGACGACCTGCGACGCAACGTGTACACACTCATCAACGGCGAAGGACGCGCGCGCGGCAACAAGGAGCTGTCAGTGCGCTGGTCGCCTTCGTGGCGAACGATCGTACTGAGCAGTGGGGAGAGCGAACTGACCGACCCAGCGGGGCCGACGGGCGCGCAGGCGCGCGTTATCAACCTCATGGTCGACGGGTTCGGCACGCTCGACGGGGACTCGAACGCCATCGACGCGCTGCTGCGACAGTGCGCTGACAACGCGGGCATGTTCGGGCAGCGCTGGGTCAGCTGGCTCGTCAGTCAGACCGAGGCTGAGCGCGTCGACATGCGCGAGCAGCTGCGCGAGCTACAGGCCGAGTTCGTTTCACGAGCAACGCAGCACCAGCGCAGACTCGCAGGCTACGCAGCGACGTTGATGCTCGTCGAGCGGCTGCTCGTCGCGGCGTTCGGGTTCGAAGCGGGCGACGGCGTGCTCGATGTGCTCGGCGGGTTGAGTCGCGGCGAGGAGTACACCTCAGTGCCGACAGCTGCTGACCACATGGCGGACGTACTCGAGGACTGGATGTCAGTCAATCAGCAGGCGTTCCCAGTGGCCGAGTATCGACCGAGCGGCGCGTTCAAGGTGCGCGGCTCGCACCACGTGCAGCGCTTCGGCGTGCGCATCGTCGACAACGACGATCGCGTCGTCGAGACGCTCATCGTCCGCAGCGAGTTCGACAAGCTCTGCCGATCGCAGCGTCGCAATCCCACGGTGGTGCTACGCGACTGGGCCGCGCGAGCTCTCATCGAGACCAGCAACGAGGGCGACAAACAGCGCTTCATGGTGGCGCGCAGCGAGTATCGGCAGACGCGTCAGCGGTGGATCGTTTGGCTCGGTCGAACGCAGCAGGAGCGCAGCTAATGGCGGCGTATCACTGCGTGAGTTCCGGCCTGACTTGGCTAAAAACGACGCTCCCCGAGACACCCTCGAGATGCGTCAGCGATTCAGGAGCGATGTCGGATGCTTAGCTTCGATTTTAGGTCCGTGGTCGCTGTACCACTGCCGGCCGCGTTCGGTACTAGGGGCGTGTATATGAGTTGTATGCAGCTCGCTCATAGCTTGCATTGGCTGGTCGCTCGAATAGCTAACAGTGATGTGACTAGATGGGGGTGACAGTGTCAAACGATGAGTTAGGTGCGCTTTACGTAGGCCTATTAATTAAGAGTGGAGCAGTGGTACACCTCTCTCTAATTATACCCGCATACATCAAGCATCTCGCCGACTTACGAGCTGCCCACCAACACCAAAACGGGCTGGCCGCGGCGGTACAGGGGCTGCGATGACTGCAGCGGGCTCGAACGAGCGACTTCGCAGCGCGCTTGCAGCGCTGAAAGCCTCGAAAGCGCAGAAGCTCGATTCGCGTTCGAGCGCTCCCGCAGTGTCCGAGTCGCCCGAAGGGCAGCAGCCGCAGGAGGGGTCAGCAGCGCAGCACGAGCTCGCCGCTGACGCGCGGCCGAGGGCCGTGCTCGATGTGCTCGGGTACCCGGCCGCCTCGCTCGTCGAGCTTCCTGTCGACTTCGTGCTCGTGCTCGCTCACCCGCAGGCCGGCACGTTCTATGCTCTAACGCGCCTCGCGTATAGCAAGCTGCGCGCCAAGCGTCGAATAGTGCTGACTGGTGCTGAATGGTTGGCGCTGTGTGTGGGCGCCGAGAGTGAACGAGCGTGTGCAGAACTCGGGGTGTGGCTCCTACGTAAGCGCACTGAGGCACACAACGAGCTGACGCTCGACCAAACACTCGGCCAAGTCGCGTCAGTCACTGCAGCTAATCCGAGATGGTCAACGGAGCGCGTCATCCGAGCGTGGGACGTTTCTCTTACGGACGTAGTTTTTACCGAGTGACTGAACTCGAGCTCGCGTCAACATTTAGCTCTCTCACGTGATACCAATGATCAAGCTCGCGAAAGCACATCCATACGCCGTCCTGGGTATCGACACTGCAAGCATCAGCGGCTGGGCCGTCCGCAATGAGGGACGCTTGATTGCGAGCGGCATAGTCGAAAGTAAGGACGCGTCTGCCGTGAACGGCGTACTCACCACTTGGTTACGTCGAGCGGGCACGCTGACGCCGCTCGTCGTCCTCGAGCGCGCGTTCGGCGGTCGTCGACACACGGTCGTCGGGTTGGCCATGGCGCGCGAGCGCTGGCTAGTCGCGCTGCGCGCACTGCACGTCCCCGAGCGGCGCATCGTCTCAGTGATGCCCAACGAGTGGCGGCGGGGTTTGTTCGGCCGAGCGTGGGCTCGTGCGCGTCGCGATGACATTCGAGCGTACGAGCTGCTGAACGCGCGCGCCGAAGTCAGCTGCGAGATCGACCACGACGAGGCCGCTGCGATATGCATCTCGAGGTGGGCCGCGAACGCGGGCGAGCTCGCCCCGCAAACGATCGGCATCTCGAGATCTCGACCACGGAGCACGCGGTGAATCGCCATCTGTGTCTCGCGCGCGAGCGTGCTCGATGACGCTGCAGCACTGCAGCTCGCACACGCTCGCGCAGCGGGTGCGGGCCGAGCTCGGGCGCGTCGACAACGTCATCGCAGATCCGCCGTTCTCAGAGCGCGTCAGTCGAGGCAGCTCGAACGGTCGACGACGCGACAGCTCGACGGGCGTGTCGACGCGCGGTCTCGAGTACGCGTCGTGGTCGAGCGACGACGTTCGCGCGTTCGTCGCTGACTGGGCGCCGCTGTGCGCGCGCTGGTTCGCCGTGCTTTGCAGCCACGATCAAATACATACGTACGAGCGCGAGTTCGCGAACGCGAAGCGCTACGTGTTCGCGCCCGTACCGTGCGTTGTCACTGGCTCGAACGTGCGGCTGTGCGGCGACGGGCCGTCGAGCTGGACGAGCTATCTCGTCGCGAGTCGGCCGCACGCTATGACGCCGCGCTCGGGCACGCTGCGCGGCGGGTACTGGGGTCCGCGCGAACGGCTGCTCGTCAGCGGGGGCAAGCCGCTCTGGCTGATGCGCGATATCGTGCGCGACTACTCGCGCCCCGGCGAGCTCGTGTGCGACCCATGCGCGGGCTCGGGGACGACGCTGCTCGCAGCGCGCATCGAGCGTCGAGCGTTCGTCGGCTGCGAAGCGGACGCAGGCAGGTTCGAGCGTGCTCGCGCACGACTAACGCGACGTACTGACAAGCGCGCAGTACACAGCGAACGCGAGCACGACGCACCAGCCGACAAAGATCGCTAACTCGCGCAGGCGTGGGGGCATCGTCTGCAGTGGACACATCATCGAGCGTCGAGCAAGCTGCGCGGCATGACAATCGACCCACGCACCGACGACGAGCCCGCCCCTGACAACGAGCTGCCACCCGAGCCCGAGCCCGAGACTGAACCCGAGCCCGAGCCCCGAGACGCGATCGTTGTGATGACTGCGCAGCAGCTGCGCGAGTGGTGCGTGAACCTGACCGTGCACCCGGTCGCGCTCGGCGACCAGCCTGTGATGGTCAAGCTCGACGCGACAACGATCGTCCCGATCGTCGGCATCTCGTGGTCGCCGGGCGCGCCGCTGTACTTGCTCGCGTCTATTGCGTGACGGTGAGCGCGCGCTGCGCGAGACACACGCCCGCTCGATGCTCGATAGCGCCGCTCGTCGCGACGACGGTCACGTCGCATGCGTTGCCCTCACCGCACGGCAGGGGCGCCGTGTAGCGCGGACCCCAGCCGAGGCCGTCGGCTGCGCTGGGGTCGGGCGAGCGCAGCACGCACGACCACGAGACGCTGCGAGCGCTGTACGTCACGTTGCCCGCGGGCTCGCCCTTAGCTTCGAATGTCTCGCAGCCCCAGGTCTTGCCGTCGCTCGTGCGACAGAACGGGGCGCGTAGCGCGTACTCGGTCGCGTAGCTCGTCGACTCGGGGCACGCGGGCGCAGTCGGGCACTCGACGGGCGCGGGGCACGCGGGCGCTGACGGGCACGCAGGACACGCGCTGCAGCCAGCGCACGAGCTCGCTGGCGGGCAGCTCGCAGCACCGGCGGGCGAGTACACGTTCGCGGGCGAGCTCGTCGCTGCGTCGCTGCACGCAGCTGCGAACGCGACTGCGACTAGTACACACACTGCTCGGGGTGTCATCTGACGAGACTAAGGCGACGTCGAGCTCGAACCCAACTTCGCGGCACACACGTGTAGTGAGTGCTACGCTTGAGTCGCCCCTCATTGTGACATCGCGCTGACGACGCAAAACGCGAGCGCCCCGACTTGACGACGTGACCGTCAAGTCGGGGCGCTCGTTGTGTTTCAGCTGTTCAGCGCTTGCGCTTGCTCTTGATTGTCAGCTTCGCGCCGCTGCTCGTCATCGACACATTGCCGAGCATGTCTGCTGACAGCTTGCCGTCGAGACAGAGGTCGACAGCTTCGTAGAATGAGACTTCGCGCTCGCTCGCGTCGTCGAGCTCACGCTCGATAGCTTCGTACACTTCCTCTTCGACGCGAGCTGCGATCATTCCGTCGCGCGCGGGGTTGCTCGTCGACGGGGTGGCCACGATCGCGAGCGCTGCAGTTTTCAGCTTGTAAGCTTCGACTGTCTGCAGCTGCGCAGCGCTGCGCTTGACGGGGCGAAGCTCGGGACGGCCGACTCGATGACACGTGAACACGAGACCACGACGAGTCTCGCGAACTGCGCTGCTTTCGACGACGACGCGCGTCAAGCGATTGTTGATGCGCGTTACGTAGATGCCACCGATGACGACGTGTGCTTGTTTCACTGCGTGTACTGCTTTCGTTCTCGCGTCAGCGACGCGCTGACTTGATATCTAAACAGTATCAGAACTGCAGCACGCGTCAATGTGACTGCGAGCGAGTTCGTCGAGCGCTGACGTCAGAAAACGACTGCGCCCCGTCGAGCTTGTACTCGACGGGGCGCAGAGTGTGAGGTGTGCGCGTATCAGTGATTCACGAGCTCGTCAGCGCAGTACAGCTCGAACGCGCGCAGCACGTGCTTAGAGGTCCAGCGCTTCCCCGAGGGGGGCGCGAAGCGTTCAGCGTTCAGCTTCTTTGCGACTGCTGCGAAGTCGTCAGCGCGCGGGGCCTCGTCGTTTGTGCGAACGCGCAGCGTCTCGACTGCATGCACGAGCTTGCGTTGAATCTCGTGCTCGCGACATGCTTCGACGTTGCACGCATCGCACTCTTGACAGCGCTCGCAGTGCGACTCGAACGAGCGGCCGTCCATGTCGTGCGTGGGCAGCGCTGACATGTCTTGAGTGTTGCACTTACCGCAGCATGTGTGATTCGCGAGCTTCATTCTGACTTACTGCTTTCGACTACGTCAGCGACGCGCTGACTTGATATCTAGACAGTATCAGAGTCGCAGCGCGCGTCAATGTGACTGCGCGCGAAGCTTCGACGAGCACAAAAGCGCAGCGCCCCGTCGAGCTGCTGAACTCGACGGGGCGCTGCGCTGGTGTGCGACTACTGCGACGAACTCACTTAGCGTCGCTGGGGTCGATCCCAGCGTTCAAGTCGCGACACATGAATCGAGCGTCGTCACACGACGTCGCAGCGCGCGAGCGATAGTTGAATGTATTGTACGCAAAGTACGTCGTCTGCGCGTTGTTCGGCCCCGCTGGAACGCTCATGACGATCCATGTCTTGCTGCTCGTGCTCGACGTCGACTTGCTGCTGCTGCGCTTTGTCATCTGTACTGCTCGCTCGTTCTCGTCAGCTCGATTGCTGACACTCATACTGTCGCACGCTCGTCAGACTCGCGTCAATGTGACTGCGCGCGCATTCGACTGACTGCTCGTCGAACGCGCGCGCTGCGTGTGCTGGTGTGTGACTACTCGTCGCGCTGCTGCGCTCGTCGACGAACGTGCGAGACGCTCGACGCTGCAGCGTTGCGCGCTTGATGCGCAGCGCAGCGCGTCTGACCTTCAAGCGCGAGCTCGTCGCACTCGTAGCATCGCGCTTGAACGCGACGCGCTGCGCGCAGATCGCGCATGTACGCTGCTCGTGCAGCTCTGCAGAGCTCGCAGCGCGCGCTCGTGTGCTTGCATGCTTCGCATCTGAAACTGTCAGACATCTGATTCATCCTTGCGCACTAGTCGCAGATGCGAGCGTCGCTCGTCGACTGCTGCGCGCTCGTTGTGTCGTCGCATCGCTAAGAGCGCGCGCTTGCGCGTTCGTTCTGACGCAGAGTGAATCGCGAGTGCTGCGCACGCACCAGCTGACAGAGAGTCGACGTCGAGCTCGTCGCTGTGCTCGACGAGCTCGCTCGCGCGCAGCATGACGTAGTTGCTCGTGTCGGGGCCAGTGAGCGGTTGAACGAGCTCCTTGCGGCCCTTGCGCTGTACGAGGATGACGAGCTGAGGCACTCCGTCGATGTTCGCGCGATACACAAGGCCGTCGCTGATGACTGTACGCTTCACTGTGCAGACTCCGATTCGCATGCAGCGCTGAACTGCGCTGTTCGTTCATTCATAGTCACATTGATGCGCGCGCTCGTCAATGTGACTGCTGAGATGCTCGACGAGCTCGAGGTCGCTTGACGTGCTGAACCCCGCCATGGCGGGGATGGTTGGCGAGCGCGCTGCACGGGGCTGGCGCGGGCGGTGGCGGGTCTGGCTCGTGCTCGACCTAGCGGGGATGGTAAGCGCCACGGCTGGGCTGGCTGGCACGCGCCAGGGCTGGTGCCATGCCTGCGGTGGCTGGGATGGCACCCCGGCCCTTACAGTGCAGAGCGGCGCAGGTACGCGTGCAGGCTTCTGACTGATTCGGGGTAATTTC
>Ga0247691_1000056_pt1 | contig 43121 bp, 59 predicted proteins | sample CNK32_metaG_FD_182721 | JGI IMG/M metagenome (GOLD analysis project Ga0247691, IMG submission 182721) | Soil microbial communities from Purdue University Martell Research Forest, Indiana, United States - CNK32 | ecosystem: Environmental > Terrestrial > Soil > Temperate forest > Bulk soil...
ACTCGAAGCCGCCGAAGCGGCCGGTGCTCAGCCGGTCGAAGTCCAAGCACTCATCGAAGAGGCTGAGCGGGCGCCGGTGATCATCCCGGTAGTCCAGCCTACCTACGTCCCGAGTACCAAAGCCTCAGTGACGCCCCGGTACTCCGCGAGCGTAATTAACATGCGGGAGTTCCTTGACTTCGTGTTGAAGAACCCGCAGAATTTAAATCTGCTCACCGTCAACCAAACCGCTCTCGATCAGATCGCCCGCGCCCAGAAAGAGAATTTCAAGATGCCAGGCTGTCAGTTGAATCGTTCGAACACCGTCGCCGTAAGGAAGTAGATCATGTCCACCACTGCAATCGCTCCGAACAATACTCTGGGAGCACTACAGAACCTCCTGGAAAAGCACAAAGCGCAGATCGAGGTTGCGCTTCCTCGTCACATGAAGCCCGAGCGCATGATCCGCGTCGTTTTGACAGCGGTGAGCCAAACTCCGGCCTTAGCCAAATGTACGCCAGTCTCGATCGCCGCCGCTGTAGTGCAGGCCTCCATTCTTGGACTTGAGCCGGCTTCCGTGCTGGGCGAGGCCTATCTGGTTCCGTTTTACAACGGCAAAACCAAACAGCACGAATGCCAGTTGATCCCCGGTTATCAGGGCCTCATTAAGTTGACTCGCAACTCGGGCGCGGTTTCGATGTTTGACTCGCAAATCGTATATTCGAATGACGAGTTCGACTTCCACAAAGGCTCGGACGTGTGGTGGAAGCACAAATGGGCAAGGAGCGGCGACCGCGGCGAGCCCGAGGGAGTCTGGGCGGGGTATGTCCTGAAGGACGGCTCCAAGAACTTCGAATACTGGACCCTGGATCAGATCGAACGGCACCGCGACCGTTACTCGAAGGGCGCTTACAAGACCGAATACGGGAAATTCGTCCTCGACAATGAAGGGAACAAGATCCTTGTCGGCGCCTGGGCGGACTCTTCCGAATGGATGTGGAAAAAGACGGTTATCCGTCAGATCGTGAAGCTCATGCCGAAGTCAGTCGAACTCTCCACGGCGCTCAGCCTCGATGAACTCAACGAAGTCGGCCAGCCCCAGACCTTTGACGTGCTCCCGGTGCTTCCGGCCGGCGAGGGTGAACAGCCGCTCATCGAAGACGAGACCGAGCCGCCTGCACCCACTGAGGGACCAAAGCGCAAGTCCGAGACCAAGGCCACCGAGCAGCCAAATAAGCCGGTAGAACCGACGCCCGCCGCCGACATGGACCCCAAGAAGGTCAAGCCGCTGGTAGGCACACTGGAAGAGCTCGAAGGCATGCGCAAGACCCTGGGCGATGCCGCGTGGTGGCAAGTGCTCGGCAACGCGGGCATGACAGCGCTCCACGAGCTCAAGACGCAGGCCGAGGCCGTCATGCTGCTCGGCGTGATGCGGTCGCAGGCGAAGGCCTGAGCCACTCGTGAGCCAAAATTGAGCCACTCGGGCCCGGCAGCGGGCCCTTTCGCGAGGGACTCTAGCGTTTGATATCGACGTCGGGGCACGTGCAATAATCGTGGATCTTGGCTCAAACTTGCGAGTCTTGACGAGAACCCCTTATAGAGTCCCTAGCGAAAGGCAGGTCAGATGCAGAATCAAATCCTTCGCGGCGTCCAACTCGGCAACGCCACGATTCAAAATGACGATATCCGAATTGACGTTCGCTGCGACTTCAGCGAGTCGATCCGAGAAGAAATGAAATGGGATGCACCGGGGCTCAAAACCCAGATGCTCACGTTCGATGATGAGTTTGGCATTGGCCGATTCATCCTGGCGGCAGACCAGAAAATGACGGACGGTACTCACCCCGAGATCGTTGTCCCGTTCGACAGCGCCAGCGGCTTTCGAGTCATCCGCGTGACCGAAAAGGGCAAAGACAGCACCTACCTACAGCTCCGCTTCCACGTCTGCACCACGGCGCCCGGGATCGCGCAGCTTTGCAGTGACTATAAGCGAGCGGTCAAAAAGAGCCGCGGGCAGATGCGGCTACGGATCGGCAAAGAGCCGGAGGCGGGCGATGCGCCGCTGTTCGAGGAGCAGTTCATCGATGATAAGGGCGAACAGATCCCCAATCCACGTATTTCCAACATCGAAGGCATGGAAGCAGGTAAGCGCCGAGGCCGCCCGCCAGGCGCGAAGAACAAGACCCAGCGCGCGCAGATCATCGCCGCGGTTGCCGCTGAGGAGCCGACTGTCACCGTTGACGACGATCTTGAGGATAGCGCCGGCGAGGTCATGCGGATCATCGACCATAGCCTCGAAGGCGTGGAATACGACGACCCGGAAGCCGCCGAGGTGCTGTGAAGTTCACGGTCGTAATTCCGGGTGCGCCCCGGACTGCCAAGAACAGCCCTATGATCGTTCGCGGCATCAAGCATCCGGTTTTACTCCCCTCGCCCGCTTATAAGGCATGGACCTCATCGGTGCTCGCCTATCGCCACAAAATCAGAGAGGCTCTCGGCTCCAGGATTCCGATCCTGGGGCCCGTGTCTCTTGAGGCGCTGATTTATCGCGATGCGTTCACCGGTGACGCGGTCGGCTACTACCAGGCGATCGCCGACGTTCTGCAATCCAACGTCTGGACTTGCAAGGGCTGCAACCGCAAGACCGTAGGGGAGCGGCCAGCAGTTTGCCAACATTGCGGCGCGATCGCACTCAAGCAAACGCGCCATGGCCTTGGCATCGTGGATGACGACAAGCTGATAATGGACTGGGACGGAAGTCGACTTCTCAAGGACTCCGACCGGCCTCGAGTGCAACTCACAATCCGGACAATTGAGCCGGCACAGGGAGGTTTGTTTTGACCGAACGAGAAGTATCCGCCCGCATTGACGAAGTGCTCCATGCCCGCTGGAGGGCCGAGGAGGACATCGCGGCCGAGCATGCCGCGCCGATGAAGCACTGGGGCCAGAAGCCGCTGTATCGCTTCGGCCTGAACGAATGGGTCTACGACAAGCAGCACCGGCCGCTGGCTGTCGTCACCGCCACATCCGAGCCGCACCGGCAGCTTCAGCTTATCGATGTTGTCACGCTTGACGGGCGCCAATCCTGGTCCGCCAGCGCGCACTACTGGTTCCCGGACCACGTGTACCGCGCCCCCTGCACCTGCGAGGTGTGCGTCACGGTGCGGGATCGTAAAAAGCTGTTGACTGAGCAATCGATAGGGCGTACATTGTAATTACATGCCAACCTTGATTCAGATCCGCATTCCGGATGCGGATAAGGCCCTTATCGAGCGCGCGGCCACCATTAAGGCGCTCACCGTCTCCGCGTTTATGCGGTCTCTCGCCGTCCAAGAAGCAAGGACCGTGGTCAAGGCGGCCGATGCGCCTCAGGAGACTCCGGATGCCGCGTGACGACCGCTTCGATAGCTTCCAGTTTTACATCTCAGATTGGCGTGCGAGCGAGCGAGTTCGATCGATGTCGCTGGCCGAGAGAGGCGTGTATGTGGAGCTACTGCTATGGTGCTATGAGGTGGGGAGCTTGCCAAGTGATCGGCGACTGCTAGCCGACTGCGCGCGATGTTCTCCCCAACTGTGGAACGCTTGCAAAGACACTGTTCTAGCCATGTTCACTTTGCGCGATGGAAGATACTATCACGACAAAGTGACTGAGCAGAGAGATAAAGTACTGAAAATACGAACAAAGCTGCAAGCAAATGGTAAGGCAGGTGGTCAAGCAAGTGCTCAAGCAAGGGCTCAACCAAATGGTAAAGCGAGTTCTGAACCAATTGCTCAAGCCGAGCTCGACTCGCGCGCGTTCTCAGTTCAGTATTCAGTTCAGTCTTCAGTTCAGAAAGAGAAACCGAGCGTTTCGAAAGCTCAGGAGCAGAGCGCCAAAATATCTTTCGAACCAAACTGCGAACGCTTTGATCGAGAGTTCTGGAAAGTGGTTTCGGATCTCGACATGCAAAACTTCATCAGTCAGGTTCGAACAGCCGACGACGAGAAGCTGTTTTTCCAAGTGCTCACTGCGACCAAGTCAGCCGAGGGATTCGATCCAAAGTTCAGCGTCTCGGCAGAGAAGTGGCTCACCACCGGGCTCTGGCGCAAGATGCCCAAGAACGGCAAGCCCGATCCTGAGCCTGAACCCAAACGCGCATTCGCCTCGGAACACGAACGCACCATGAAAGCAATCGAGATAGCTAACAGGGACACCGCACGTGATAAATTCTTCCGTGATATTTGAGCGCGGGTTGCCGCACTTCCCAGAATCCGAACGCGTCTTGATCGCCCAACTCATGACCGGACGTACACCAGCCGCAGAGCTATTCGCGGAAGTCTCGCCCCATCACTTCCACCTGCTGGTAAACCAGACTATCGCGATTATCTGCCGGCAACTGGACCGCGAAGGCATGGACCCGGACCGGATCACGGTTGCGCAGGCTCTTATGGCCGAGGATCAGCTCGAGTCGGTCGGCGGGCTCTCAAGGCTTGCGGATTATGACAACATCCCCAGGCCAGCCAAATGGCAGCAGCACGCTGAGATGGTGCGGAATGCCTTCCTGGTGCGCGAAATGATCGTGAAGCTGCAATCCCTCACGGTGGAAGCAATCGAGTCGGACGGGCGCCACGTGGAAGGCTTGGTTGAAAAGCTGGCCAAGGGCGCGCAATACTTTTCAGAAGCCCTTGCGGAATCGAAACAGGAGCGAAAAATGCACTCGATTCAGGAATACATCTCCGAGGCCGGCGGGCTCGAAAAGTTCATGCATCCCCGCCGGATTAAGCCGGTAGTGCCGTGGCCGTTCTTCGCCAAGAATGGCGAGCTTGACGGCTTCCGGGAAGGCGAAGTGATCGTAATCGCTGCGCGGCCGGGGGAGGGCAAAACAGCGCTCATGGTCCGGATCATGGAAGAGTGCATCCGCGAAAATGTCGGCTTCGGCGTCTACTCGCTTGAGATGGCCGCCGCACAAATCACCGAGCGCCTGGTTTCCTGCATGTCGCAGATCGACATAGCCAGATTACGCGAGCATAACGCTCCGGATGCGAAGATGCCTCTGTTCGACAGCGAGGAGATCCGGCGTCGTCAGACGACCTTTGCGGTTTCCAATTCGCCCTTCTACATCACCGACGAGCCCAACCGCACGGTAGCCTCAATCCGCTCAATGGCCCGCCCGCTGGTGAAATCGGGCAAGATCGGCGCGATTTTCATTGACTACCTGCAACTCATGAAGGGCTCGGGCCAGTACGAAGCTCGCCACGAGCAGGTAGCCGAGATCTCTCGTGATCTCAAGAACTTAGCTATGGAGCTCAAAATCCCCGTAATCGTTGCGGCTCAGCTCAAGCGGGAGTCATTTGGACGTCGGCCGCGGATCGACGATATTCGCGAAAGCTCGGCGATTGAGCAAGATGCAGACACAATCCTGCTGATCCATCCCAAATCTTCCGAGGTCGAGCCGGACTCACTCCGCTACCCGGCTGAGATCATCGTCGGCAAGCGCCGCAACGGTCGCCGCGATGTCAAGTTCGAGGTTGAATTCAAGAATTTCTGCACGAGGTTCGATCAGGAGGCCAGGACAGACCAATGAAACACCCCGCCAATAACGCAGAGCCGCCGCGCAAGGGCCCTGCGAGCACTTCCGAGTACCGCAGGAACCCAGAAATCGCTGGTGAGCCTCTAAAAGCGAAATCCGGGCGTTGCGAGCGATGCGACATCCGCTTCGATTCCCGCTGGCTCGACATGGCCCGCAGTTCCATGAACCAGAAGCTCTGCGCGATGTGCAACTACGAGTACCCGAATAGAACTCAGGATAGTTATAAATAGTTTTTATGCCACTCGGAGCAAAGTATGGCGGCCGCAAACCCGGTTCACTCAACCGCAGAACGCAGGACATCCAGGAAAAGCTGCATCGCCTCAAGTGCGACCCAATTGAGATCTTGGCTCGAATTGCGATGCGGAATATCCCCTGCGGCACCTGCATCGACGAGAAGAATAAGCCGACCGGGAAGACGAAATATCGGCTTCCTGAAGGCACGCATGCGGCTAACTGCGGAAAGCCTTGCACTTGCGTAGGACCGCATAAGCCAGATTGCAATCCCCATGCCTGCACCTGCGCCGGCATCGGTGAGCGCACCTGCGAGAGTTGCTTCGGCACCAAGCTCGAACGCGTCAACGTGCAGGATATGGGCAACGCAGCCGGCAAGTTGGCGAAAATGATCGTGCCGGAGTTGAAGGCGATCGAAATGAGCGGCCAAGTGGACGTGGGATTGGAGCAAGTGGCCGCGCAAATCATGGAGGCGCGTCGAAAAAGAATGGAACCGGAAATAAAGGAATAATGTGAAAATTGATTGTCCGTTAAAGTTCCCGCCGCTTCTGTTTTGTGGTATGGTGATTCGAAACCAGATTGGCCGCCAACTGTTGTAGCTACGAGATCCTTGAGGCGCTCGACTTCCATGATCTCTTCGAACTCCCTGGCGCCGAGTTCACCTGCCCCACCTGCGCCAGCGTCTTCCGTTGCTCCGTCCTCGCCGGCCGCGCAAGCTGGGAGCGAACCCTAAGCTTCTCACCGTGGTCGAAGCGCCACAAACCATAATCTCAATCCTCGGTTCGTGATATACTCGCCCCGAGATGCGCCAAAGGCGGTCCACCGTCTCAGCATCCGAGCTTTTGTCGCAATATTGAGACTTGAATATGCGTAGTGTGTTGTTTCTGTGGCTCTCCCTCTCGTGTTGGGCGCAAGCTCCCGAGTTCCCTGTCATACCTGGCGGCGGTGGAGGTTCCGGGGTAGCTAGCGTAGGGCTGACAATGCCATCGTGGTACGCCGTCTCTGGAAGCCCAGTAACGACAACCGGCACTCTGGCAGTTACAGCCGCCGGCGCACAGACTTCGCACCAGGTCATCGGCACGTGTGGATCGGCGACCAGCTTCGGGCCATGCTCCCTGGTTGCGGCAGATCTTCCGGCCCCTGCACTGACAATCAATTCAACGCTCATATCGGGCGGCGGAACGAATGCGATTCTTTATGGCGATGGCACGACACTGCAAAACGCTACGGGCGTAACCCGGACGGCCGCAGGAACCCTCACATTTGCAACGAGTGTCATCTCTCCTATACACACAGCAGCAACCAGTATGGTTTTTCTACCGGGCACTGATTCCACCAGTGCCATGCAATTCCAAAAGAGTGGCGGGACTCCAGTTTTAACCATGGATACTACAAATACGCGCCTGATTATGCCATCTGGAACAAACGCCAAAGGAAGTTATGGATTCAACTCCGGCAATGAAGGGCTAGTCTCTACTTCGGCGAATTATGTTCAGATGGTCTCCAACGGAACGGGTGTTGCCGCTTGGACGAGCGGAACTTATTCCTTGGGCCAATCCATGAGTATTACTTGGAATTCCGCCTCGGGAACTCTCAACAGCGGAGTAGGTTTTGACACTTCCGTATTTCGCGTTTCGGCTGGTACGTTTGGCATTGGAAAAGGTGGAACAACCGCCAATGGGCAACTTAACTCTGCTGGTGCCACCTTTTTTGATCCAACCGCCACAACCGGAGCAACCCGCGTAACTGTGTCTCTCGGTGCGGCTGATTCGGCCTCAACGGTGACATTCACCAACGCAGGCACCACTAGCTCAGTTGGCGTAATTGTCAGCGGCCAGCCAGCTATAACCGGTCAGCGGTTCGCCTGTCTAACTACAACCGGTCAGATCGTTAGTTCAGCAACGGCGTGCGTAGGCACATAAAAAGGGGAAAACAAATGGCTTCCTATCAAGTTTCAGTTCCAGACGCGCTCACTGTCACTATGCAAACGTGGATGCAGACGCAATTATCGGCGGATGGTCAATTCTTCAAGTACGCTGATATCCAAGACCTGCTTCAGCAGAATCTCAATACGGGACTTCTGCCTTTTTTCGTGAATCTCTTGGAACAGCCACAAGTGCAGGCGCTTCAAGATCAGATCACAGCACTCGAAAACTCAATCGTTTTGACACCTGCGAAACCTCCTGTTCCAGTTGCGAAGTAATATTATGAAACATTTGATATTTTTTGCTTTTGCCGCCCTTGGGGTTGCGCAAACTGTCGTGAATCCTTCCGGGTTGACGTTGTCGGCTGATGGCCAGGCGGCAACGCAGGCCTTCATGCTCACGCAGAGGAACGGACTCGTAGGGGTCACTCTGACGTCGCCAATGGACGCCGTAACGACAACTGCAAATGTGTCTGATTCGACGAACATCACTGGGGCTTCTGAGCTTATCATTGACGGGGAAGCAATGACAATCACGAATAAGGCTGCACGCGTGCTGACGGTCGTTCGAGGTGATCTCGGAACAACTGCGATTGTGCACGCGAATGCGGCTACGGTGGATACCCTGAAGTACCCGACAATCAAGGTGTTCATGAGTGGCTGTGTGATTAATGCTGTTCAGCAATTCATGGACTGGATCGAGGCCGGTAAGCTTCAGTGTCCAACGTGTTCGACCAATACGCAGATCACGGCAATACAGACCGCTAAGCAGGCTTTGGCGACCGCTAAGTCAGGAGCAGTCCAATGAAGGTCGTTTTATTGTTGGCCGCCACTCTCCCTTGTTTCGGACAAGCTCCCGAATTCCCCGTTATTCCGGGTGGTGGGGGCGGCGGCGGGGCGCCGACCGGCCCTGCTGGGGGTAGCCTGTCCGGCACATACCCAAATCCGGGGATTGCAAATGGTGGCGTTCCTACCGCCGGACTCGCGGCGGTTCACGGCAACGGCGCGAACGTGCAACTCTCCACCGGGGCCTTTACCACGGGCAACTGCACAAAGGTCGACGCGAGTGGAAACATCGTGGACGCCGGCGCGCCGTGTGGAGGGAGCGGCTCTCCTGGTGGAGTTAATACCTTACTTCAATTCAACAATGCGGGATCCTTCGGGGGTATCCCCGGCGTCAGTTACACCCCTGGTGGCTCAGTTTTGGTGGACTTCAGCGGCACCTTCGCGACCTCGGCACTTAACGGGTCAACTAGTTACCATTTTACCTGTGGAGACGGTCAACAGTGTCAGAATCAGACCTCGACCACGAACTACGCCGGGACTGGCAGCTTAACTACCGAGGCTTCTTTCTACGCCAACACCAATTTCGCGGCAACCGGAACCAGTAAATCCACCCACATCCTCGATTTCGCGGCGAACAGCTTCTACACTGGAACGGCTCCGATTTCCCTCTCTACTGCCTTCTACTCAGGCTTTAACCAAAGTGGTTCGAGTGTGATCGACCTTAGGGCTTCTTATGAACCTAATGAATCCATCAGTGGCGGCACTGTGAGTCACTGGGTTGACTTCGATGCCGGCGCACCGGGAGTCTCAGGGACCGGCTCGGTTGGCGAGTGGAATGGCGTTCGAATCCAGGGCGGGACACCATCGGCGGCTGGGGCTAATGTCGGTTTGATGCTTGGATCATCTTCTGCTGCGGGACAAGCCCCAAATGGAGCCTTTACTCCGATCTATGTACCCAATGGCGCAGGTACTTCGCTTTTTGGCGCTCCACTTGAGTTTGGATTCCAGTTCTTCAATGCTACATCCGGAACTTCGTGTGTTCTGTGCTTCCTGAGCCATGGTGGCGTTCAGGGGAACGTAGCCACCAGTGGTGAAGATGCGCTCATCGCCGGTACTATCTTCGCCCAGTTCAACACTGGAGTGATACCGGTGCTCGCTGCGATTGACGTCAAGGCGAGTCCGCTCGGGGGTACGACAGGCACGGTCACAGATACCTACGGCGTGCGCGCCACGGCTCTCGCTGACAATGGTGTGACTACCACAAATGTGACCGCCTTCGATGCCAAATGGGGTAATACGAACTTCTCTTCTATCACCGGGACAGCCACGGCGTTTAAAGTCGAAGGAATCAACTTCCAGACGAATGCCCAGACCACGGTAGGAATTGACATCGGGACGGTGACACCGACGACACTCGGCGGCACTGCCTACAACATCCGCGAGAGCGACACAGCGGCAACCAATCTTTTGACCGGCAAGATTCAAATCCCGAGTATTGCCTCCTCAAGCGCGGCTCAGACCGGAACTCTCTGCTGGACCACAGGAACGGGAAACGTGACGGTGGACACAACCACTACCTGTCTCGCTTCTCTTGAGGAACTCAAAGACAAACACGGCTCCATCGAAGACGCTCTCGGAATAGTGATGAAGCTGGACCCTTTCTGGTTCAGTTGGAAGCCGGAGACTCCGCAGTTCGCCGGTGACCGCGCGATTCAGCCCGGCCTTGGCGCGCATCAAGTCGAGAGCATCGATGCGCGGTTGGCGGCGTACAGCCCTGAGGGGAAGCTTCAGGGGGTCCGCTACCAGGAAATCGTGGCTGTGCTAGTCAAAGCGATCCAAGAGCAGCAAGCAGAAATAGACGAACTTCGCAAGCTGATACGCTGATTCCGGTGTAAGATGGGAAACAAATGAAGCAAGTCGCATTCCTTCTCGTCCTGACCGCCGGATTCGTGTCTGCGCAATCACCCTCCTGGGTGCCGTGCTTCCTCCCGACCCCGGGCGTTGTACCCGTGTACTTCATGGTGCCGGCAACCTCGCCCGCCTCGCCGTTCACCCAGTGCGAACAGGTCGTTTTAGACCCCCAAGTCACCAATCCGCCGATACGTGACACCACCGGCAAGCTTCACATCTCCGCGATCGCTGGCGTTCCAGCCCACCAGTACACGACCGTGGTGCAATGGCCCTTCACCGCGGCGCCCACCGGCACATTCTACGCGGATCCGCCGAACACGACGCCCGCGAGCCCGTTTAACGGCCAGCCAATCTGGTGCGCTTCGACGGCCTCGGCCGCCCTTCAGAGTTTCGTGGCGCAGCTCAATGTATTCCTGCCAGCGATGCTGATCGAGATGAGATTGGCCGGAACTGCGACGCCGGTGCTGACCACGACCGGGGTGCTGTCGGCGGTTTCACCGAGCAATGGCGGGCGATACCTGTGGGTGCCGAGCGCATCGCAGTGCGGCAATAACCCGGCGCTCGTGTTCACAGCGGCGGCGAGCTCTATTGTGGTGGGCGGGTCGACGGTCAACTCCTCGCTGCTTTCGATTACGGTTGTGGGGTTACTGTGATTGACCGAATCCTTTTCAGGCGCGATTCCGATCCCAATCTCCTCACCGTTGGCCAGGTGCTACAGGGCGGTCGAGTGATCTGCGGACACTGCGGAAAGGCCGTTTTACCGATCCGAGTCAATGAGGAATGTGAATGCGGGGCATATGTCTACGAGATCGTGTATGAAACCCCTAAATTCATACCCGGTCTGGCCAAATACGTCACACAATGACTCTGCCCGAGCTCGCCGCCGACTATTCCGACAAGCCCCTTGAGTTCGTCCTCGATTGCTTCGAGAACTCCCAAGATCTCGACGAATGGCAGCGGCAATTCCTCATCGACCTCGGCGCGGCCGTCCGCCAGCGCAATTTCAACCTCACCACATTCGAGCCGGTGGACCCGATTCGCTTCGCAGTCGCCAGCGGCCATGGCATCGGCAAATCCACACTCGTGGCCTTCGTGTTCTGGTGGATCATGTGTACCAGGCCCAACGCCAAAGGCCGCGTTACTGCCAATACTCGGACGCAACTCGAGTCGACCACATGGGCCGAGATCCAGAAATGGGGTAAGCTGTGTCGGTTCCGGACCTGGTTCGAGGGTACAACCGAGAAGATCTACCACAAACAGAACAAGGAAGGATGGTTTGCGCGAGCGATCACATGCGCCGAGGAAAATAGCGAGGCTTTTGCCGGGCAGCACAACCGCGAATCGACATCGTTCTATCTGTTTGACGAGTCTTCGCTCATCCCTGATGGGATTTGGGAAGTCGCCGACAATGGTCTGACAGACGGCGAGCCGATGTGGTTCGCTTTCGGCAACCCTACCCGCAATACGGGCAAGTTCTATGAAGCCTGCTTTGGTGGCTGGCAACATCGCTGGAACTCGCGTTCAATCGATTCTCGCAGGTGCAAGTTTCCGAACCATGAATTGCATGAGCAATGGATCCGTGATCACGGCCTCGACAGCGACTACGTCAAGATGCGCATCCTTGGGCTCCCGCCGAGCCAGGGCGAAGCGCAGCTTATCAGCCGCGAATTGGTCGAGTCGGCACAGGGGCGCGTGGTGGAGGCCCTACCTGACGATCCGCTAGTGGCGGGCGTCGACGTGCCGGACGGTGGCTCGGCCTGGTTTGTGATTCGCTTCCGTCGCGGGCTGGACTCGCGGCCCGGCCCGACGATCCCCAAGCCAATTCGCGTAGCGGGCTCGAAGATCGACCGGCCCACGATGATCGGGATTTGCTCACAGCTCCTCGCGGATCGGGATGAAGACGGCCAGCCGGCGCTCGCGGCCATGTTCGTCGATGCCGCGTTCGGCGCTCCGATCGTGGAGCGGCTGCGATCGCTTGGGCATCAGAACGTTCACGAGATCAGCTTCGGCGGTAAGTCGCCCGACCCACGTTTCGGCAACATGCGGGCGTACATGTGGGGCAAGGGCCTCAAGGAATGGCTCGGAAAAGGCGGCATCGACCAGAATGACCGGAAACTGGCTGCGGATCTGATGGCGCCTGGCTTTCATGCGAAGGTGGGTGGCGACGGCGCGCTGATCGTTGAATCGAAGGCCGACATCAAGGACCACTACTCGGACTCGATCGACGACGCCGACGCACTGGCGCTGACGTTCGCCCGGTTCGTGGCTCCGCTGATGCGGCGTCCCCCGATTATCCCGCAGCGGCGAAAGGTCGCCGCGTTCTTATAGACGTAACAATCCGTCTGTGATAGAGTTATCCCAAATGGCCAGCACCTCACCGATTCACATTAAGCCCTCGCATGTCGGACTCTTGAGGAAAGAGATGGGAATCCCCGAAGGCAAGAAGCTAACCATCGGCGATCTGATGAAGACCAAGAAGAAAGCGAAGGCCTCCGGCGACGTCGCAACTGAGAAGCGGGTCGTCTTCGCGGAAAATGCCCGTAATTGGAATAAAGGAAACAAAACCCCGTGAGCATGAGAACAAAGTGCGCCATTTGCCGGAATCCGATCTCTGAGAATCGTGTCCGATGCCAGGAATGCAAGGATCTGATTCCGACCCACATCATGATCCGCTACGACGAGCACGATTCGAACCTACTTTTCCGCGCCTCGGACGGGATTGGGATCGCCCATCAGTCCAAGGTCGTCGTCGTGATCGGCGAGGACAAGAACCGTAACGTCTCCCGTTGCTTCATGGACGAAAAGCACGCCGAGTCCTATTTGTACAAAGTGCTTCCCTGGCTCGACCTGGCGGGGATGCCGACAAAACCGGAAGAGGCCTCAGACACCTGCGCACTCGTAGGGAAAGCGCAAGTGATTTGCATGGAACGCCACGTCTATCCCATCATCGAGACCCGCGACGGCGCTAAGGGCCTTATCCTGCCCGCGAACGCGGCAGAGCTCCCCACCCAATTCAAGAAATTCGCATCGAATTAGGCTGATTGATGGCCATCGCCAAGAAGGATCTGCCCGCCTACGTCCGCCGCTGCTGGCGCGCTGCCCAGAACGCCAACAAGGAGAACCGCGATGCCGAGATCCGGCGGCTGAAGTTTTACGCCGCCGACGATCAGGGTAACGACCAGTGGGATCCGGACACGGTTCGCCAGCGGGTCGTCTCCGGCCGCCCCATGATTACTGTCAACAAGTGTAAGCCACCTGTTGACCAAATCGAGGGCGATATCCGGATGAACCCGCCAGGCCCGGCTGTATTTCCGGTGGGCGGCGGGGCGGACGGCGACACAGCCGACATCATGGAGGGCCTCATCCGAGAGGTGCTCTTCCGCTGTGACGCCAATGTATGCTTCTCAACTGCTGGCAAATACGTGGCGGCCTCCGGCTGCGGCTACATCGAGCTCGGCACCGAGTACGAGAGCGATCGCACCCGCGCCCAGCGCGTCACAATTCACAGCGTTGAGGATCCCGCCGTCATCTTCATGGACCCCAAGGCGCGAATGGCGAATCGCCAGGACGCGATGTGGGCGGGGAAGTTGAAGCGGTACTCTCGAGAGGAGTACATCGCCGTGTTCGGCGAAAAGCGCCGGGTCCTGAAGTCGACGGCCGAGCAGTCGACCTCCGGCTGGATCCAGGACGCAATGGGCGGCCACACCGACAACGACTCGAAGGCCGATTACGAGCTTTGGGCCGGCAAGGGCGGGCAAGATTTCTACGTCGCCGAATTCTCGTGGGTCGAGTTCAATCCCACCAAAGTGACGATGGGATCCGACAGCGTCGGCTACTACGAGGACGAGGAAGTCCCCGAGCACGTCACACTGCTCGAAGGCGATGACAACACTTGGACGGCGCAGCGCCGCACGATCAAAAATTGCGTCGTCGACGCAATGGAGGTTATCGACGAGACCGACTGGTACGGCTCCCTGCATCGCTGGATCCCCGTTCTCGGCCCCGAGGTCTACATCGAAGGCAAGTTGAAGCGGATGAGTCTCATCTCCGGCGCCATGAGCGCCCAGCAAGCCCTGAACTTCGTGGTGACATCGCTCTCAGAGGTTACCGGCTATATGCCGAAGACACCTTGGGTCGGCTGGGAAGGCCAGTTCCAAAATCCCAATTGGAGAGATGCGAACACCGAGATTTATGCCTACTTGGAAGTCACCCCTACTTTTGCTGATGATGGCAACGGCAACAAGCAATTTCTTCCTGCGCCTCAGCGGAATATGTGGGCGGCCGAGGTGGAATGGCTCATTTCCGCCTACGGCATGTATTCCGATTCGATCAAATCTATCACAAACACATACGATCCGTCATTGGGCGCTCAGAAGGGTGACCAGTCGGGGAAGGCGATCGAGCAACTCCGCAGCGAATCGAACGTCGGGAACTTCAGCTACGCGGACAATCTCCACCGAGCCATTGGCGTAGCCTTTCGCCAGATGATCGAGATCTTCCCCAAGATCTACGACGGCCCGCGAGTTGTCACGATCGTGCGTCCGGACAACGAACACGAGACGGTTCAGATCAACAAACTCTTCCCGGGCGGAAAGGCACCGAAGGGCGAAAAGGCCTTCGATATCACGACAGGCGAGCATGGTGTGCGCGCCACAGTCGGAGCCACCTTCGAGACGGCCCGTCGCGAAGCGCGCGAGTTGCTGATTGAGTTCGCCAAGATCGACCCGCTAGTGATGAAGATCCCAGGCTTTGCGGCGAATCTGCTGCGCCTCATCGGTGATGGTGATGACAAGGTTCAGCAAATGGCCGACGCGATCGATCCGAAGCCCGACCAAGACGTGACGCCGGCGCAACTCCAGATGCAACTTCAGCAGCTCGGCCAGCAAAACCAGCAGTTGAAGCAGCTCGCTCAGGACATGCACGCGAAACTCATCTCCCAATTGCCGAAATTGGAGGTTGACCGGTTCAAAGCGATCCTGGATAATGTAACCAAAATCAGAGTGGCAGAGATTACGGCTTCAAAGGATCTCGACCGTGCGGATGCCGACAGGATGGCCGCGCAGCTTGAGACTGAGGCAGGGTTGGCGCATGATATGGCGATGACGGTCGCCCAGCATGCCCATGAGAGAGTGCAGCAAGAGGGCCAGCAACAGCACGCCGCGGCGACTCAGGCATCAGACCAGAGCGCCGCGGCTGAATCGCAGGAATCCGCGCAGCAGGCTTCGGCAGAGCAGCAACAAGCCGCCCAGCAGGCCGCGCAACAACAGGCGAAAGCGAACCAGGGAGCGCAGGAATGAGTTTATTTTCGACGGAGGCCAAAAGATCCGATCAGGAGGCTTTCCTTGGGTACAGCACTTCAGGCTTTGGCCGCGCGGGCGGCGACATCTCGCCGATGATTCGCGAAGCTGAGGCCGCCGCACAGAGCCGGGCTAATTTTGAAACCACGCCAGACGGCGGATTGCACGCGAAACAGGCTAATAAGCCGTATTCCCCGTACGAAGACGCCATGGCGATGGTCAACAAATATCTTTCGGATCCCGAAGCCGCCGAGCGCGCCAAGTACGACCAAGCGGCGATGCAGGCCGGGCCGACAGCGACGAAGGATTACTTATCCGAGGCAAAGGCCGCAATACAGACGGGGCGCGACAAGACGCGCGGCGAAGTCTATTTCGATCGAATCTGCGCGCAAATCAAGGAAGCTGAAATGGAATACAAACACATCCAAGACCGGCTCGCGAAACTCATCGAACTACGTTCAGTACTTCAGGATAATGCGCGCATGCAGGAAGCGGTAGCTCTAGCTCGCGACCTCGGAGTTTAACATGCTACGCCGATCACTTTTCAAAGCTATTGGAGCCGCGCTCGGTGCGGCGGCCGTTGCCGACCCCGAGGAGCTTCTCTGGAAGCCCGGCAAGGTCTTCTCGATTCCGCCAGTGGTGACACCGAAGGTCCTCGTCAACGTTGACCACATCATCACCTACGACTTTCTGATGAATAACTCGGATCGACTGCTCTCCGAGGATCAACTAATTAAGCGGTTCGCTCTTCCTGCGGTGAAAGACATTGAGCAACGTGCGAAGAGCCTCGGGATATCCGACGGGCAAGTACTTTCGCTTGCTGAGGCTGGAGCCACAACGCACCAGCGTGGATGGTCTTATGAGAGGAACCTAACCGTGAACGGCAAAGCCGCGCGAATGATTTGCGTGCTTGATCCTGTGATGGGTGACGTGGGGCGGGTCTCAATGCTCTACCGCGCGAAAGAGCTTTGGTGAGCGAAAGTGAACATGCAAGACCTCATGCTGTCGGCGGCGAGCATCGTGATTTATCTGTTCTGGGTCGCCGTCCCGTTCGTATTCGCCGCTTGGATTATTTGGAAGGTTTGGCGCTGGATTCACTCAATAAGGAAAAAGGACAATGCCTGAAGTCGCAGAAACACCCGTAGAGCAAAAGACCGAAGAACTCGACCGCGCGGCGTTCATCAAGGCCCGCAACGAAGGCAAGCCTTTCCGGCCCGCTGAACCCGAGAAGCCGGCCGAGCCAGCGGCTAAGCCCGCCAAGTCCGCTCCGGTGGATGACGATGAAGATGAAGAACCCGCCCATGACGGCAAGCCTGCGAGCCGCATGCCGCGTTCCGCTCGCCGCCTTCGAGAGCAGCTCGCCCATGAGCGCGGCGCCCGTGAGATGCTCGAACGTCTCATTGCCCAGGGACTCACCCCGAAACAAGCCGCTACCGTGGTGGCCGACGCCGAGCCGGATCCCGCTGCCAAGCCCCAGCGCGCCAAGTTCACGAATGACGCCGAGTACTTCGAAGCTCTCTCCACCTGGACCGCCGCCAATGCCAAGACACAAGCGACGGAGGCCGTCAAGGAAGCCAAATCCAACGACGAGTTCATGGCGCAGGTCCGTGCCAACACCGCGAAGCACGATGAAGATGCGGCCACGTTCGAGGATTGGGACGAAGTCAAAGAAGTAGCCGACCAGATCGTTGTCCCGACGAAGGCGAAAATGGACTTCGTTCAAGGCTTCATGGCCCGCTGCAAGGAGCGCGCTCGAGTCGAATATTGGCTTGGAAAGCATCCTGACGAAGCCAATTCCATGATGGAAATGGAACTCGGTGACCTCGCCGAGCGATTAATTGAGCTTGCAGTAGAGGTCAAATATCTGTATCCTAAGAACGAACCGGCCGCGCAAGCCCCCCAGAACGCAAATGGGAAAGACCGCACCCCGCCTGAAAAGCCCGTACAGGGAGGCACCGCAGCGGAGCGAGATCTCCGCAAACCCAAACCGACTAGCGAAGTGTCGGCGCGGGGCGGGTCTGCTCCCCCAGACGATCCGGATCCTGTAAAGAACCCGGCAGCCTGGATAGCTCGCAGGAACGCAACACGCAACGGCCGCTAAACTAGCTTCGGCTTGGCACCCTGAACCCAGAGGAGTGCGGGCCCTATGCCGGTCAATTCAGTTCCAGTACGTCAAGAGGTAACGCTCGAAGTACTCCGGATCCTCATGAACAACTGCGCGGCGCTGCAAAGCATCGGCAGAGAGCATGAGAAGTACTTCCAGCAGCGCGTTCCGATTGGCACCACTCTCCAGATTAAACGCCCCTGGCGCCCGAAGGGGCGGCAAGGACAAGGCTTCCAACCGGAACCGATCGTGCAAACGACGGTACCACTAACCATCTCCTATTGGCGCGGCGGCGACTTCATCTACAACGATACGGATGAAGCCCTCTATTTGGACATGGAGCAATTCCACGAGTCCTACTCGAAGCCGATGGGAATCATGATCGCCAATCAGATCGACTCCGATCTGTTGACTTTCATGCAGGCGACGACGCCGAACTTCGTCGGAACGCCTGGCACGCTGCCGACCCAACTTTCGACGTACAACGCCGCGCGTAGCCAGTTGAATAAGCTCCTTGCACCCGAAAACGACCGCAGCATCATCTATAATTCGGACTTCGAAGCCAATATCATTGGTTTGGGTTCGACGCTGTTCAACCCCCAGAACGTGATCGCGAAGCAGTACGTACAGGGTTTCGTCAACCAATATGCTGGCTTCGACATCATGCGGGACGAGCAGCTTCCAGCCTTCACGGTCGGCACCTACGCCGGCAGCGGCCAGGTCAACGGCGCGAATCAGGCCGGCACTTCGCTGATCACCAACAACTGGACGGCCTCAAGCGTCTCTCTCGGCCCTGGCGACCGTTTCACCATTGCTGGCGTCTACAAGGTGAATCCCTCGGGCAACCACAACACCTACAGCGGCGCGGGCTCGCTGATGCAGTTCGTTGTGACCGCTCCAGTGACCGACTCCGGTGGCGCGGCTACCCTACAGATCTACCCGGCGATCATCCCCTCGGGCCAGTTCCAGAACTGCTCGGGCTACCCCGCCAACGGCGCGGCAATCACCATCGCTGGCGCATCCGGCACCATATGCAACACGGCTTTCGCGATTCAGAAGGAAGCCTATACGGCCGCCTTCCTGAAGCTCATGAAGCCCGAGGACGTCACCGGCACAGTGGAAGGCGGCAAGGAAGCAAACGCCCCAGGCGTTTACATCCGGTCGCTCAAGCAATGGCAGAACTCGGGTCCGTTCGCCGGTTATGAGACCGAGCGTATGGACGTCATCTACGGGTTCGCCGGTCAGTATCCGGACTACATGTCCTGCGTGATCTACGGCTAGAGGGAAGGATTCAAAGGAGAAAACACCATGGCCAACAATCTCACGCAGACCACTCTCTCGGCGGCAATCTCAGTGAACCAGAACACGTTTACTGTGGCCTCCACCACCAATATCGTGAACCCGACGAACGGCTTCTTTCAGAAGATCTACGTTCTCGATCCCGGTTCACTCCGCGGCGAACTCATGACCGTGCTGGCGGTTCCGGTTTCCGGCACAATTCAGGTCTCGCGGCTCGATCAGTTCAAGATGCCTCACCTTGCCTCGGCAATCGTGATCATCAACCCTGTCGACCCCACGTTCAACGGCTTCGTGGAGTTCGAGCCCAATGCCGGGCTTGTACCGCCGACGCCTCCCGGCTTGACGTGGATCGTCAACGTCGTGACCGGGAACCAATGGCTCTGGTCGACGGTGACCAATTCCTGGGTTCCGGGCTTCAACAACACCAGCGCGCCGCTTTCGCCGGTGGCCGCGCTCGCTTCGGCGGCTGGCTTGGTCACACCTCCCGGCCCGCTGTTTCACATGACGGGCGCTTTGGCTGTGACTGGCTTCAATGCGCCCCTCGGCTTCACTTCGGGTGAGATTCGCATCATCAATGACGGAATCTGGACCTGGACGGCGGCCAACAACATCGCGGTAGCCGGTACCGTAACAACGGTCGGCACGACGATCATGTTCGTTTACGATCCCATCACGGCGAAGTGGTATCCCAGCCGCGTAGCGTAGGGTATTCTGGTCTGAAAGGACAAATATGGAAGATTCACCCAATCCCGCAACCGAGCCAACGGCTCTCGCTGTAGTTGAACCTGCGGCAGAACCTACGCAGGTAGAAGTGCTCGAAGCTCGCATTGCCGAGCTAGAAGCCCGCATCGCCGAACTCGAAGCGGTTCCTTCCGTTCCCGTCATACGGTTCCCTCGGATGCTGTATCACGACAGTGAAGAGCCGCGCATCGTCAAAAATCAGGATGAGCAAGACAAACTCATCGAGCAGGGATGGACCACAGACCATGTGGTGATCCGTGATCGATGGAACCCTTCGGCACCGATCCTGCATCGCTCGCCGGCCGCTCATTAAACCAATGTCACGGGGCGCTGGAATCATCGCAAGTGAAGTTCCGGCGCCCTACAGCCGCAACCCAAAACACATCGAATTTGGAGAGGATCTCATGGAAGTCGTATCAGCCCAGGAATTTAACGCCGAACCCGGAATGCTCGATGAATCGCTCGATGCGTTCAAAACGAACGAAGAGAAGCGCGCCAGGGGCCTGTTGAACCTCGTCGGAGTCGGCACGATCGACGGCAAGCCGGCCAAACTACAGGCGTACCGCCCCGAGTACGTCCACCAGGAATACCCGCGGATGGTCTACCATGCAGACGGCCGCGACATGATCGTCGACGACGCCGAAGAGCACGAGATCATGCGCCAGAACGGCTTTCGCGACAGGCCGTGGGATAAGCCCCGCGTTGCAGTGGCCGACCCTGGCGTCGAAAAGAAGATCCTCCAGGACAAGTTGCAGCAGAAAGACGGCGAAATCGCGATCCTGACCGAAGGTGTCGCCGAGCTGCGCGATACAGTCGAACAACTGATGAAAATGCAGGCAAAGACCCACATGATGGTCAAGGGCAAAGCGGCCAAAGCCGAAGCAGACGCAGAGTAAGGAGGACCCTGAAACATGCCAGTAGTCCAACCATCGGGTGGCGTGCTCACAGCGCAGACCCTCGCAGAACTCACCCAACTTCAACAGTTCGGAGCCGGTACCGGTCAAATCAACGGTTGCGGCGATCTGCTCTTGCAGACGGCTTCCGCAGGCATTTCGCCCGGCGCCACCAACGCTGACAATGTGCTGGCGGTCTATTCGATCCCGGCCAACTCCTTCGACGTAGCCGGACGCGTTCTTTACATCATGGCCGCTGGGACGTTTGCGAACAACACGAACTCCAAGCGCGTCAAGATCATCTTCAACCCGTCTGTGGCAGTAGTCGGCTCAACGGTCGGCAGCGGCGGTACCACGATCGCGGATACCGGCGCCTGGACCACAACCGGCTTGACGCCCTTCATCCTTGAGGCGCAGGTGCAAAAGTACGGAGTCGCTGGATCCAACACCCAAATGGCGATTCCTCTCGGCGTCGTGCTCGGAACGACCCACGGCGGTATCGGTTCGTCGGCGTTCATCAACGCAACCACGGCCGTCGAGAATGCCCCAATTCTCATCGCCGTCACTGGCAATGCGGCTACCACAGCAGCCGACATTCTGCTGTATCTCTTGCAGATCCAAGGCGTTAACTAGGAAACCATGGCGAGCTACACCGGCCAAACGCTCGTTAACCTCGCCCTCACCGATCTCGGCATTCTTGAGCAAGGGGGCGTTCCGAATATCTCCGACTCGCTTTCGATGCTGGCTATCCTGAACAACATGATTCAGGTCTGGCACCTGAAAGGCGTGTTCGTCTGGTCGGTGGGGTTCGCCGACTTTCCCCTTTCTGCGAATGTACCGAGCTACACGATCGGCCCCACCGGCACCTTCAACACCGTCCGTCCTTCGGTCATAGATCGGGCCCAAATCACGATCCCCAATCCCAGCGGCGGCAATATTGTAACGTTTCCGCTCCGAATGTTAACCAATCGTGAATGGGTTGAGATCTCCGACAGTTCAGCGGTGGGCGATATCCCGCAGCGCATGTACTACGACCGCGCCTCGCCGCTCGGTACCCTCTACTTCGATCCAATCCCCCGCGCGGCCGTGGCGACGAAGGTTCGTCTCTACACATGGGCCCAGCTTGGGACGTTCGCGGCGCTAGCGACGTCCGTGGACTTCCCGGACGGCTACCCTGAGGCGATCGTCTCCGCGCTCGCCTACCGCGGCCTGGCGATGTTTGGCGTGGCCGTCAGTCAACAGGTGGCCGAAGTGATCCGCCAACGCGGCCTCTACGCCGAACAGGCGATCGCCGAACTCAACGTCCGAATGCTCGGAATTGACCCGCCGCAGACGCCGAACGGGACGAGTATGACGCCACCGCCACCAACTCCGGAGTAGATCGCCATGGCAACCGCTCAGGACTACATTTACATGTCGCTCCGCAACTGCGGCCAGCTTCGGCCTGGCTACACCTCCGGCCCCGAGCTGCTAAACGACGGCTTGCTCCAGCTCCAGTACATGTTCGATCGCTGGAACTCGGTTCGAACCAATATGTACAGCGAGCCGGATTATGTGTTCCCGGTCACCGGCCCTGGCCACGGCACGACCGGCAATGGGCAGACCTTCGGCGGCACTGGCTACCAGATTGGGCCGACCGCAGCTGACTTCGTGGTGTCTCAGCGCCCCGAGAAAATCGCTCGGATGAACCTCTACCTCACGAGCAGTTCGCCGACTTCGCCGGCGCGCGTGCCTCTTGAGCAGATCTCCATGCAAGAGTGGATGGATCTTCCGATTCTCCAGTTCCCGGCCACCAATGTGACGACCACGTTCGCCTACGATCCGCAGTGGCCGAACGGCGTCATCTGGGTTTATCCGCCGCTCAACGGCAATTCGCTTGAGATCTTCACGTGGGGATTTCTGACGGCGCCGACGACCCTTGCGAGCGCGATGAGCTTCCCACCGGGCTATATCGATGCGATTATCTGGGATCTGACTTGCCGCATGTGGCCGCTGGTGACGCTTGACGCGATGCCTCACAAGCTCCCGCTCGCCCAGTGCAAGAGCAACCGCGATTTGGCGATCGCCGATGTTCGGCGGGTCAACGCGCCCAAGCCGCGCATGCGGTGCGACTTCCAGACCGGTCGCGGCGGCATCAGCGCGAGCTCGGATTGGGGCGCTCTTTTGACAGGTGTTCCGTACTGATATGATGCTCCAGCTTGAGCCGCCAATCCCGCTGGTGACGCCCGAGGGACCCGGGCGCGCGGTGGTGCTGATCGACCCGGGCGAAGACTCCGACCTGATTTGGGTGACGTTCGTAGACGCCACGGGGGAATGCTGGTGCTGGCGGAATCAGGACGTGCGGCAGATCACGAATCGGACTATGGGACGGAAGGCTGGTGAGTTGAAGTGAAAAAATTGCTGGACCCGAAAATTATCTCTATCGTTGTCGGAATTGCCGGTCTTTCGATCGCTCAGCCACTTCCCAATGCGGCGCCGATGCCGTATACCCAATTCCAGTGGTTTGACAATGCCGGCCAGGTGCTCGCGGGCGGCAAGATCTGCAGTTTTGCCGCTGGGACTTCCACGCCGCTTGCCACCTATACCGATTCGACCGCCGCAACTCCCAACACGAACCCGGTCACGCTCGACAGCGCCGGCCGTGGCCAAATCTGGCTGGGGCCGAACTTGTATAAGCTGGTCGTAAAGCAGGGCGGCACACCGGGTTCATGCGCTGACGGCGTCGTTATCACCAGCGCCGACAATGTCGCTGACATCAGCCTCTATTTCGTAAATTTTGTGAAAACGATAAGCACTTCGAACCTGATAACTTACACTTCAGCCCTCACCGGCGGCGTTTCGAGGACCGCTTTCGCGAAGTTCGCCGACATGACGAGCGTGAAAGACTTCGGTGCTTGCGGAGATGGAATCTGCGACGATACGGCGGCAATCAACCTAGCCATGGCCCAAAGTTCCCTCAACCGCTGCATCTACTTTCCGGATGGAACCTACGCCACCTCGGCGGCGCTCAGCTACAACCACCCGGTGTGTATGTGGGGCCAGACTTGGCGACTGAAATACACGAACTCGCCGACGATCGCCTCGGTTCTGGCCCTGGTGGGTGACCCTACGAACGCCTACGGCGTCCACGGCAGCTTCATGGAAGGCTCGTACATCGCGGGCGCGATCATCGACGGACAGGGCCATGCTACCAACGGCCTCACCCTCCAGGGCGTCGTCTCTTCGACGATGGAGCAGCTACGGGTTACGAATGTCACCAACGCCGGCGTGATGTGCAACTGGTGTCAGCAGACAACCTTCTCGCACCTGCAGGTCTCGAATGACTTCGAGAACTTCACGACGACGCCGGCATACGGGATCATCATCGACAACGTTTCGAGCGCCAACTACCTCCTACAGGTCAACATCGACCATGTCAGCGTGGATGGAATCTGGCTCAAATACGCGCTCAATACGCTCATCGCAGGAGGAACTTCAGAAGGAAACGTGGGCTGGGGCGTGCGGTGCGACGGCGCGGTATCGCCCGCCCGCAACTGCTACAACAACACCGCGATTCAGCTTGACACCGAGGTCAACGGGGCGGGCGATTACCTGTTCTCGCAGAACGCGAACTTCAACAGCGTCTTCTCGGCGAATTCGTCCTCGAACCCGGGCGTAGTCTTCCAGACCGGTGCCCATCTCAATACGATCAGTGGCGGCTCAATCGGCGGCGGCTCTAGTGCGGACAACTCCACCTATGGCAATAATCTGGACTCGGTGAGTTCCTTCTCGCTGACGGATCCGGTCTGGACCGATAACGGCCAGAACAAGAATACCCGCTTTCGCAACAACTCGACCGGCACGTTCACTGATGCGGCGAACAACTTCAACCTCGAATCCATCACGCGGTTCAACGGTGTCTCGAACTTTGTGATCGACATGTACACGCCCAGCATCAACTACGCCGATATCACGGTTGGCAACCGCTCCGGGCCCACATGGATCGGCCTGAACAATCAGAGCGGCCTCGCTGGCTGGCTGCAGTTCCCTAACGCGGCGCCGGGGATGTGCTTCATGAGCCAGACGAGCTATCGTGGCACGTCCACGCCTCAGGGGTGCATTGTGAGCGGCAATTGGGGGTTCGGGCGCTTCAACACCGCGCCGATCGGTCGCTTCCACTTCCAGGACGCGGGGACGACGACCATGATCGTCCAAGCGGCTCCAGGCCAGGGCGGCAACGATCTTCAGCAATGGATGGGCTACACGGCCCCACAAGACACCCCTGGCACCGTGCTTACGAAGGTCGACAATAATGGGATCATCTGGGGCCCGATCGTGAACCGTGCGCCTGGCGGCGGCATTGACACCTACGCCACGCTGCAAGCGCGGACACCCTGTAGCGGTGCGACTCAGGGGACGATCGGGAGTATCAGCGATTCGAACACGAACGTCTGGGGCGGCGCGGTGGCCAGCGGCGGCGGCGCTTTCAAGGTTGGGGTGTGGTGCGATGGTTCAGGGTGGACGGTCTTTGCGAAATAGTACCGAAGTACCTTGCGAGATGAGCCGCGGTAGTCGATCATGAGGCAATGCCTCTTGGTATTGACCTTTTCTGCGGGCTGGGTGGCTGGACCGAAGGCCTGCTCGCAACTGGCTGGGACGTCGTGGGATTCGACATCGAACGGCATCGCTACAACGAGCGAGAGTGCCCAGATTGCAGCGGTACAGGAAACTTCTACCGTAACGACTGCGATGGCGATTTCCTGCCCTGTGACACCTGCTATCGTGATTGCTTCGAGTTTGGCAAGATTTGCGACAAGTATCCAGCGCAACTCGTTCTTCAGGACATTCTGACGATTCACGGCTCGCAGTTTAGCCGCGTTGATCTGATCGTGGCCTCGCCACCCTGTCAGGAATTCTCCTATATGGCGATGCCCTGGAAAAGAGGCAAGCAAATACAAGAAGCGCTTCGAAGCAAGCAGCAGTTCCCTGAAGGCTACACTGGATCGCTTACTATCCAGCAATTGACCGCCCTATTCGATGCTTGCTTCCGCATCCAGCGCGAGGCGTGCGTAGCCGCAGGTCGATATATCCCGATGGTCGTTGAGAACGTAAAGGGTGCGCAGCCGTGGGTGGGCCGGGCGAAATGGCACTATGGCAGCTTCTATCTGTGGGGCGACGTGCCGGCTTTGATGCCGGTGACGGCTCGTGCGAAAGTCCCGGGTATCAGTTGGAGTGGATTCGGCAAGCCGGGTTACGTGGCGCAGGGATTCAACACGGTTGCGGATCAGCACTTGCGCAGGGAGACTAAGAACGGCGGCAACGGCTCGTGGTTCAATGTGGCGCACAACACAGACAGCGGCAAAGGGAACAATCCCGATGGGCGAGGCGTAAAAGTGCCTTCGGAATCCGGCAGGCGTACCGACGTCGGCAAGGGAGCCAGATTTACAAGCCGCGATTGCGGACTGGAGGGCATAAAGCAAGCGGGTTTGAGTGGCGAGGCGTGGTTTAACCACGGTGCGGCCGCAATGTCTTCGAAGTCATCCGCGCGCAAGGCTGCATCCGCCGCGATAGCGAAGATTCCTTTCGACTTATCCCGCTATATTGGAGAATTTTACTATCCCCGCTGAGAGCCCAATGGTAAGATCGTCCTGTGAGTACCCCTTGGGCCGAGTTCGTTGGCAACTCGTACGAGTTCACTGGCAGCAAGTACGCCGGAGTCGAGCGCACCGCGAACTTCTACGTTGTCGTCAATGAAAGCAACGACTCCAAATTCAAGATGCTGCTGGCACCGAGCCCTGGCAACGCGCCGTTCTGCCCGCTTCCTGTGCCTGCGCCCTTCAACCAGCCCAACCGCGGGCTGCTGAACTGCCGAGGCGTCGTCTACGGCGTCAACGGCACAATCGTCTTCTCGATCGACAAGAATGGCGCTTTCACCAACATAGGATCGGTAGTCACCGACGTCGACCCGATCAACGGAAAGCCAGCAACGCCCGCGATCATGGTGGCCAACGGCACCGGGCAGGTATTCATCTCAACGCGCGACGTCGGTGGCATCACGAAAGCGTACGTCATTCCGGCGGGCGGCGGCGCAAACTCGCTGATCCCGGTCAACTCGCCCGGTTTCCTGGGCTGCTCGGCCGCCACGTTCCAGGACGGCTACATCATCGCCATCAACCCGAACTCGAACGTCTTGCAGATTTCGGGCTCGCTTCAGACGCCGCTCGGCGATGCAACACAGTGGGACGCGGGCAATGTCTCGGCCCAGGCCGGACAATCGGACTACCTCCGCGCGCTGATCTCGAGCCGAGAATACGTCCATCTCATGGGTGCGCAGCGATCGCAGATCTACGAGAACGTCGGCAATAACGGCCTAGGTGGCTTCCCATTCTCGAACGCCAATTCGACTTTCATTGAAACCGGTATCGGCCCGCCGCGATCGCTTCAGGAGCTCGGCGGCTCTATTGTCTGGGTGGGCGAGGACGCTCGAGGCCAGCGTGCTTGCTGGCGCGATGACGCCTTCACGCCGCAGCGCATCTCAACTTTCGCGGTCGAGCAGCAGTGGCAGAATTACGCGCGGATTGACGACGCCGTCGCCATGACGTACATCTGGCGCGGGCATCTGATGTACCAAATCACCTTCCCGGGCGCGATCCTAAACAATCCGCCGAGCGGCTTTCCCCTGGGCCCTCCCGCGATCAAGACTTACACGAGCGCGACTTGGGTGTACGACGCCACGACGTCACAACTGATCGGGCGGCCGGCTTGGCACGAGCGCCAGTTCCTCAACAGCTTTGGCGCACTCGGCGGGCGACCGGAGATGTTCCACGCCTACTGCTATGGGTTGCATCTAGTTGGCTCGACCGGAGCGGACGGCAACCCCGGTGCGATCTACCAATACAGCGACGGGCCGACCGGCTTCGCGGATTGCATTCAGGTCAACGGCGCGCAGACCACGACGGCGATTGTCCGCGATCGGGTCTGCCCGCACGTGTGGGAAAGCTTCAAGCGGATCATCTACAACCGACTTGAGTTCGAGCTCGCGCGCGGCATCGGACTGTCCGGAAACCCGCCAGTGGGACAGGATCCGGTGTTCATGGTTCGCCTATCGCGAGATGGCGGGAACACTTTCGGCGATGAGTACACGGTCAGAGCTGGGGCGATTGGCAATTTCCTTCAGCGGAGCTATCTCGCGCGTCTCGGCTACGCGCGAGACATGGTGGTTTGGGTCCGCTGTTCGGACCCGACCTATTGGTCCTTTTCCGGCGCTCACTGGGATCTCTTCGAATGCGGGAGTTAGATGGCCAACCAACTCACACCGCCGCCGCGCTTCGGGAATGAGGGCCAGGCGCCCGAGAGCGGGCCGCAGTGGCTTATCTTCGTCCGCTGGCTCAAGCAGCTATTCGTCCGCGTGAACGCAGCGGCAAGCGTTCCCGACGTTTCATCGCTCCAGCGGCCGGCACCGATGAACTTCGGGCCGACTCCTGGCACACTCAACGCCGCGCTTCTACTGACCGGCGCCCGTCAGAACTATGTCGACCGCACCGAGCGCTCAAACGCGCTGCTTGACAAGGTCACCAAAGCCCCAACAGCCTTCAACCCGGCACTCGAAACGGCGAACCTCGCAATTCTCCTGGCGCTCGCGGCGCGCACCTCGCAGGGCGGCAATCACGGCGCGGGGCTGGTCCTCGAAGACACTCACGCCAACCGCCTGGCCAACTACCCGGCGAACAATTACGCGATCGGCACGTTGTTCTATGAGACCGACCGCACAGTGCTGTATCTGAACGCTGGCACCTCGGGCTCACAGAAGTGGATCTACATCGCCGGGGTGTGCGCTTGCACTCAGGCGGCTCTACCCAACGATCTCGGCGCGAACGATGGCAACTTCCTGGCGAACGTATTCGATTACGGCCATATGCTCATCTGGTCCGGAGTGGCTTGGACTTGGGGCCCGGGCGACGGCGGGTCGGGCATGTTGCAATTGTTCGAAGTCGACCCCACCGGAGCCGGCTGGCATTTGTACGACGGCTCAACGGTCAGTTACCTCAAGGCTGATGGCACGCTCGGGTCGAAGACTCTCCCGAACCTCTCCGGTGGCGCTCCCACGCGCTGCTATCTCAAGACTTCAGACACGAACGCAGGGCCAACCGCGCCGACTGCGCCAACCTTCACCGGCACGGGCACGGGGGCATTGACTTTCACTGGCACACCAGCTACCTTGACGGGCTCCGTCTCGGCCCCCGTCTTCACTGGAACACCGCTGGGGGTCCACTCGCATACTTCGCCAGTGGGTATCAAGAATTCCACCACGGCCATATTAACGGGTGACTTCGGCGCGGGCACAACTCAGAATATAGCGGATACTTTCACAATTGCGGCTTCCGCTGGCACGCAGGCATTCCTGGCAACCTCAGGCGACTCCGGCGGTGTTCCGGCGGGCACAAATACAGCGCCAACGCTGACGATGAACTCCTATACACCGGCGGGCTCCGTGACAGGCGGCGTTCCTACCGGCACGGTTGGCACGAATGGCGAGCCCGAGAACTTGACGAGAAGAGCTTGGTTTAGAATGTGAGGACACCATGACCCAGACGAATCTGATCACCATCTATCAACCGCAGTTTGTTCCCAATGCAGCCGCGGGGCTGATCTTTGCGCCGGTGCCCGCCGCTGGCTTAGCGGTAGTCCCGGCGCTGTTCAACTTCCTGATTCTGACGATGCGGGTCACGAACGTGACGGCCGCACCGGTGCCGTTGACGATTTGGCGCGTACCCGCCGGAGCAGTGAACGACAATCAGCACCTCGTGATCCCAAACACCGTCAATGTGCCCACTGCGACGGCGGCAACGCCCTGGTTCGACGTCGGCGCGCTTTGGGGTGCATTACTGCAACCGGGCGATGCGATTTGGGCCGTAGCGGGCAGCGCGAACGCTCTGAGCATCAGCGGCGATGGCGCAATAGTGCAACAGTAACAAAACAATAGACTTACTTGTTTTTGTGATAGCTTCTAAGGCAGGCTGCTCGACTACAAATAATACAATGACGCTGCCCATAGCTAATTCTGGTGTTTTGCGGTGTGAATTCGTGCCCTCTGGCGCAGTGGGTTTTCGCACTCGGCTGGAAGATTCTCTCGCCTTGAAGCAGCTTTCTCCGCGATTCGATCCTCAGAACTTCATGGCAAAGACGACACATCCGGCCTCCCTTTGGACTCCGGTAGGTGTTCTCTTCCGTGAACTCATGGCCGCGCTTGCAATGCGTCTGTTTGGCCAGTCGCGCCGAAATGGAGTTACCGCGCAGTGTGTTCAGTTTGATAGTCGCTGGCTCAATATGGTCCGGGTTTACGCACGACCTATGGATGCAGGACGAGCCACCCAAACAAAGATCGTTGCCGTTGTGGCAGAGGTGATCAATCGTGTGAGCATCTGGAATCGGGCCTTTAAAAAGTTCGTGCGAAACGCGATGGGCTTTTTGATTCTTTCGGCGGACGCTGAAGATCCCATAGCCATCAGAGTCAATATTTGCGGTCCAAAGCCAGCATCCGGTGTTTGGCTCTGGCGAAACTTTCGCCAAAAACCGGGCAATGAGAGTAGAATCGATCATGGGCATGTGACCACCTCACGAGGTCTTGTGCTCAGTGGCGGGTCGCTTGTAACGGCCTGCCACACTAATCATAGCAAAGGTGGGCAAGTGAAAGCCGTCCTGGAAATACTGAAGAACCGCGCCGAACACCCGTTCGACCGGCACGAAAGTCTCGACCAGCTTGGCATCGATTCGCTCGAACTGCTCGATGTGCTAGTGGACATCGAAGCGGAAACAGGCGTGAAGATTTCGCCGGATGAGTTGCGGCGGATGACGACGGTCCAGGATTTGTGCAACTACGTGGAGGCCAATGCAGCTCTCGTTTCAGATTGAAGAGTTCGCGCCAGCAATCGAGGAATTGAAGCCGCTTTCCCAATGCCACTGGGAAGAGATCGGCCGCGACCGCGAGCGAGTTCCCCTCAGTGTCGACTGGGAACGGTATAGCCGGATTGAGGCCTCGGGTAATCTGATCTTTGCGACGGCGCGAGATGCCGAGCAACACCTCATCGGCTATATGATCGCCCTGGCGAGCTACCACCTCCACTACGGCACAACGCGCTTCGCCCAAATCGATGTGTTCTGGGTGGCACCCGAGCATCGCCGGGGCACGAACGGCGTGAAGCTGTTTCAGTTGTTCGAGCGCGAAGCGCGGCGCCGTGGCGTGGTCAAGATCATCGGCCAAACGAAGCTTGACGACGCGCATGACCTTTCGTCGCTCTACAAATACCTGGGTTGGACGCCCCAGGAAATGCTCTTTACGAAGGTGCTTTAAATGGGAATCGGGCAACTCGCTGGCGGAATAGAATCGATCTTCTCAGGCTTCGACAAGGCGAACGCGGCGACGAGCGCGGCTAACGCCCAGGCCGGAGCCGCCAATCAGGGTGCCAACTTCCTGCAAGGCATCCTGAATAACCAGCAGAGCAACCAAAACCCGTTTATCCAGGGTGGCCAGAGCACCATGGGGCAATTGCTCTCCGGGATCAACGCAGGCACATTTGGCACACCAGGACAGGCCCCTCAATACACCGGCGGGGCATTCGTAGCTCCCACAGCCGCCGAGGCCGCGGCGACTCCCGGCTACCAGTTTACCCAACAGGAGGGGGCCAAGGGTCTTTTGCAGGGCGCGGCGGCTTCCGGCGGGGCGATCAGCGGCGGCACACTCCGCGCGCTCGATTCCTACAATAGCGGACTCGCGCAGAACACCTACGGGAATACCTTCAACAGGGCACTCCAGGGCTACAACGCCGGGCTTTCGCAATATGCTGCGCAGCTCCAAGGCTTCGGCGCTCAACAGGGGGCCAACCAGCAAGCCTTTAATCAGCTATTCCAGCCGACAGCGCTTGGTGAACAAGCGGCTGGTTCACTGAATCAAAGCGAGCTTGGTACCGGGGCCGACATCGCCAGCGAGTACAACAACGCGGGCAACGCTCAAGCGGCTGGCCTTATCGGATCCACAAACGCGCTGTGGGGCGGTCTCCAGTCTGGTACGAACCAAGTATTCGGTGGCGGGAACTACGGCCAGATATCGAATAGCTTCGGCGGAGGCGGCGGCAGCATCGGAGGCGCTTTAGCCGCTGGCGGCGGGATTCCGAGTTCTGGCGGCAATCCCCTACCGGCGGTAGGTCCGATATCCCCATTCAATGCGGCGGGTGCTCCATAATGCCTATTACTCCGATCAACGCAGAAATTCCGCTCCAAGGCGTCAATCCCGCCACCACTTATGGCGAGCTGATGAAAGCCGACGATCTGCGCTCTCAGGCGCAGTACCGCCAGGCCCAAGTCCCGCTGCTTCAAAAACAAGGCGCACTGGCTGAAGCGCAGACCGCGGACACGCAATCCCAGGCGAGACAGCGTGATCTTCAGAATGAACAGTTGCAGATGGACCAGGACGACCAGCGGAAGCTGAAGGATTACCTCATGGAGGATCCTTCCCGCGCCGAAGCCTTGGGCCGGGGCGACATGAATGCTTTCAAGAGCCTCGGTGTCCAGCCCAAGACCTTGATGGGGCTGCAGACCTTCGCCACCACGACCCGCGAGAATCTGGCGAAAGCCGACACGGCCGATCTCGAAGTAAAACAGAAGGAAGCGGCGGCAGTTCAGCCGCTTCTACAGTCGCTCGCGCTCGAAACCGACCCGGCGAAGCGCAAGGAACTGGCGGCGTCGGGCTTCGCCAATCTCCAGCGCAATGGATACCTGAAACATCTGTCGACGGCTCCCGACTTCGACGGATCCGACGCGGCGGTCAAGGACTTCCAAATCAAGAACGGCTTGGCGATCGGCGCAGCGGATGCGGAGATTGCTCGCCGGAAGACGACCGCGGAAGCGAAAAAGATTGAGGCCGAGGTGCCGAAGACGCAGGCCGAAGCCGACAAGATCACGGCGGATGCGGCCAAACTGAGAGCGGAGACGCCCGGTGCGGCAGCCGAAAGCTCAATCAAACAGAACCAAGCCGCCAACATGACGCCTACCGGCCTGACCCCGCAGGAGCAGGCGCAACATGAGCAAGCCGCGGCACAACTCGCAGAAACGGCCAACTACCACAAAGGAGAACTCGGACTCAAGGCCGCCGCGAATGAGCGCGAAAACAAGATCTTCGAGGCGACGTACGGCGCCGGCGCAAATCCGGCGCTACAGGGCGTGGAACCCAAGGCCCGGAGCGCAGCCTCGGCTCAGGCGCAAAAGATCGGACTCGAGTACAACACCGCCCAGAGTGCAGCCGACGAGATGCAGTCGCTTGTGGACCTGATGCGCAAGGGCAACAAGGTGGCCTATGCCTATTCGCCGACGACAGGCGTCTTGACCATCAACAGCGCCAACGGCGTGAAGCGCGTCAACATGGCCGAGATTGAGCAGTACGGCGGCGCCGGCAGCGCGCTCGACCACATCAAAGGGTGGGTCGGCAAGCAAGTCTCGGGCGAGAGCGTTCCGGCCAATATCATAGACGACATGGAGCAGCTCCACAGTCAATTGAGTCGAAACTCCTACGAGACGTACGTCAACAAGCTGAACACCACAAACCAGGTCTACCGCTCGAACTTCCAGCCCGCAACGGCCCCACCGAAGAGCGCACTGCCCGGCGAGCCACCGAAGATCAAAGCCGGTGATACGGTCATGTATGGCGGCAAGCCTCACAAGGTGCAAGCGGTCAATTCTGATGGAAAGCTGGTCTTGGAGCCCTAATGGCCGAGCCGCTCATCGTTGATCCTTCAGAGGTGCATTCGATCACGGTCGACCCGTCGCAGGTGTCATTGGCGAAGCCACCCGAGCAACCCGGTATGGTCTCGCGAGCCGTCACCGCCACCGGGCTACCGGCGGCTTGGGCTGCGCTGACAAAGGGCTTCACCTCCGAGAATCCGGACCCCGGCATCATCGTCCACAATGCCGTTCAGATGGTCAAGGCGGGGCTCGGTGATCCTGGCGCACACACCACCCAAATGATGGACCGGGCAGCCCATGGCGACTTCTTGGCGGCTGGCGGGCACGCCGTAGCCTCAGTGCCGTTTGTCGGGCCCATGATCGACAAGCTAGCCACGCATCTGGAGAACGGCGAATGGCCGGAGGCGGGTGGCACAGCGTTGGCGTTGTTCGGCCCCAAGGCGTTGCATGAGGCCGCCCCGATGGTTGCCCCAGTGGTCAAGGCGGCGACCGAAACGGCATCCAAGGCCGTCACGCCCGCCGTGGACTTTGTGAAAGGCGCGGCGCCCGAACTGCCGGTCGTCAAGCAGGTTGTAACGGGTCCGATTCGAGCCGGCATTGCGCAGGTCCAGAAAGCTGCGGCAGAGCGCGCAGCAGCCGCAGCCGCACAGCAGCCTTCGTATACCCCAGCGACCGTAGCGGGCAAGCCAGGCGTTACCGAAGTCCCAGCCGGCGCCGTCGCACCGGTGGAGTATGGCGCAGGTGCAGGGCACTTCGGCGAACAGCAGCCCCCGCCAGTAGCCCCGGTGGCCCCGCCGCCCCGTGTGCCGATCTGGGCGCGCAATGAAGAACCGGCCCCGCTGGGCAGTGTGCTCAACGTCGAACCCTCAGCCGCCGAACTGGCAAAATCCCGTCAACTTTATCAGGCGATGCGGAATCGGAACGTTCAGAGCACTATCGACAAAATAAAGGCGCTCGGCGCTCAAGAAACTGGCACAATAGCCGAAGAGTCTCCAGTGTCGAAACCGGCAAACCCTCAACTCTCGCAGCAGCTTGGCGAACTGCTCGACCGACTGCGGAAACTCCAGCCAGAGGAGCCGGAGACCCCGCCAGCTTCGCTCGAGGATCAGTTGGCGGAATCGGTTCGACAAGTCAAGGCAAGGAAAGGGAAGCAATGAAACATCTCGTATTAGTCGCTGCGCTCGCCGTGGCTTCGTTCGGACAGCAGACGGTTCGATGGTTCGCCACCACTGGCGATCAGGTTCTTGCGGGCGCTGGCACCTCGGCGACGATCCAGCAGCTTGCGACAAACGGGAGCCAGGCGCTCATTGACCAAGTGGTAATCTATTGCAGTGTTGCGTGTAACGTCACCTTCACCGCGAACGGTACCGCCGCGACGGCGACGGCCGGCACGGTTACCCCACTGCTTCCTTCGCCGCTGAACGCGGTGATCCTCCTCGGATTCTGGACAAGCTCGAACGTCGGCGCCGGGACCTCCCAGGGCGGCATCGTGCATGTGCCCGCAGGCTCTAGCGTGCCGGTGTGCTTCTCGCCGACGTGCGGCGCGGCGACTCAATATCAGTTCGGTCCCGGCGGTGGGACGGGCAGCAACTTCACAGTTACGGTTGCCAGCATCACCGGCACGGTCAACTTCACTCTGTTCGGGCGGTCGGTGCTATAAAATGAAGGAATTAGCGATCGTGCCACTTCCGCTGGATGAGGCCAATGCCTTTGTTAGGGCCCATCATCGACATCATCGACCGGTTCCAGGCGCAAAATTTTGCTTGGGCGTTTCAAGAGGTGAATCTGTTGTTGGCGTTGCTATCGTAGGACGCCCAGTTTCTCGCATGTTAGATGATGGGTGGACGCTAGAGGTAAACCGGACATGCACGGATGGCACCAAAAATGTAAATTCTATGCTATACGGGGCGTGCCGGAGGGCGACTTTCGCCTTGGGATATAAAAAACTCATCACCTACGTCCTCGAAACTGATAGTGGAATAAGTTTGATCGCGGCTGGATGGAAATGTATCGGCTCAGCAGGCGGCGGCTCATGGGACAGAAAGAATAGACCGCGCGTCGATAAGCATCCCACTCAGATCAAGATCAAGTGGGAGGCGATTGCATGAGAGACTCCGTCCGCGCCGCTTTCCTCGACTTCTCGAAGCCGCTCGAAGGGTGCATGTCTTGCGTGTACCTCGACACTCACAACCCGCCGCTGGTGACAACCGGAGTCGGTAATATGCTCCCGAATCTCGCCGCCATGCTCGATCTCCCCTGGCGGCTCAGAACCACCGGCGCAGCCGCCACTCAAGCCGATATCGTCAATGAATGGAACCGGGTAACCGCCGCCACCTCGCACAGCCACGACTCGTCCGATTACTGGATCCGGACAGCGGCACTCCATTTGCTCCCCAATGACATCGCGACCCTGGTGGCCTCGAAGGCCGAGGAGTTCGCCGAGGGGCTGTCGGCCTATCCACAGTTCAATCGGTTCGAGCAGTGGCCCGCCGATGCGCAGCTCGGTATCTTGTCGATGGGCTGGGCGATGGGCGATGCAGACTTCATGGAATTCCCGCACTTTCGCGCGGCGTGCGCAGTCCAGGACTGGAAAACTGCCGCCGCCGAGTGCGCAATGGACGCCACGCACAATCCAGGGCTCGTGCCCCGGAACAAGGCGAACCATCAACTGTTTTTGAACGCAGCCATTGTCAAAGAGAAGGGCTTAGACCCTTCGAAGCTGTACTACCCGTATATTCCGGACTAGTTGAGTCGTCGCAGAGAATCAAGATGTTTTATCATGCTTGCAGATACCGAAGAATTCCAACGCGCTGCAACGCTACTCGCGAGCCGCGTGCAATGGCAGCAATTAGCCGATGCCTGTTTTGACGCTCTGCTGATGGTGACCAGCAAGGGACGAATCGTATTAGTGAACGAAGAGGCAAAAAAGCTGTTCGAGTATCCGAGTGGGATGATGCTCGGCAAAGAGGTTAGTGAGTTCATGCCGGTTAGATTCCGAGCAAATCATTCCGATTTTATCACCGGATGGTTTAGCACAAAGGAAAGGAGGTTCATGGGCCGTCGTGGGGTCCTCTCCATCCTGACTCGGACAGGGGATGAAATCCCGGTCGGCATTGGCTTGTCAGCACTTGTGGCAGATGAAGGAGTGTTCGCCATTGTCACCATTCGACCCGACCGAGCTCGAACTACTGGACCTGACTTCCGAGCAGTGGATCAGGATTCTAGCTCGGGAACTGCGGAACATCGCGAGAGTGTTGGACAAGCTTGACGACCGGATTACTCTGATCGAGCAGAGAAGCCGGGACCCACGAAAACCTGGATCTGACGGTTTTTGGTCTTGGATTCATTACATTAGCGGGCAGCGCTGGTTCCCGCTGGCAGCGGTGCTGATCATCGAACTCTTGGCCCATACCCTCGGGCGCGACGGCTTAATAGCCGTTTTCACGGCCGCCAAGTCTCACTGAATGTTCTATTGACCGATTCGCGATGCTGGAGTACAATTCGCTCATGCAAAAAATCAATTCGTGGCTCCGCAGCACTCACTTGCCGTGGATCCTCAAAAACCCTCAAGGCCTGGTTATCCTGGCCTGCGTAACGGTCGCAGTGCCGTTGATTTACGTCGCTATCCATTCAACCGCCAACACGCAGTCCGATGTGATCGAACAACAGGCCGCGCAAGACAGGATTTTTCAACACAACCGGGCGCTGGTGATCGAACGCGTTGAACGCCCGATCTGCATACCGGCACCGGGAAGTTGCGCTGGCTGTCATTACTTCATTCCGGACAGCCCTCCGGGATGTAGCGGCGCAAAACCGAACATGCAAACGCCGCACGCTCAAATGAGTAATATCGGCACGAAACCGGGCGACGTCTGGCGGGCGCATCGCGGCGCAAGTCCACTGCCTGAGCCGATCTCGCATAAATGGGGTTTTGTCTCCGACCATACCGTCACGACGATTACGGTTCAAGGTGGCGGCCCAGGCGATCAAGGCTCCATGGACCTCCCGGGATTCAATCCAAAGCCAGAGCCGATCGTGCAGGATCGGCGCCTCATCCGCTACGCAACCGCTGAAGGTGGCCAGTAACCATGGGGGCGGCACTCGCAGCCCTCCCGGCCATCATCGGCGCGGCCCCTCAGATCGTCTCGCTGATCGAAGGGCTAATCGGCCTCATCCACCATCAGGAAGTTACTCCCAAGATCGTCTCCACCGTCGCGACAAGCGTGATTCCTAGCCCTACCTTTCCGGCAGAACCGGTTGTGGTCAACGCGACGACCGCGCCCAAGACCGGCCCCGAGAAGAAAGCCTCGGTAATGGGCGACTTCGAGACCATCGCTTTGCCCTTCGTCGCTCCACTCCTATCGGCTCTCCTCAAGCGTCCCATCGACAGCGCGGTGCTCATGCCGATCGTCTCCCAGCTCATCGACGATATCGTCGCGCTCAATAACGCGCTCGGGATCTTCAATTCCAGTAAATAGAAAGGACTCCATTATGAAAGCTACGCTTGGCGAGCCCGGACGGAACAATTTGAAATCAGGATGAGCTTCAATGGGCGGACGTTCCCGCCACAGAAGTTGCATGACCCGTTCATCCGCACCCGCATCGGAATAAGCCGCTGGGATCTCTTCAAAGGGATGTTTTGCAGGCAATTCGAAGTCAAAGTCGAAGTCTCTGGAACTCACATGGTCCAGCGTCACATCATGATGCTGGACCCAGAGCAACTCGCCCTGGAAGAGGAGCATTTTCTAGAGCAGATGCGTATTTCGCGCGAAAGTTCTCCCGTGATGGGATTTACCAATTCACCACAGAAAGGAGAATCTCTGAATGAAAGTCCGTTCGAGCCTCAAAGCCGGCGATAACGTCGTCTGGGGCAGTTAGCTATAAGCGGCGGGCGCCTCCAGCCCGCCGTTCCCACCTTCAGCGTCCGCGAAACCTCTCTCTTTCAAAGGAATAATTCATATGTCTTCCGCTCCCATGCCTGTCATTCCGCCGAACGATAGCCCGCTTCATTCGGCTCAGGCGATCATTCCCATTATCAATGCCGCGTACCTCGCCGCTGGCATGACCGGCCAGTCCTGCAACGGCTGTCTCCCCTTCGCTGACGGCGTCGAAGACGAGGACGTCACCATCTCAATGGATCCGGACACCAATAAGCTCGTGGCCTCGCCCACCGGCGGCCAGCCGACCTCCAGCAACATCATCGGCTGGTTCGCCAAGTCGGCGGCGGCCGGTGGCACTTCGGTCTTCGTCAACATGGCCGATGCCTGGGCGGCTTTGGTCGCTGGCGGTGTCCCGCGCCTTCAGGTTCTCATCGACATGTGGGAGCCGACGCCCGTTCGCCCCGGAGGTCCGAACTCGTGAACCCTGAATTGGCTCAAATTTGGAATTTCGTGCTCGGCTTGGTATGCGGGCTGGCCTTATCACCACTTTTGATGGATTTGGCCAATTGGCTGAAAAAGGAGCGTAAATAGTGGATCAAGCTACCTTCAACGCACTTTACTATGCTTCGAAGCCGCCCGCTGTGGCGGCGCTCAAAGACATCGGCGACGATGGCAAGCGCGTAGCCGCCGCCAATGCCCTCGCGATTCAAGGATACGTCATCGACCTGCAAATCGACGGCCTCGGCGACGATCCGTTCTGGTACATGACCTTCCGTAAGGAGAACGGCTATACCTGGTGGCCCAGTGCGCTCCAGCCACCCATTTCGGAGTTGCCAGGGCTCGCCGGATTCCCTGGTGTCACGCCGTACGATCCGCTGCACCCGCCGCCAGGCTCGATCAAGGTGAGCATTGATCCCGCCGACTATCCGCCGTTCAATCCCCCGAAGCCGGTCGTGCCCCCGCCGGCCGAGACGGCCTCACCGGTCGGGCCGCTCTGCATGGGCTCGACCACAATCTATGCCGAAATGCCTTGGGACCACTATCCGGACGGCTCTGTCACCGGCCAGGGCGGCGTGCCGAGCGACTCTCGAGGGGTTTTCGTCAAAACTCTGAGGCCGTGGCCGTTCGGCTTTCAGGGATTCTGGACGCTCAAAAGCTCATAGCTGTAGGGCCAACCCCCTATCATCGGCCCGGTGTCTCTCAGGTGCCGGGCTTTTTTCACCTACGCAGTACCAACGTACCTTGCAAGGTTTTTCCCACAAGAATATCCTTGAGCCATGGAAAACACCACCTTCACTAACCCCTTCGTTCCCATCACGGTAGCGATGGGCTACTTCGAGGATGCCCACGGGCACTGGAGCGCAAAAGGCGTCACGATCATCAGCCACATGACTGACGGCAGTCTCCAGATCATTACCACCGCCGACATAGGAAATCTCTTCAAGGCCGAGATAAACCACAAAATCGTGAATCGAGGCACTTTCGGCGACAATGGCCGCCGCTTCGAGGTGCGCCCGTGATCCACCTCCTCATCCGAACCAAGGAAGTCGCCGCGGCGCTGGTCCGCAGCGCGATGTCGGCCCGCCAATCGGCCGATCAGGCCCACCGGGATTCGCTTGAGCGGCTGCGCTTGGCCCAGGAAGATACTGAGGCTCAAGCGCGTCATGCCGCAGCCAATGAGGCCTTTATCCGCGAGCTTCGCATTGCCAATTCAGAGATGCTCGAATCCGAGATCGAACACCTGCGCGAAACCCGCCAACAGAACCGGGATCTGATAAACCGAATCATGGGATCGGAGGGTCGTCGATGAACGAACTTGCGCTCGCCATCCTACTCTGCGCTCCGTTCGCGTGCTCCTGGATCATCTGCCATCTGGTCGAAGCCAACGGCAAGCGCCACTCTGAGGAGATCGCCGCGCTACGCAAAGACTTGGGGCTGGAAGAAAAGCCATGAAGCGACGTCTCTGGGGCCGCAAAGCGAAGACGCGAGCACTCCTCGCGGACGGCTGGCAAATCAGCCACGAGCGTGCAGTCCGGCTTCGGCAGTATCGTCAGAGGTATTACCGAGCAAGGCTGGAATCTGACAAGAAGCGAAAGGAAGCGAGGACAAAGATATGAAGCTAGGTGAATATCGTAAGCCCAAACCTACCAGCGGCCGTAAATGCGCTGTTTGTGGCTTCGCGCCAGCCGGTTTGCAATTCGTTCAAGTGAACATCTTTCGCGGTGATGACGTTGCGGTGGCTTGTTGCGACACCTGCCGGAAAACGCGTAAGGCGGAAGTGATTCGATTAGGAGGAATCTAATGAAAGACGGACTCGACCCGGCGCGCGGCGTGATCTTCGGCGTGCTCGTGGGCATACTCTTCTGGTTTTTGCTTGGAGTGGGCACAATTCTTCTAAAGGCTTGGGCAAACGGGGCGATGAGGTAATTATGAGACACCGAGGAACCAGCAACCGCCAAGCCCGCCGCAACGCGATAGCCCAGCGAGCCGCCGAGTACACCATGCTCGCCGACGCCTCCGGCGCCCAGATCTGCAAGTGCGGAGCGATCCGCGACGAACACGACATCGCCTCGGACTTCACGCAGCCCTGCGAGCGAACGGGATGCAAGAGCTTCGACGAGGCTCTGGATCCCGGCCACACGCCGCCGACAATCCAGCAGCTCGCGCGGACCCTCACGCCCGACCAGTGGCGCGACTACCTCAACTCCACAACCCCCGAAGAAAGAGAGAACCAATAGCCATGGAACGCACCATTCTTGACCGCAGCCTTGAGGAGCGAGTGCTCTACGTGATCGATCTCGATCGCGAGTACAAAAAGTCCACCGACGAAGACGATCGCGCCTACTACGACACATGCCGGGCCGAGGTGATTGACACCGAACTTCGGCAGCTCGGGCGGGAGTCGCTGAACTACTGGGCGCAGACCGGCGAGGGGGTTTGCTGATGAATGAACTGTTGAAGGCTGCGTCTGACTTGGTAGAGGCAATGGACACGTGCCACATCTGCAAGGCCAGTCTAGACTTATCAGACCTGACGCCGATTCATTGCGAGGATTGTCCGAGCGGTTGTGAACATCACGAGCCACCCGACTGCATATCAGTTCGAGAACTGGTATCTAGGCTGAGAATTTTACTCGAACAAGCACAGTACGAGGCAGAGCGATAGTTCATGCCCTCTGAACTTCTCTTCGACGCCGCCAGCCATACCTACACGCTTTGCGGCAAGCGGCTTCCGAGTGTGACCCAGGTACTCGAAGCGGTCGGCATATGCGATTACTCGCACATCCCCTACGAGACGCGCGAAGCCGCCAAGAAGCGCGGGTCTGAGGTTCACGTTCTCACGCAATTCGACGATGAGTCAGACTTGGACGAAGCCACAATCAACCCGGAACTCATGGGCTACCTCACCGCCTGGCGGCGCTTCCGTACTGAGACGGAATTGGGCCGAAAGTCACTGGTCAAGATCGAGCACCGCGGCTATCATCGGTATGGCTTCGCCGGCACGCTCGATCGGGAGTTCGAGGGCCGCATCCTGGTCGACATCAAGACTGGCGAGTTTCCCTACTGGGTGCGGCTCCAACTCGCGGCCTATGCCGCTATCCTGTCCGAGGCAGAGGGCTCAAAGGAGCTGCTACCCTTCCGACGCGTCGGCGTTGAGTTGCATGCCGATGGAACCTTCAACGTTCGCGAGTGCCCGGTCAAGGAACTGCGCTACGACTTCGATTCGTTCGTGGCGGCTCACCGGGTTGTGATGGAAAAAGAAAGGCAGAAATCATGAAAATATATGTCGCCTCATCGTGGCGCAATGATCATCAACAGGCAGTTGTCGCAGCTCTTCGCGAGCACGGCCACGAGGTTTATGATTTCCGCCAGCCGACCGGGCCGGGCTCCTCTGGCTTCTCTTGGAAGTCGGTCGGTTCGGAGATTGGAAATCCAGAATGGTTGACGTGGAGCGTCGATGAATACCTTAAAGCCCTGGATCATCCGATTTCGCAGAAAGGCTTCAATCTCGACTATAACGCCCTGTCGAGCTGTGATGCCTGTGTATTTGTAGCTCCGGCTGGCATTAGTGCATCGCTCGAATTCGGCTTCGCATGTGGAACTGGAAAGCTTACTATCGTATACCTTCCTGATCGGCTGAGAGAACCGGATTTAATGTTCAAAATGGCCGATTACGTCGAAACGAGCATGACTTCAGTGCTCCAATATATCGAGGAACACAAGGCGGTTCTCGCATGACCCCCACCCACGCAATCAACATCACCGAGCTCGAAGTGCGGACCACGCACCCGAACCCAGCAACCATCGTCACCGATCTGGATCGCGCACCGGAGTGGCCGGAACTAGCGCGTTCAATCGTCATCCATGACCAGACTAGCTACGATGGCGCCGTAGAGCTTCTCCAGGCCGATAAGGCGCTTCAGAAGGCGGCGGACGAGCACCACCGCCCCATGATTGCGGCGGGTCTGGCGAGTCACCGCGCCGCGCTGGCGGGGCTTGCTCGCGTTGTTGACCCGTTAATCGAAGCCGAGAAGATCATCAAGGCGAAGATCTCTAACTGGACCAACGAACAGGCGCGTCTGGAGCGCGAGCGGATCGCCGAAGCCAAGCGCATCGAAGAGCAAGCCCGCTTGGAGGCGCTGGAACGTGAACTCGAAGCCGCCGAAGCGGCCGGTGCTCAGCCGGTCGAAGTCCAAGCACTCATCGAAGAGGCTGAGCGGGCGCCGGTGATCATCCCGGTAGTCCAGCCTACCTACGTCCCGAGTACCAAAGCCTCTTCGATGAGTGCTTGG
>Ga0247691_1000057_pt1 | contig 42320 bp, 40 predicted proteins | sample CNK32_metaG_FD_182721 | JGI IMG/M metagenome (GOLD analysis project Ga0247691, IMG submission 182721) | Soil microbial communities from Purdue University Martell Research Forest, Indiana, United States - CNK32 | ecosystem: Environmental > Terrestrial > Soil > Temperate forest > Bulk soil...
ACCCCATGAATACTCCACAATCCAATTTCTCTCTTGAAAAACTAGGTATCACGGCTTTGAACGAGATGCAACAGGAAATGCTCCAATCTTCAGAGGCGAATGATGAAATCATTTTGCATGCACCAACAGGTTCCGGTAAAACGGTGGCTTTCCTCCTGACAGCTTTAGGGAAATTGAACAAGGATCAATCTTCCGTTCAATTATTGATTATCTCACCTACCCGTGAATTATCGATCCAAATTGAAGATGTATTCAAGAAATTAAGCACCGGATTCAAAGTAAACACCTGTTACGGAGGTCACTCCATGCGCGTAGAAGAAAATAACTTGTCGGTTCCCCCGGCAGTTCTGATCGGTACTCCGGGTCGTTTGGCCGATCATGTACGAAGAAAGAATATCGACTTGTCTGAAGTTCATACCATGGTATTGGATGAGTTTGACAAGTCCCTGCAAATGGGCTTTGAGTCGGACATGACGGAAATCATCCAAGAGTTGACTTCTTTGAAAAACAAATACTTGGTTTCAGCAACTAAACTGGAATCCATTCCTGCATTTACACAAATCCGTAAACCAATAACCATCGATTTCCTCGTTGAAAAGAGTCATCAGATCAATTATTTCGGAGTTCAAATGACGGATGACAAGCTGGGATTATTGCTTGAGCTATTGTGCAATCTTCCGGAGGGGAAAACGATTATTTTTTGCAATCACCGCGAACCCGTTGTCGAGATCACCGATTTCCTGAAGGAAAATGGAGTGCTGGCAGTGGCATATCATGGCGGAATGGAGCAAGATGACCGCGAGCGTGCATTGATCCGTTTCAGAAATGGCAGTTCCGACTTTTTAGTATCGACAGATTTAGCTGCAAGAGGTTTGGATATTCCTGCTGTAGAACACGTCATTCATTATCAATTGCCACTGAAGGAAGCGGAATTCATACATAGAAGTGGCAGAACCGGTCGACAGGATGCGGACGGAGTTGTTTTCATGTTCCTGGATTCGGCAAAAAATGTTCCGGAATTCATTCCGGAACACCACAATTATGAAGTAATCCCGAATGAGCCTCTTCCCGAACCACCGAAATGGAAAACCATTTACATCAGTGCCGGTAAAAAGGATAAAGTGAATAAGATCGATATTGTTGGTTTCCTGCACAAAATGGGCGGATTGAAACAGGATGAGATCGGACTGATCACCGTGATGGATTACAGTTCCTTTGCAGCAATCAGCAGTGATGTGGCAGAAGATGTCGTTCCCGAATTGAGGGATCAAAAGATTAAAGGGAAGAAACAGAAGATTGGCTTCGCAAGGTAAAGGTTCCAAAGTTCAATTGTTCAACAGTTTAAACTCTTTGAACTTGAAATCAGTTTTGACTGATTTCAGGAAATTTCTTCATCGTTTCAATAATCATTTCCGGCGTCGGATTTGCCAATTTGCGTTTCTCCGTATCAATCCATGCTCCATCAATGGTAATTGTAGCGCACAACTCCCCTCTTTGGTTTGTCAAAACGTGTTGCATCGTCCAGCGTGACCCGTCTTCAGCAATGGATTTAATAGCCAGACTGATTGTCACCTCGTCGTGCATGTGGATCTCTTTTCGGAAAACACATTCTTCACGGAACAGGATCGGACCGAAATGATTCTCTTGCATCACTTTTAAAGACAATCCCAAACCGTTTAGCACTTCCACTCGCTGTTGTGCTCCCCAATCGTAATAAGCGCTGTGTCTGACATGGTAATTCGGGTCCAGGTCTGACCAGCGAATCGATACAACTTTGCTAAATAACTCCATGCTTTTTTTTGTGCTAAAATACAAAATATTTATGCGCGCAGAGTATTTAAGCATTTTTCAACCAGTTGAAATCTTATGAATAAATAATGATTGCTCCAGCGTTTGCTAGTATCAAAAACTGCGGCTTTTTCTTATTTTTGCCCTCATCAAATGAACTAGCGTTTTTACCGTTAGTAAAACAGATTAAATTGCGCTAATGAAAAAAGTCTTAGGGATTTCTGCTTTCTACCATGATTCGGCTGCGGCCCTGGTTATTGGAGGTCGGATTATTGCCGCAGCGCAGGAAGAACGATTCACACGCGACAAACACACTCCCGATTTCCCTGTTGAAGCTGTCAAATACTGCCTGGAAGAAGCAGGATTGGAATTGGATGATCTGGATGCCATTGTTTTCTACGATAAACCACTTCTAAAATTCGAACGGTTACTTCAAACTTATTATTCGTTCTCTCCGAAGGGACTGATTTCATTTCTTAAAGCAATCCCTGTTTGGATCAATGAGAAGATGTTCCTGAAGAAAATGATCCATGAAGGCTTGAAGGAAGTCGGTTCCTATGACAAGAAAAAAGTGACCCTGCTTTTCCCGGAACATCACTTATCACATGCTGCCAGTGCTTTTTACCCTTCTGCTTTTAAAGAATCTGCCATTCTGACTATTGATGGTGTTGGAGAATGGTGTACGGCTTCAATTGGTTTAGGAAGTGGCGAGAAAATCGAATTGAAGCGTGAAATGGAGTTTCCACATTCTGTCGGATTGCTTTATAGTGCATTCACATACTACCTTGGTTTTACGGTTAATTCCGGGGAATATAAATTGATGGGGCTTGCCCCGTATGGAAATGAGCATACCGATCAAACCAAGCAATTCATCTCAAAGATAAAATCAGAACTAGTTGATATAAAGGAAGATGGGTCCATTTGGTTAAATCAAAAGTACTTCAATTACGCTACCGGACTTCGGATGGTCCATGACAATAAATGGAAGGAATTGTTCGGTGTGGCTCGCCGGGAAGGTGAAGCTGAATTGGAACAAGTCCACTGTAACCTGGCAATTGCAATTCAAAAGGTAACGGAAGAGATTGTGATCAAAATGGCCAAGGAAGCCAAACGGATTACCAATTCCGATTACTTGTGTATGGCAGGTGGCGTTGCGCTGAACTGTGTTGCGAACGGAAAATTGCTGGAAGAGAATATTTTCAAGGAAATCTACATTCAGGCTGCTTCGGGTGATGCCGGTGGAGCTTTGGGAGCAGCATTGGCAGTTTCCCACATGTATTTCGAAGAAGAACGCGTCATCGATTATGACTACGACCAAATGAGCGGAACCTATTTAGGTCCTGACTATTCCGAGAAAGAGATCCAATCCATGAATAAACGCACCAATGCGGTTTATAAAAAATATGACGACTTTAACGAATTGGCTTCTTTCGTGGCTTCCAGATTAGCGGAAGGAAATGTGGTTGGTTGGTTCCAGGGAAGAATGGAATTTGGTCCACGTGCCTTAGGAAACAGAAGTATCTTGGGTGATGCACGGAATCCTGAAATGCAGAAAAAACTGAATCTGAAGATTAAATACCGGGAAGGTTTCAGGCCCTTTGCTCCTTCGGTTCTGGCTGAAGATGCCCGCGAATATTTCGATCTGCAAGCAGATTCCCCCTATATGTTAGTTGTTGCACCGGTAAAAGAAAGCAGAAGATTGAAACTCCCGGATAATTACAACGACTTACCGCTTTGGGAACGCCTGTACCATCAACGAAGTGATTTGCAATCGATCACCCATCTCGATTTTTCCGCACGTGTTCAGTCGGTTTACAAAGAAACAAATCCAAGATATCATGGGTTGATCCAGGAGTTTAAAAAACAGACTTCTTACGGATTGGTTGTGAATACGAGTTTCAATGTGAGAGGTGAACCAATCGTCTGCACACCTTACGATGCATTCAGATGTTTCATGAGTACCGAAATGGATTATTTGGTGATCGGAGACTTTGTCTACACCAAGACGGAGCAGCTTGATTGGGAGAACAGGGAGAAATGGATGGTGAAATTTAAAATGGACTAATGAAGGCGGTTGGTAAATTCAAATCTTTTGTAAAAACGAATAAGCGCACATTTATCGTTCTGCTGCTTTCTTTGATCAGCCTATTTTGCTACAATGTAACTAAGAACGGAATTGGAAATGAAATATTCGGTTGGTTGAGACTTTGGAAATATGTTTCTTACCTATTCATTTTGACAACTTTATACCTCTTGTTTTTAAAGGGGAAACGAGTGATTCTAGCCAATTTGACTTTGATCGCAATGCTTTTAATGTTAGTTGAAACCACCTTGTTCTTTGTACTGGGAATGCCATCCGCAATTCGAAAAGACTTCAGGGTTCCTGAGGATTTACCCGAAAATGGCATATTCAGACAAGTTGGAGCGGGTTATTATCCCGACAGTATCTATCACGATCTGAAATTATCGGGGAATGACACTGTTTTTGATGTGCATTATTCGATTGATCACATGAACAAACGGATCACGCCCGATTTTGATTCGAGTAAAACGGATTATGCGCTATTTTTCGGTTGTTCTATTGGTTTCGGATTTGGGCTAGAAGACGATCAAACTTTGGCGTATCAAGTTCAGAAACAATCTCCTAATACCAATTCGTATAATTTTTGTATTTCGTCTACAGGAACCAATCACATGTTGGCTGAGCTTCAATACCGCGATTTATCCAAACAAGTAGCTGAGAAAGACGGTTGCGGCTACTATATTTTCTTCTGGGATCATATTTACAGGGCAATTGGAACCATGCATCGGTACACGGAATGGCTTCATTTGGCTCCGAATTACGAAATGAAGGATAAGAAATTGGTCCGCAACAAATCGTTTAAAGATGGTCGCCCGATTAGCTCTTTTTTCTACGAGCGTTTATACCAAACCAATATTGTGAAGTATTTCGAGATCGATTTACCACTAAAACTGAACGATAGACATTTTGACCTGGTAACAGAGATGATCCTTGAGTCCAAGAAAACTTACGAAAAACAGTTTGGAAATGATAAGTTCTACCTGGTTTTCTATCCGAACTATGTGGTGTATACTCCGGAGGAAATGCGGATTTTTAAATCGTATTTGACAAAGAAGAAGATTAAGTTTATAGATTTGTCGAAAGTTATCGTCTATCAGGGGAAATATACCTTAGGTGCTGACTCGCATCCGAATGCGGAAACGAACAAATTAATGGCAAAAATCCTTCTTCAGAAAATGAAGAAACAACAGTTGAACTAAATGGAATTTTTACGCGACTTATGGCGCTTTATGAAAGAGCGAAAGAAATTTTGGTTAGCACCGGTAATCATCATTCTGCTTTTGATCGGCGTATTGATCGTATTTGGTGGATCCAGCGCCTTGGCACCTTTTATCTATTCCCTGTTCTAAGTTCGAATCCATGAGCGCTCCGAAACAAAAAGCTTCCAATCCTGCAAAAACAGTCCTGACAATTGTGGTCGGTTTTATCCTGGTCTACCTGATCACGAAAATGAAATGGAGCTTGTCGGTTGCGTTTTTTGTTGGTTTAGCAGGTGTGTTATCCAATTTCATCGCCAAACAGATCGATTTTGTGTGGATGAAACTGACTTTGGTACTAAGCTACATCGTTCCGAACATTGTCCTAAGCATCATTTTCTATTTCTTCCTCTTCCCCATTGCCTTACTCACCAAGCTTTTCGGAAAGAAAGACCCGATGCATCTGAAAAACACCGCTTCCAGCCTCTTCAAAAGCAATAATACCGTTTTCGATAAGGCTTATTTTGAGAAGCATTGGTAGAATTTTTATTCAATAAATTTAACCACTTAGAAACATGAATAGAAACTGGAATCCTAATCCGAATAAACTAATAGAGTCTAGTAGTGCGGTAGCTTTCTTAATTGGGTTGGTATACGGTGTTTTTTTATTGGTGAAGAACTCTTTTCTATATTACGATATTAGGGAAACAGAAGTTCAAATTTTAGCAGTTTTGTTAGCTACAGGGTTATTAGGCAGTGTCTTAAATTTCATTCTAAAGAAGCATGTGAAAAATATTATCGATGAACATGTAAAAAAGAATCTGCTTCTAAAAATTGTGGATGAGGAAATCCAAATATATCGTGAGGAGGCCCTTAAAGAGGAGATTGCTAATAAAACTGATGAATCAAATGATTTACTAAATACAGTAATTGTCCCTGTTCAAAAAACATTAGACAATGTAATTGAAAATCTATTTTACGAATGTCCCGAAGGATATCAATTTAAAAAAGATCTAAATTATATTGCCTTTTACAAAAGCAAGAAAATCGTTGGTTATGGGCGATTGAAATACCCACCGTCTTATAATACTCCTTCAGATGGAAGAAAAGTATTTGCAATTGAAGAATTTATAAAAAAGGAAATCCCACATTTGAGAAAAGGGGCTTTTGTCCAAAATAAAATGTACTGTAATATAGAAAAACTAAAATCCGCAACTACCACTGATCAAATAAGAATTTAATTCATAAGTTGGCGCGAGCAGCCTGTCCCGACACTTCGGGATCCCTCATGCTACTATCACATTCTCCCGCTCAAAACACCCAAAATCTCATCCAAACCCACTTCCTTCGCTCTCAGCAGGATCAAATAGTGAAACAACAGATCGGCCGCTTCTTCCCTGAACAATTCCGGTTCGTTGCGCATGGCCTCAATCACGATTTCCACTCCTTCCTCTCCCACTTTCTGGGCTATTTTAGGCAATCCTTTTTCAATCAACGACTGAATGTACGATCCTTCTTTGGGAACTGTAAACCGGTTGTCAATGGTATTGATCAGTTTGCTTAACGTATCCAATGACGAAGAGTTTACTTCTCCAAAACAGGAAATTGCTCCGGTGTGACAAGTCGGACCTTTAGCTTTTGCCTGAATGAGCAAGGTGTCTTCATCGCAATCCAGCGACCAGCTTACCAATTCCAGGTAATTCCCGGAAGTTGCTCCTTTCACCCAGATCTCATTTCTGGAACGGGAAAAGAAGGTTACCAGTTTCGTTTTTAAAGTTTGTTCGAATGATCCTTCATTCATGTAACCCAACATCAACACTTCTTTGGTGTTTGAGTCCTGAATAATTGCCGGGATTAATCCGTTGTTATCATATTTCATACTACTTATTTTATTCTTCCCCCTTTGGAGGGGGAATGAGGGGGAGGATGTTTTACTGCTTATCATACCTAATCCTCGTTGTTTTACTCAATTCTTTTTTCAATTCCGGAATGGGGATTTCTCCGAAATGGAAGATACTTGCGGCCAATCCTCCGGTGACATTGGTTTGTGTGAACAGCTCTTCAAAATGGTGAATGGTTCCTGCTCCACCGGAAGCGATGATTGGAACAGAAACGAGTCTTTCTGTTTTCTTATAAAAATCCAGTGCAAAACCATTCTTCGTTCCGTCGCCATCCATAGAAGTAATGAGTAATTCTCCTGCTCCCAACGAAACAACTTGCTTAATCCATTCCAGTGCATCCATTCCCGTGTCTCGCTTTCCTCCGTGTGTATGCACTGTCCAACCCGTTTGTACTTTTCGGATATCGACTGCAACTACAATGCATTGACTGCCGAACGCTACTGCCAGTTCAGAGATCAGTTCCGGTCGTGTAACAGCGGAAGAATTCACTGAAATTTTATCAGCTCCACTTCGAAGTAAGGCTCTAGCGGTTTCTACAGATGAAATTCCTCCTCCCACCGTAAAAGGAATGTTCACTTGAGCTGCAACAGCCTCTACAATCGGAATAAAAGTGGCGCGTTCTTCATTAGTTGCCGAAATATCCAGCAAAATCAGTTCGTCCGCTCCCTGGTCTGCATAAAATTTCGCCAATTGAATGGGATCTCCGGCATCACGGATCGATTCGAAGTTGATCCCCTTGACTGTTCTTCCGTTCTGAACGTCCAAACACGGAATGATTCGTTTATAAACCCGCATCGTTAAATTCTTTTAGTTCTTTTAAGGTAATTTTCCCATCGAGCAATGCTTTTCCGATAACACAGCCATAACAACCAACTCTTCTGAGTTCCTCCAGATCTGAGACTGATTCGACTCCTCCACTTGCAATCCAGTGTTGATCGGGGAACTTTTGAACGAGTTCTCTATATAAATCGGTACTCGGACCATTCCCCGTCCCATCTTTACGGATATCTGTTGTTAGAATGGTCAATCCGGTAAACAGGCTGAAGTAGTTCATAGTTTCTTCCAATGTCTTTCCGGCGGAATCCTGCCATCCGTTGATTTTCAGGCTAATTCCGTCCGTATCCAGGGCAAGAATGAACCGTTCTGTTCCAAATGATTTGATCCATGAGACAACCGTTTCCGGTTCATTCACACATAAACTCCCTATTACAACCTGGTTTGCTCCCAATTTCAACAATTCTTCAATATCCTCTTTCGTTTTAATTCCTCCTCCAAAATCCACTTTCAGATTTGTTTGTAAAACAATCTCCGCCAGGATTCCCCGGTGAACCAACTTCCCGGCTTTGGCGCCTGAAAGATCCACCAAATGCAGAAATTCCAAACCGCTTGCTGAAATGTCAGCTGCGTAGTCAACCGGGTTTAGCGAATACGCGGTTTGTTGCTGATAGTCGCCCTGAAGCAAACGTACAACTCTGTTGTCTATCAGGTCGATTGCGGCTATTGCGATCATAATGCTAAGAATTGAGTTAATAGATCTTCGCCTGCTTTTCCACTCTTTTCGGGGTGAAATTGAACACCATAGAAGTTGTCTTTCTTCAATGCTGCAGAAAATGGCACCGGATAAGAGGTGATTCCCCAGGTGTTTTCGCAAATTTCAGCGACATAACTGTGAACGAAATAGAATACTTCCGATTTTCCATTGATCTGAACGTCGTTCCAGCCCATGTGTGGAATCGGGTAATCGGATTTTCTGGCTCGCATTCCCTTGTCATTACTGGCGGTTCGCCATTTAGCGAATTGGGATTGGATAGATTGAATTGGAACCTGGAATATTCCCAAACCGGTCAGATTCCCTTCCTCATTCCAACCGCACATCAATTGCATTCCCAAACAAATTCCCAATACGGGTTGTGTCAAAGTGGGAATTACCCGATCCAATCCTTTTTCCTGTAATTGATCCATTGCACTTTTGGCGTGCCCGACTCCCGGGAAAACAACATGTGTAGCCGAGCGAATTTCGGATTCACTGTCTGTCAGGATCACTTCGTATCCCAATCGCTTAAATGCTTGCTGAACGGAAAACAGATTGCCTGCTCCGTAATCGATAACTGCTATTTTCATTACAATTCGTTTTTAGTTGTTGGAAGCAGATCCCCATTTCCGGATCGGCGTTTGGCCATCAAAATTGCTTTTGCGAAAGCCTTAAAAATGGATTCGACTTTGTGATGCTCGTTTTCACCTATTGCTTGAATATAGATATTGCAACGAGCTGTAAAACAGAAGGATTTAAAAAAGTGACGGACCATTTCCGTCGGCATTTTCCCGACATACTCGCGCTTTAATTCCACATCCCAGATCAGCTCCGGCCGACCGCCGAAATCAATGGCACAAGTTGCATAACAATCATCCATGGGCAGACAAAAGCCGTAGCGTTCAATTCCCCGCTTGGATCCCAGGGCCTGATCGATCGCCTGTCCAAGAGTTAATGCCGTATCTTCAATCGTGTGGTGTTCATCGATTTGCAGATCTCCTTGCATGGATAACTCCAAATCCAATTGTCCGTGACGCGCAATCTGATCCAGCATGTGATCAAAAAAGTCAATTCCTGTTGCAATCTTCGATACTCCTGTCCCGTCCAAATCCAGTATAATCGAGCAATTCGTCTCTGCAGTTGTTCTACGAACAATTACTTTTCGCACTCCCAGGCGGAGATCAGCAATCAAATCCGACCAGTTTGTCACTTTGCGCTGAATAACGGTTTTCAATTCCTGCTCGGAAAATTTCAGTTCACTTCCCACTTCAATGGCTTGTGCTTGAATTAAAAACGCCTTACAACCCAGGTTCTTCGCCAATTCAACATCCGTCCAGCGGTCTCCGATCACGAATGAATTTTCCAGGTCGTATTGACCTGTTAAATACTTCGTCAGCATTCCGGTCCGTGGTTTCCGATTGGGCGAATCATCTTCAGGGAAAGAACGGTCTATGCATTCTTCCTGGAAAGTAATCCCTTCGCTATCCAGGATGTTCAACATCAATTGATGTGGCCCGATGAAATCTTCGTAAGGAAAGGCTTTTGTACCTAATCCATCCTGATTTGTCACCAGGATCAATTCGTATTCATTCCACGAAACAATGGTTTTCAATGCTGAAATAGCACCTTCTAAAAATTCCAATTTGGAATAGGAATCGATTTGGTAATCGGCCGGTTCCTTGATTATTGTTCCATCGCGGTCGATGAAGATGAGCTTCTTTTTCATACTATCTGCATAATTTGAATAAATTGATTGTTTTCAGTTTTCGATCCGACACTTACCCGTAAGGTTTCCGAACAATTGAATTGGCTGCTTCGATCCCGGACAACTACTCCGTTTTTAATGAGTTGATTGTAGATTCCGGAGGCATTTGGAATACGGAAAAGGATGAAATTCGCTTCAGATGGAAACACTTCCGTAACCAAAGGATGAGATTTTAGAAAACCGGTCAAGCGTTCCCGCTCCTGGATAATTTCCGCCTTGATCTCCTTCCATGGGATTCTTTTTAATTCCTTGATCGCGGTTTCCTGTGCCAATGAACTTAAATTATATGGAGGTTTTATTCGGTTCAAAGCAGCAACCCATTCGGGTGAAGCTATCGCCATTCCTATTCGTAAACCAGCCATTCCGTAGGCTTTGGAAAGCGTTTGAACCACGATCAAATTGGAATAATTCCCTACTTCATCCGCCAAAGAATAAGCAGGACAAAAATCACTATAGGCTTCATCAACGACAACCAATCCCTCGAATTCCCGGACTATTTCAAGTAAACGGTCTTTCGGTATCACATTTCCGGTTGGGTTATTCGGATTGCAAAGGACCAATAATCGCGAACCTTGTGCCTGGGCAAGAATTTCAGAAGTGCTCACTTGAAAATTCCGGTCCAGATCGATTATCTTAGTTCTTAACCCGTTGATCTTCGCTAGCACCGAATACATTCCATACGAAGGATTCAGGTAAGCAATGAAATCTAAAAACGGCGTGGTTGTTAACCGGAAAACCAAATCCAGCACTTCGTCCGATCCATTTCCCAAGAATAAATTTTCAGTCGGAATCTGCTTCACTTCTGAAATTGCGGTTTTCAGTTCTCGTTGCAAAGGGTCTGGATAGCGATTGTAAGCGGTCACCAGTCCGTTTTCGTTGGCATCGAGGAGAATATCACTCTTTCCCTGAAATTCGTCACGTGCAGAGCTGTAAGGCTTCACATTTCGCAAATCCGGACGTACAAATCGCTCCACATTATCAACCACTGCGAAAGGTCGCTGCCTTGCCGTCGACAAGCCTTTGGTGGCCGATGAAGCGTAGTCGAAGCGGACTCTAATCGCATTTGCATGCCCCTGTAGTTCTTCCGCTTCCGCCATAGTGATCACTGTTTGCCCCAGGTTTCGCAACCCTTCATCGCTTACTTTTTGATAGGTGATCTTTTTCACAAATGAATCCAGGGAAACACCACTAGATGCACGTGCGAATCCACAAGTTGGCAAAGTGTGATTCGTGCCTGAAGCATAATCTCCGAAACTTTCAGCCGTATTCTTACCAATGAAAACACTTCCTGTATTCGTCACTTGCCTGACAATCTGTTCTTCGTATTTCCCCATGATGATCAAGTGTTCCGGAGCATACGAATTGATCACATCGGCCCATTTTTCGGCTTCAACAACGATTGCAGTACTAGAATTCAGTGCTTCACGAGCGATTTCAGCTCTTGGAAGAATTTTCAGCTGTTTCTCTACTTCCTTTAAAACTTCCAGTGTATACCGCTCATCATCCGTAAGAAAAATGACCTGTGAATCTATTCCATGTTCTGCCTGGGCTAATAAATCCGCTGCGACAAAAGAAACCGGGATGGAATCGTCGGCTGCAACCAATACTTCGGAAGGTCCGGCTGGAATATCAATGGCAATTCCCAGGCCTTGGGCATACACCTTAGCCGCAGTTACATATTGATTCCCCGGACCAAAGATCTTATCCGCTTTTGGAATAGTTTCCGTACCTAAACTCATTGCAGCAATAGCTTGTGCTCCACCCACTTTATAAACCACATCAATTCCGGCTGTTTTAGCAGCAAACAAAATGGCAGGGTGAATTTTACCCTGTTTGTCGGGAGGTGTACACAAATAACGAACAGGGTTTTCAGCGATCTTCGCCGGAATTCCAAGCATCAAAACGGTTGAAAATAAAGGAGCAGTTCCTCCCGGAATGTACAACCCAATGGTTTGGATGGGAACGGACTTTCTCCAACAAACTACTCCCGGGCTTGTTTCCACTTCATACTCCCTGTTTTCCTGAGACCGGTGAAAACGTTCAATATTTTGGGCAGCAACCCTTATAGCAGTTTTCAATTCAGGTGAAACCAGTTGTTCTGCTTCCGCAAATTCGGATTCTGAAACCAATAGATCCCTGATCTCAACCCGATCAAATTGAAGTGTAAATGCTTTCAATGCCTGATCCCCTTTCTTTTCAACCGTGGAAAACACCTCGGAAATCAATGAATCGAGGTTTCCGGACTCCAATTCCGGACGAGTCAATGCTGTTGCCAACTCACTTGACGACGGATCGATTACTATCTTCATGACTAAGAAACCATTTTTTCGATGGGACAAACTAAAATTCCTTCCGCACCTGCAGATTTCAGTTGCTGAACAATTTTCCATACTTCCTTTTGCTTAACCACGGAGTGTACGCTTACCCAGCCTTCGATTGCCAGTGGCAGGATGGTCGGACTTTTCATTCCGGGAAGAATCGTGCAAATCCGTTCCAATTGATCTTTCGGAGCGTTCAATAAAATGTATTTGTTCTCATTTGCTGCCAAAACGGATTGAATGCGAAAAACCAATTGGTCCAATAAGGGCTGCTTTTCAGGATCGAAATCCATTCCCTTTATTAAAACTGCTTCGGAATACAGGAACGGGAATACTTCGCGTAAGTTATTCTGGAACAAGGTATTTCCTGTCGAAACAATATCCGCAATGGCGTCAGCCAAATTTAATGACGGAGCAATTTCCACTGATCCTGAAATGGTGTGTATATCTGCCTCTACTCCTTCCTTCTGCAAATATTTCCGTACCGAATTCGGATAGGAAGTGGCAATCCGTTTTCCTTGTAAATCCTGTGCGGTTTGAATGTCCGACGTTTTCGGGACGGCAAAAGAAACCCTACACTTCGAAAAGTTGAGCGCCTGAATGATTTCCACCGGAGTGGTTTCTTCTTCAAGCAAATTCGACCCGACAATTCCCAGGTCCACCACTCCATCCGCCACATATTGAGGAATGTCACTGTTGCGCAGGAATAAGAGTTCTGCCGGGTAATCGGAGGTGGTCACTTTGAGCTGGCCTTCCCGGTAATCGACTTTTAAGCCACATTCTTTCAGGAGTTCTAAAGATCCTTCCTGGAGCCGACCTGATTTTTGTAAAGCAATAATTAAACGTTTCATGTTTTAAATTAGAGCCTGACCTTCAAAGGAGTGTTGGAGAAAAAAGACAACAAAAAACCCGCTTGAAAGCCAAGCGGGTTAAAGAGTTATATGGATACAATCATCTCACCAAAGCGCTTAGCTGAGCAAACCATGATGATGTTGATGCATTGTTGTCATTTTCATGCTGCAAATGTAGAGCAATTATTTAGAAAACAACTTATTTGATCAAAAATCTGCTTTTGAGCATGTTTGTAATTCTCAAATTGGATAATCATTAAGTCAGATTTGACTTGCATACCGATAGATTTGGACAATTCTGGTTTTAGCTTCTTTCGGAACTTTGATCCAATCTAAAAAACAGATCAAATGGATAAAATACTAGTGACAGGCGCTTCAGGAATTTTAGGGAGTGCCGTAATTCAAAGATTACTACAGAAGATTTCCCCTCAACAAATTCATGTTCTTTCCCGCAATGAGGAAAAATTAATTGAAATGCAATCCAAAGGATTCAATGCTTTTCGTGGTGATTACGATGATACGGATTCTCTTGAGCAAGCTATGATTGGAGTTGACACCGTTTTGTTAATCTCAGCCGGTGATGAAGGTGACCGGATGAAACAGCATCGAAACGTGATTGACACGGCAAAGAAAGTGGGCGTGCAAAACATAGCTTATACCAGTAGGTGTTTGCGCGACAGAACTTCATTGGTAAACACCCTGATGCAAGATCATTTCGATACGGAGGATTACATCAAAGAAACCGGGATGAATTACACGATCTTCAGAAACATTCTCTACATGGATGTAATTCCGTTATTTGTTGGAAAACAGGTGTTTGAAACGGGGATCTTTCAACCGGCCGGTGAAGGAAAAGTATCTTTCGCACTACGAAAAGAAATGGGTGAAGCAATGGGAAATGTTTTACTAAATGAACCTTTTCAAAATAAATCGTACCGATTCACAGGAACTCAAGCGTATTCGTTTTACGATGTTGCAGCAATTCTAAGTGAACTATCCGGAAAAGAAGTGAAATATACTCCCGTTGAAGCTTCTGACTTTGAAAAAATGATGCTGGAAAAGGGATTGCCAGCTTCCATGGTGAAAAAGATCGTTGGATTCAATACCGATATCAAAAACAATCAGGAATCCGAAACAACAAATGATCTGGAAATTCATCTGGGCCGTAAACCCGCTTCATTGAAAGCAGGATTGAAACTATTATTCGATTTATAATCCATAACTTTAAAGTATGAAGGCCCCGGTTCCATATCAGATAAAGACCATTGCGGAATATCACCGCGTAATGGGATTGCCCAAACCGGAGCATCCTTTGCTGACTGTTGTCCGATTTGAAGATATAAAACACGATCCTGAAAATTGTCCGAAAAGCATCATTCATAGTTTTTATTCCATTGCGCTGAAGAAAGATTTTCATGCGAAAATGCGCTATGGACAAGAAGATTTCGATTTTGATGAGGGAGTCATGCATTTCATGGCCCCGAGACAAGTTTTGTCCATACAATTGTTAACAGAAGAAGAATTGAAGCATTCGGGGTGGTTATTGTTGATCCATCCCGATTTTTTATGGAACACGCCACTTGCAACGAAAATAAAGGAATACGAATTTTTCAGCTACAAGGTAAACGAAGCATTACATCTTTCTGATAAGGAAGAAACCCTGGTCACAGGTATTATCGAACAAATCATGGATGAGTATCATACGGCAATCGATAAATTCAGTCAGGAAGTGATCATTGCTCAAATCGAACTGCTTCTCACCTATTCCGAACGGTTTTATCAACGTCAGTTCATCACCCGGAAAATAGCAAATCACCGCGTTTTAAATCAATTAGAGAGTTTGTTAACGGATTATTTCAAAAATGATGATTTGGCAAATAAAGGAATTCCGACCGTTCAATTCATTGCGGAAAACTTGAACATTTCTCCCAATTACCTCAGTCGTTTACTTCAATTACTAACCGGACAAAGCACCAAACAATTTGTTCACGATAAGCTGATTGATTTAGCTAAAGAGAAACTTTCAACAACCAATTTATCCGTTAACGAAATCGCTTACAAACTAGGATTTGAACATCCCCAATCATTCAATAAATTGTTCAGGAGCAAAACCAATCTCTCCCCTTTGGAGTTCAGACAGTCGTTTACTTCATAAGAACACTCATTTTTTCTCCCACGGACGTGCACGGAAGAGCACAGAAGATTTTTACATTCAACAATCGTTTAAAACACTTAACACATCCGTGTTCCTCTGTGTTCCTCCGTGGGAAACAAAAAAAATCCTGATTCGCTTTAACAAACCAGGATCTCCATTTAATTATTTCTGATTACTCAATCGTAATACAACCGTCTTTAATCACGATCTTCTGACCATCTTTCACTTTCACCCATCCGCATTCCGTTTTGATCTCTACTTCCGAAGCACTTGTCTGAACAGAAGCTGAACTCGTAGTAGAACCACTGAATTCGATTTTTTGAGTAGATCCGTTCGAACGAACTTCCATCGTGTATTTCTCAGAATCCTTGTTGTAGTAACGGATTGTGAACGCACTTGCAACATTCGCCAAAAGCAAGAACGCTACAGATAAAAATGCCATTTTCAATTTCATAATTAATGTGTTTTAGTTTATTAGTGAAGTAAATGTAGGGAATTTTAATCAGCACTATTTGAATTATTAATTAACAAAGAGTTATCTCCTATGGTTGATCAAAATTGATAACTTTAATACATGTCAATCCAAAAAACAGTTTTTTTATTTCTATCCTTACTTCTTCTATTCTCTTGTAATCAGGGGAAGACATTAGCAATCCCAGAGATCAATGCTGATTTCATCGAAGATGCTAAAATCGATTTAAGTGGGGCTGTTTTCTTTTTGGGCCCGGAAATAGATCATGAACAAAGAGAAATTATTGCTGATTGCGATTGTTGCGCCAGTGATTTAGCTTTTTTGAATGATTCCTCCTTCATATATGTAGAACGTTGCATGGGTGGTGACGGGTATGTGAAAGGTTTTTATTTTGCATTCAACGGTCGTGTTTTTCTCCACATTGATGGAAATACCGTTTCATCTGAAGAAGATATGCTCAGCGAAAAAATCAGTTATACTACAAATAAGCAAAAGGATTCGTATTTAACCTACGAAATCTTTAACACTACCGGAAAGATGCTTCTTTGCTACAAAGATGGTGAATACAGTGAATTTGGATTAAAATCCAAACGCGTAACCTTGGATGATTTCCTGGATGAATTCCGCAAAGAAAAAGTATTGAGAACTTTCCTGGAGGAAAAATAGCCTAAATTTGTACTGTCACCTGAAATTTAGCATATGTCAGAATTTATTACCTACGAAAAGTTTGCAACAGTTCCTGAATTGAAAGAATTGGTAGAACTATTGGAAGCAAACAATATTCCTTATGAGTTGGAAGACGATGTACAGATCTTCGATGTGAGTTTTGCCAATATTCAGCATCATCGTGATTATCGGATCAAATTGCATCAATCGGATTTCGATAAGGCGACCGAACTTCGGAACGCTATTGTTCTTTCAGAATTGGATGAAATAGATCCCGGATATTATTTATTTAACTTCACTGACGAAGAATTAATTGATCTGATTGCAAAGCAGGACGAATGGAGTCCATTTGATTTCCAATTGGCCCAAAAGATCTTAAAAGACCGCGGAAATGAAATAAGTAGTCAAAAGATCAATAAATTGAAGGAGGAACGAATCGAAGAATTGGCTGAACCTGAAAAATACGGTGCATTTTGGATCGGTTTGGGTTATGTTTTCGCTTTCCTCGGAGGTTTAATCGGTATCATTATCGGCTATTACATTATTTCAAATAAGAAAACATTGCCAAATGGTGAACGAATTTACCGGTATTCAGAATCTGACAGGAAACATGGTTCCTATATTCTTCTAATTGCGATTACAGCAATCATTATCGGAGTAGCTTTCCGAATTATAAATGCAGATTGATTTCAGAAAGCATATGGAATTCTTAAACTTCCTGCATCTATGAAATATGCGTAGTTTTCTTCTCTATTTCCTTTTTCTAAATGTATCTGCTGTACAAGCACAAAAAGATTCTGTGCGATTGGTGGATATTCAATCTTCCGAGTGTAAAGCAATGATTGAAGTCAGACCGGGATTTGTAAAAAAAGAAATGATTGGAGATACTACCTATCTCGATTTATTCTGTTCAAATAATTGTGGCGGATATTATGATCCGCAGGTAAAACTTTCTGGAGATTCTGTATTAATTACGATCAAGGGTGGAACTCCAACATATGAACCAGTAATGATGTACAAGGTAAATGATGAATGGTTGAGTCTTAGAGATTGGAACTATTTTCAGAAAAAAGCTTGGCCAAGAGTTGAATGTACAGATTCGGCTGTTTTCGTGACTATGACAGGGCTAAGTATGGCAATGTGCAATTGTTGTTATAGATTTGAACTTAAAATAGAGGGATTAGACACTGAGAAGACTTACAATTATTTTTATAATGGGCAATATATTGACCCCACTTACAAAACTACTGGCGAAGTTAAAATGTATCAATTCCCCTATTTCCTGAAGGTTCCTCAATATGAAGTATTCGAAGAATTGAAAAAGATTGTATACAAGTCAAAAGACAAAGTCCTTTTAAAGGATTTGCATGATCTTAATTTAAATATTTATCTGACAGTCGACACAATCGATGGTTCTATTGATAATATAGAGATTGACTATCCTTACGATAGAATAAAATACAAGGAACTGACAGGTGAAAAGATTACTGATTATTTTAGGTCTTTATATTCAGTTATACCTATTCAAAACCCTTCAAAAACCAAATGGTTCAGGGAATACATGATATCTTTCGGATTCGACAGGGAAACGGATAAACTAAAAATTTCTTTTGAGCCTGGTGAAGATATTAGGTGATCAGATCTATCGTCTAACCTTAACTTCCCGTTTCAATTTCCGCAATTTTACAACCTGAAACCGCTTGTAAGGCTTCTTACGAAAAATCCAAACCAGATTAAAAAGAATCACTACCAGCCAAAGAAGAAGAATCATCTTTTTGAATTTTGCATTTTTAATTTTGAATTCAGTTATCCTTTCATGATCCTCGCTGCGTCTGGAGCAAAGTAGGTCAAAATCCCATCTGCTCCTGCTCTGCGGATACTTAACAACATTTCCATCACTGCTCTGTCATAATCCAACCAGCCGTTTTTTGCTGCAGCATAAACCATAGCGCATTCTCCGCTCACATTATAAGCCGTAATTGGGGTTGCAAAATTCTCTTTCAACAAATGGATGATGTCCAGGTAACACAAAGCCGGTTTCACCATGATGAAATCTGCACCTTCCGCAATGTCCAATTCCGCTTCGATCAATGCTTCACGCTTGTTGGCCGGATTCATTTGGTACGTCTTCTTATCACCACTTTTTGGTGCGGAATTCAAAGCATCTCTAAATGGCCCGTAAAAAGCACTGGCATATTTTGCTGTGTACGACATGATCGACACATCCTGGAAACCTGCTCCATCCAATTCATCACGGATAAAGCCTACCCTTCCGTCCATCATATCTGATGGTCCTATAATATCAATCCCTGCTTGTGCCTGAGCGACGGACATTCTTCCTAAAATATCCAGTGTAGGATCATTTACAATTTTCCCATCAATCACCAATCCGTCATGTCCGTCCGAAGAATACGGGTCAAGGGCCACATCCGACATCAATACTGCTTCCGGGAATTTTTCCTTCAGTGTGCGAATGATATGCAAATAGAAATTTTCATCTGCGTAGCTATAACTTCCTATCTGGTCTTTCAAATGTTCGTCTACAGCCGGGAACAGATCAAACGTCTTGATCCCTAAATTCATCCACTTTTCAAATTCGGGCAGCAACTGATCAATACTCCAACGATAGTTACCCGGCAAGGAAGAAACTTCTTCCCGGATATTTTTTCCGTCTTTTAAAAAGAGTGGATAAATCAAGTGTTGAGGACCTAATTGGGTTTCTTCAACCATTGCTCTTATTGCTGCACTTTTGCGATTTCTTCGGGGACGAATATTCATGGAAAAGATTTTCACAAATTTAATTAGAATCCGGAACTATTCGCTCAAATCATCGTTTTAAACAATTCTCTGTTAGATTTATCAACAAGAAAGTTCAATTAACATTTTTTTGTATATTTTCGTCAGTACATAACGAAGAAACGATGCGACTTATGAATAAGCTATTAACTACTTTCACAATAAGTACAGGAATTGTACTTATGATTAGCTCCTGTGGTACGGAGGAGGAAAAGAAGCCGGAAATAAGTAAGGAGGTGATTGACCCCAACAGTTCCTTAAATGCGAAGTTTGACGATAAGATCTTCAGTATCCCTTCTCCCATGCAGATGGCAGTGTTATTGGAAGAGTCAAAATCGCCCTATAATGAGCTTTTATTGAATGACCTGGATCGCGTTGGCGATTACACTTCAGAATACAAGAAAGCATTGAACCTGGGTGTTTACGGAACGGACTTAGGATATGTCTCCATTTACAAACAGAACAGTATTGCTTTAAAGTACCTTTCGACAATTGAGAAATTAACCAGTAAACTGGGATTGGAAGGAGCTTTTGACAAGGACTTTATGTCCCGTTTCGAACGGAACTCCACGAATAAGGATTCCATGATGGTGATCGTTTCCGATGCCTTTAAAAAATCAGACAACTTTTTGAAATCGAACAATCGGAAAAGTGTTTCGGCATTGATCCTTGTCGGTGGTTGGATCGAATCCATGTATCTGGCTTGTAACCTGAATACGGAACATGCAAATCAGAAGATTTTGGATCGTATCGCTGAGCAGACAGAAACCTTAAACACCATTATCGAACTGCTTACGGATTACAATAAGAAAGGTGAATGGGATGAGTTGATCACCGATATGGAAGGTTTGAAATTCTATTTCGACCAGATCACGATTGAATACGAGTTCATGGAGCCACTTACCAATGCGAAAACGAAAACAACTACGCTCAGACATAAAACGGTTGTATCTGTTGACTCGAACACCTTGAATTTTATTAATCAGAAAATCGAATCGATTCGAGGAAAAGTAATCGAATAAACCCACTCATTATGAAAAAGTTAGCACTATATAGCATTTTTACTTTATTCGTTGGATTTGGAGTAAAAGCACAGGATTGCGAAACCCTGGTAAAGGATTGCGAAGAGATACTGAAAGGGAAACAGAAGAATTTCGTTTCTGACGGACAGGTTTATACTGCATTCCTGGATCGGGAAAAAGCAGAGTTCAAGACTACTTTCTTTGGCGGTACCACTTACCGGATTGCCGCTACTGCAGGAACGGATGACGAATATGTCATTTTCACAGTGAAAGACCTTCAGGGCAACTTGTTGTTCTCCAATAGAAAGTACAAAAATTCGAACTATTGGGATTTTAAAGTTCCCAGAACGATTCCAGTTATTATTGAGACGGAATTGGACATGGACAAAAAAATCACAGGCTGTGCCGTAATGATGATCGGGTTCAAGAGATAATTAATAGTAAATAAATTCCAGAAAAGCATGAGTGAACGCATACTCCGCGCTCTAATGCAGTTATTCGCGATTATCGCGAAGGTTGATGAAGTAACAGACCCAACAAGTGAAGCCATTGAAAGTTCCAATGGCAGACGGATTGTAGAAGCATTTTTACGTACAGAATTAAATGATGAATTACTACAGAAGTATATTCAGTTATTTGATGAATTTTTGTTGGTTCACCATTCCGGATCAAGTAAGAAAGACGGTCAACGCAAGAGAACATCCGTAAACTCGGTAAAGGTTTTACGAATCTGTTCCCAGATCAATGAAGAGCTTACTCAGCGACAAAAAATGATCGTGTTGTTGCGTATTTTTGACTTTATCCACGCAAACGACCAGGTACATGAACAGGAGCAGGAATTCGTTCATACCGTTTCAGAATCATTTAACATTGCAGATTTTGAATACCAACAGTTAAAATCATTTGTAGAAGCTAATAATGAAGTGATTCTTGACGATGAGCATTTTATGTACATCACAGAGAAACCGATTGAGTTGTCTCATGCAAAACGGATCAAACTGGATGGTTTGGAAGGATCCATCTCTGTTATCCGAATAGAAAGTGTCAATATTCTTTTCTTCAAGTATTTTGGTCACGATGAATTGATCCTGAATGGTCAGATCGTTTCCAACGAAAGAAGACATATTTTAAACCAGGGATCTGCCCTGCGCACCAATAAATCCGCCCCGATTTATTACAGTGATGTAATCTCAAGGTTCCTGAATGATGCAAACCAGGAAAAGATCACCTTCAAAGTCGATCATTTGCAATTCCACTTCAATAGCGGAAAGATCGGTCTGCATGAAATCAATTTCATAGAGCAATCCGGGAAATTATTGGGTGTAATGGGTGGTTCAGGAGCTGGAAAATCCACATTCCTGAACGTACTGAACGGAAACTACGCCCCTTCTCATGGTGCAGTTACGATCAACGGTGTAGACCTGCATCGCGAGAAATCGAAATTGGAAGGAGTTATCGGTTTCGTTTCACAAGATGATTTGCTCATCGAGGAATTAACGGTATTCCAAAACTTATATTTCAATGCAAAGTTGTGTTTCAATGACTTGTCGGAATCCCAACTGAAGAAAAAAGTATTGGATTTGCTTTCCGATATCGGTTTGGGGGATGCGAAACACCTGAAAGTGGGTAGCCCGTTGGAAAAGACAATTTCCGGTGGACAACGCAAGCGCTTGAATATTGCACTGGAATTGATTCGTCAACCTGCAGTGATGTTCGTCGATGAGCCGACATCCGGACTTTCTTCACGTGACTCCGAAAACATCATGGATATGCTCAAAGAACTTTCTTTAAAAGGGAAGTTGATTTTTGTGGTTATCCACCAACCTTCATCGGAAATTTTCAAAATGTTCGATAAACTCCTGATTTTAGACCAGGGTGGTTATCCGATCTTTGACGGAAATCCGATCGATGCGGTTGTATATTTTAAAACGCACGTTCACCATGTAAATGCAAATGAGCGCGAATGTCCGATTTGTGGTAATGTAAACCCGGAACAGATCTTCAATATCATTGAATCCAAGGTAGTTGATGAGTATGGAAACCAGACTAAGGTCCGTAAAGTAAGCCCTAAAGAATGGAACGAGCGTTACCTGACTCATTCCAAAGGGAATGATATCGAGGAAATTGTCACGCCGGTTAAAGGAACTTCACGGATCGCAAATAAAGTCAAGCAATTCAAGGTGTTCTTCCTGCGTGACGTGCTGAGTAAACTGGCAAACAAGCAATACATGTTCATCAACATGTTGGAAGCTCCCGTTTTGGCTGCAATCCTTTCATTCTTTGTCAAGTTTTTCAATACGGATGGAAAAGGACGTGAGGATTATGTGTTCTATGAGAACGAAAACATTCCACAATACTTGTTCATCTCTGTTGTTGTGGCGTTATTCTTAGGACTGACAGTCGCTGCAGAAGAAATTATCAAGGATAAGAAGATCCTGAAACGTGAAAGTTTCCTGAATCTTTCCCTGGGTTCTTATTTGTGGTCTAAAATTTTGATCATGTTTATGGTTTCTGCCATTCAGACTGCATTTTTTGTACTGATTGGAAACCTGATCCTTGAAATCCACGGCTTGTGGTGGGAATACTGGGTAATCTTATTCTCAACTTCCTGTATGGCAAATGTTCTGGGATTGAATATTTCCAGTGCATTCAACTCGGCGAAGGTCATCTATATTATTGTTCCGTTATTGATCATTCCTCAGTTGATCTTTTCCGGAGTGATCGTGAAATTCGATAAGCTCCACCCTATTTTCTCTTCAAACAATGAAGTTCCCTGGGTCGGAAACGCCATGGCTTCACGTTGGGCCTATGAAGCGCTCGCTGTTGTTCAGGCTGCTGACAATGCGCATGAAAGCCAGCAATTTGCCTTGCATCAAAGTCAAAGTAATGCAGGATGGAAAAGGGACTACTGGATTCCGGAGATGAAAAACCAGTTGACTATCCTCGCTGATAAAAAATCATCCGTTGCCGATTTTGAAAAGGCGAAGCGCATTTTGACAAATGAAGTTGAAAAGGAAATTTCCAATTGGTCAAATTTGGAATGCAAGGACTGTATTACCGGATTGAATAAATTACAAAAAGGGAAATCATCCGTTCAGGAAGTGCAATTCAATATTGGTGCGTTCCTGGAAATGATGAAAAAACAATACAATGTAACTTACAACAGGGCTACCGAAGATCTGGATAAACTGGTCCTGGCGATGGGTGAGAAAAATTACGAAGCCTCCCAGGCAGCTTATGTCAACGAAAGTTTACAGGATTTGGTGACCAATCGTTCGGAAGTTCAGAAAATCATTATTACAGACGATCAATTGATCCAAAAGGACGATCCGCTTTACATGGATCAAAAGAACACACGTTTATTGGACGCTCCGTTCTATACTTGCAAAAAGTATTGGTTCGGTATCCCGATGAGCACTTTCCTGGCAAATATCTTGGTATTGTGGGGAATGACCGTCCTGATGATCGTTGCACTTTATTACGATATTCTTCGTAAAATCCTGGGAATCTTCTCCCGGGTTAAATCGAATAACGCATAAAAAAATCCCCGATTCAAATGAATCGGGGATTTTTATTTTAATTCGTTTATTTATTGATTACATCAGCATTCCTCCACACACGTGGATAGTTTGTCCTGTAATGTAAGCAGACATATCTGAAGCCAGGAAAACCACTGCGTTTGCAACGTCAATTGGCTGACCACCTCTTTTTAATGGAATTGAATTTCTCCACTCCTCTACTACTTTCTGATCCAATGCACCAGTCATTTCAGTTTCGATGAATCCCGGAGCGATTGCATTGCAACGGATATTTCTTGAACCTAATTCCTGACCTACGGATTTTGTAAATCCGATCAAACCTGCTTTGGAAGCTGCATAGTTTGCCTGACCGGCATTTCCACTAACCCCAACAACAGACGACATATTGATGATTGATCCCGAACGTGCTTTCAACATTGGGCGTTGTACAGCTTTCGTCAGATTGAACGCAGATTTCAAATTCGTGTTGATTACATCGTCCCACTGCTCTTCTGTCATACGCATCAAAAGCGTGTCACGTGTAATTCCGGCATTATTTACCAAAACGTCGATCGTTCCGAATTTCTCAACAACATCATCCACTAATTTCTGTGCCTGGTCGAAATTTGCAGCATCCGATTTGAATCCGATAGCCACACCTCCATTTGAAGTTAATTCTGCTTCCAATGCACGTGCTTTTTCTTCTGAAGACAAATAGGTGAAAGCAACTTTTGCTCCTTGCTTCACACATTCCTCTGCAATTGATTTACCGATTCCTCTGGACGCTCCAGTAATTAATACCACTTTATTATCTAATAATCCCATGTATTTTTTTTTGGTCTTCAAATATAGGAAAGGTTTCTTGGATATAAATGAAATGGAAAACAAAGTTCAAAGGTTTAAATGTTCAAAAGTTTCAACTCTTTGAACCCTTTTGAACTTTTTGAACTCAATTAAACTATGGTTTAATTGAAAAAATCCCAGGAAACCCCGAAACGGAATTGGAGTCTTGCAACCGGATAGCCCAATCCTTCAAAATTCCCGGGTTTCACAAAAGTTTGCTCGATATTTTCCACGCGAATAAACCATCTGAAATACCCAAGGTCAAACTGGGTGAAGAAATGCAATTTCATCATGCCCCTGAATTGCTGACCGGTATTCGCTAGTGTATAAGTATTGATTTGGGGAACAAAATCGATCAATTGATAATGGCTGATATAACCGACTTCTATCCCGGTCACTGTTTTTAGTTTCTTAGCTTTGAATAGTCCTCCATTATATGCAATTCTACCTGAAATCAGCCAATTAGGAAGCAAATTTCCAGTACTCTCCCTATATCCTGCTCTTCCCTGGATCAATAACTTCTTAAAGCTGTATTCGAAACCGGCCTGGATCCCAAGTACATTAAGAGATGTCAAGGTATCTTGTCTCCATCGATTCTGAATAAACACGGGCATTTTCGAATTGTTTTCCATGAATGCCTGCAGGAAAAAAGGAACGAAACGGTTCTTGTTATTCCAATTTAATTTTAAAGAGGTCCGTGTACTTAAGATTTTACTTCCCCAATTGTAGGCCAGGGTATTTCCATAATATGATCGTTGGTAGTTTTCAGGATATTGTCTGATGAATCCTGCATTTGCGGAAAAAGTATTGGTCCGGAAAGATTTCTTAAGATCAGCCAGGATTTTCGTTTCACCAACCGCTCCAACAAAAGTATAATTTGCCAAGGCGTTCAGGGAATATCCTTTCACATTCAGATCCAGGGCAGCAAATCCGGAGGCTTCAGTTGTATCCTGGTGGATTACCATGTTGTCGTAATCCCAATACCGCGTACCGAGTCCGGCTTCAATGTTAAAGCCTCTATTCTTGTAAAATACACCCCCATTTAATCCAAATGAAGAAAGCTCCCAATAATCAAATGTGTTTGAGGTGTCGTAATTGGAGAACCCATAAATCTTTTCTACGGTATCCCGTTCAAAATAACGCTGGTTTTTAATATCCAGTCTTGGCTGCAGGATCACACCGATTTTCTGCAAGGAATCTTTTGTGAATGAGATGTAGTTTTTCCAATCAATGTGGAGTTCCTTGGTTTTGTTTCCCGCATTCTCCTTTTCAACTTCCTGCAATAGAATGGGAATATCTGTCCTTACCGAATCACCGATCAGACCATTACTGAATTGATTGCTGTTCCCATAGAAAGTAACATCCAGGATTGTTCCGTAGTATTTGGAACGGTGCATTAATCCAAGTTGAACCATATTTCGTTCAAAACTGGAATTCCTTAGATTCCCTCCATTACCTCTTCGAATATAATCAAACTGGATAAAAGTATTCGAATCGAGCGCTTGTGTATAGGTGATTTTTCCAAATTGGTCCAGCCTCGACCCCATTGAATATTCGAATGCGATATGAGGAATAGCGGAAAACCTTCTCGCCTGAGGTTTAAGCCAGGTGGTATTTAAATCCGAGTAAGAGAAATTGAAAGCAAAAGGATTGAAATCCGAAGGAAGTGTATGCTGGTAATATGCAAGGTTCACATCTACCGAATCAAGCTTCCCCGAAATGCGGTGGCCGGGCTTTAATGAATCCTGGAAATAGTTCCCAAAGGGAGATTGGGCCAGGCTAATAAGCCGGCAAAAAGACGTAAAGAGGATGAACAGAGCCCATTTCTTCATGAAACTTTATTAAAACACAAAAAGGTCTTATCGCCATTGGCTGACAAGACCTTTTTAATTCTTAATGAATATTCTTATAATTTATTCACAGCAACTGTCAAACCTGATTTCAAGTTTGAAGCCTTGTTTTTGTGAATGATATTACGTTTTGCCAATTTATCCAACATGGAAGTTACAGCAGGTAAGAAGTCAATAGCCTCTTTCTTATCTTTCAAAGAACGAAGTTTACGTACTGCATTACGCGTTGTTTTATGTTGGTACTTGTTACGCAAACGCTTAACATCGTTAGAACGGATTCTTTTTTGTGCTGACTTGTGATTTGCCATTTTTTGTGTTATTACAAACTAAATTTTGCAGCCCATAGGAGAATCGAACTCCTGTTACCAGGATGAAAACCTGGCGTCCTAACCACTAGACGAATGGGCCGTAACCGAATGAACGGTCTTTTCTTTTTTTTTCTGTAGCCCATAGGAGAATCGAACTCCTATTTTACGGATGAAAACCGCATGTCCTAACCGTTAGACGAATGGGCCGTTTTTTAATTTCGGAGTGCAAATATAGCTAGAATTTTCCTATTTGCAAGCCCTACAACCCTTTTTTTTCTCTTTTTTCTAAAAAACATCTTTGTCTTCTGCTTCAAATTTGAAACCCAGTCGTTTACCGGTAGACATTTGACTATTGGCTTCTATTTCGTGCATTTGAAACACCGTCACTTTTGACACAATTTCATAGGGAGGAGTAAGTAAATCAAACTCCAGCGCGTAAGAAAAGGACACATGAATGATGTTCGTTAAAATGGGGTCTGTGAGCACGGAATTGGTCAGGTCACGGAACAAAAAACCAAGCTGTCCCTTTCCTTCAACCATGAAATGCTCATCCTTATTGATGAAGATCCGACCAATCAGGTACCCAAGGTCATTTACCCGGTTTTTAAGGTACGATTCGGCTAAGAAATTATAGACATTGATAATCCCGAAATAACCCCTTGATTTGTCTTCCTTCAGGTAATCCGTTTGCCATGCTTCATGCTGATCCGGCAATCTGAACACATTGGTGTGCATTTGGAAAACAAGCACATCGCTGCCGATATAGACCTGGATCTGGAACTCCCCCTTATACTCGACATTCAAGCGGATCCTACTATCTTCAATTGATGCCCGAAGTGCCCCGATCTCTTCCAATAAATGCTTTTTAAAGCGTTCGAAATGGTTCTTCGTATCCTGGAAAATGTCCTGTTTCAGTCCAGCTTTCTGAACTAAAATATCCCGTATGACCTTGCGCGATTCTTCCATAATCATCTAATTCAAAATGCAAAATTAAAAATTCAAAAAGCTGACTAAACTAAATTTAGCCAGCTGATTTTAAGGTTATCGAGTTGTCAAAACAGCTTCATTAAACTCTGCTCTTTTGAATTTTGCATTCATAATTTTTAATTCACTAATATGCTTTAGCAAACACCACGCGTCCTTTCGAAGGATTTCCCGTAACCATACATTTCCCTGGCTCTGATGAGATTTCGATTGGAATACAACGTATTGTTGCTTTTGTTTCTTCCTTGATCTTAGCTTCCGTTTCTTTTGTTCCGTCCCAGTGTGCCAAATAGAAACCGCCAACTTCTTCCAATTGCGTCTTGAATTCCTCGTAAGTATCCACTTCATGCATGTTGTCTACTCGGAACTGCTGGGCTCTCTTAAGGAGATTGTCCTGGATATCCGAAAGCAAGCTCTCAATCGAACTACCGATGTTTTCGATGTTCATAGCGTACTTTTCTTTCGTATCACGACGAGCGATCTCCACTACCCCGTTTGCCAAATCCCTTGGTCCGATAGCAATCCGCACCGGAACGCCTTTTGCTTCGTATTCCGCAAATTTCCATCCCGGTCTTTTTTGGTCGTCCGAATCGTATTTCACCTTGATTTTCAAGTCTTTCAATTCAGCAGAAATCTTAGCAACAGCATCGTTGATCATTTGAAGCTCTTCATCGGTTCTGTAAATCGGAACAATAACAACCTGAATTGGTGCCAATAATGGCGGAACAACCAATCCTTCGTCATCCGAATGCGTCATGATCAATGCTCCCATCAAGCGTGTTGATACACCCCAGGAAGTAGCCCAAACGTATTCCAGTTTCCCTTGAGCATCGCTGTATTTAACTTCAAATGCTTTTGCGAAATTCTGACCCAAAAAGTGTGAAGTTCCTGCCTGAAGCGCTTTTCCATCCTGCATCATCGCCTCAATACAATAGGTATCGTCAGCTCCTGCAAAGCGTTCACTTTCAGTTTTATGACCTTTGATCACCGGCATTGCCATATATTTTTCAGCAAATTCAGCGTAAACATCCAGCATCTGCTCTGTCTCCTGGATAGCCTCCTCTTTTGTAGCGTGAGCAGTATGACCTTCCTGCCACAAAAACTCGGATGTGCGCAAGAATAAGCGCGTCTTCATTTCCCAACGGACTACATTCGCCCATTGATTGATCAATATCGGTAAATCCCTGTAAGATTGGATCCATTTTTTATACGAGTTCCAGATAATGGTTTCAGAAGTCGGACGAACGATCAGTTCCTCTTCCAGCTTTGCATCCGGGTCAACAATCACACCTCCTCCATTCGGATCGTTCATTAAACGATAATGCGTCACAACAGCACATTCCTTTGCAAATCCATCCACGTGAGACGCCTCCTTACTTAAGTAGCTTTTGGGGATTAATAAAGGGAAGTACGCGTTCTGGTGACCCGTTTCTTTGAACTTTGCGTCAAGTATATCACGCATATTTTCCCAAATGGCATAACCATAGGGCTTGATCACCATCATTCCTTTAACATCCGAGTGTTCTGCAAGATCAGCTCTGGAAATTAAATCATTATACCACTTTGAATAATCTTCGGCGCGAGTAGCGTACTTCTGTGACATTTTTGAGTATGTTAAATTTTAAGAATAAAACCGTAAAATTAGAAATAAATAAGCTATCTTTAATCAACCATTTAATCTTTATCAATATGTACAAGATGTTAAAATTCGGAGTGTGTTTTGGAGCAATCGCATCCCTTGCAAGTTGCAGCACTTCCGAGCATTTTATGCAAGATGACGTTTACAATACACGGACACCTATCATGCCTCCGGGAACAGACCTGAATGATGTAACCGATTACGCCACTTTTGTAGCTAAAAAAGAACAAACAGAAACTCCTGCCGAACGAACAACCTATGTTTCTCCGCGTCAATACAATGATTATTTCTATAAATCCCAATACTTGTATTATGGTTATTCACCCTATTCCTCAATGAGTGGTTTGGGTTATTACGGTTACGGGAGCTATTATCATCCGAATGGTTACGGGAGTGGCTTCCTTTATCCTTCAGTAGGATTCGGTTCTTACTATGGGACAGGGTATAATCCTTATGGATATTATGGCAGTTCTTATTACGGACAATCAAATCAAAATTATGGAGGAGGTTCATGGTACCAACCTGTCAGCAAACCCAATACGGGTAAAAATCTGTCTGACATGCATGCGGGGACTTCCAGCGGAAGAATGGGCTCTACAACTAACAATGGGATTGTAAGTTACTCAAACCACCTAGCTGCTAATCCTAATCGCGGAATTGCCGGAAGAAATACAACTATCAATTCCTCCCCTGTTGTGACTGGTAACGGTAATGGAAGAACAATTAACACAAGCAATCGCGAATCTTTAAGACCGTCCGTTTCCCGACCTTCGTCTTCAGGATCTGGCCAACCGACAGGTACTTATCAGCGTGTTGGAAATCCAACAATTAATTCGAGTGGTAATAGCAATAACAGAACAATCAATAACAGTACAAATTCGAATACCAGAACCACTCCTACTTTAAGAGGCGGTGGAAGTTCTGGCGGTGGTGGAGCTATTAGTTCACCAAGTTCAGGAGGATCAAGAAGCGGTGGTAGAAGATAAATTGAATAAATGATAACAAAAATAGTTTTGGCTTCAGTTTTTACGGGAGCCTTTTTTGCGTTCGGACAGAATGAAGTGGATGTATATCGATTATCGAACACTTATGTGCAGGGTTCTGCCAGGTTTGATGCAATGGGAGGTTCCTTCGGAGCTCTTGGTGCGGAAAGCGGATGCATCGGTATAAATCCGGCAGGATTCGGGAGATCTTCTGTCAGTTCTTTTTCCTTCGGAATAGCAGGGACGAGTGTTAAAAACACCGCTCACTTCAGAGGAAATGGCGATCCGGTTTCAACCGGAACTTCCTCTATGGAAGCTTTCAAAGTGCGGATCCCAAATTTGTCCGGAACTGTTGTAAGTGACGTTTCGAGCTCAAACTCAGGTTTAATCTACACCCAGATTTCATTTGGAATGAATCGCCTGGCTAATTTTAATAATTCGTTCAATTACAGCGGTCAGCAATTTGAATCGCTATTGGATGTTTTTGCTTCCGGTGCTACGGGTATTGACCCGAACTCGTTATACGATGTCCAACCCTTCACTTCATCCTTGGCATATCAGACTTACGCAATCGATCCGGATGCAAATAACAATTATTATCCGAGATTGAATTCCGGAGACATGCTTCACAATCGAACAGTGCTGAATAAAGGTGGGATAAATGAGTTTTACTTCGCTATCAGTGCAAATTACCTGGACAAGATCTATTTCGGGGCATCTGTTTCATACAACACCCTTAATTTCTCCGAATCCATGATTCACAAGGAAACGCTTACTGACACAACCGGTGTTTCCTTGCGCTCGTTTATCTATCAATTCGATTACACTTCGAAAGGCGGTGGTACCAACCTCAAATTGGGAGCGATCTTTTTACCCGCTGATTATATCCGATTAGGTATAGCCTTACACACTCCTACTTTTTATCAGATTACGGATGAATCTACTGCAACCATGCAGGCGCTTCACAATGATGGACTGAGAACGGTTGATTCAACCCTGATACCTTCTAGTAAATATAAATACCGCATCTGGACTCCTTTGAAAGCCGTCGGATCCCTTGCGTTTGTTTTTGGAGACAACGGATGTGTCAATATAGATTTGGAATATGTGAACTATGGTTGGGGGCGTTTGAAAACAACCAACGACGAAGCGTATGCCGCATCTGATTTTTCTGCTGAAAACAAAGTGATCAAAGATCAGATGGTGGACGCTTTAAATATTCGTATCGGAGGTGAATGGGCAATTAATAATACGGTCTTTATTCGTGGGGGCTATGGATATTATCCTAAAGGCGACACTTTGATGAAAACGTATGGGAAAAATTACAACCAGACCATCAGTGGAGGATTGGGATTCCGGATCAATCGTGTTTACCTGGACCTATCCGTTCGTTACCTGACGCAAAGCAGTGTTTACAAAGCTTTTTACGAGAGCAGAACAGATCTGAACATCGCTAATACAACGTTCAATATCGGAATGCAATACAAATTCGATTACAAATGATTGTAGTCTTTGATCGATTTTGAAAAGTCGATCTTGTTCAATTTGGAATCAATCCATGCGGGAAGATGGAAATAATCAAGAATAACACGCTCCTGCTGGTCCTTCATTAACTCAGCGACTTCCACTTTCATTTTGGTAAGGATTTCATTTCGCTGTGTAATGTTCATGCTCTTCGCTAGCTTTCTCAAATGCTTGATCACCACGTTTTCAATCTCATAATCGCGGTCGTGCTTACTTAGATATCGGTTTGTGGATTTGATAACATACTCCAGGAAATCATAGTTTTCCAGCTCCAGGTGGATTATCAGATTGAAGATCCGTGCAAAACTGTAAATATCCTGTCTAAGACGTTGTTCATTATCATTTAACACTTCATTCAATGTGGAAAGTGCTTTTTTGTAATCACCAATCCCGAAATAGGTATACGCCTGATTGTAGCTGAATAAGATATTTTGTTCCTTTGAAACCTTGTCATCCAGATCACGCAATCTGATACGGACTTCCTCGGCTATTTTTGCAGAAGCTTCAAAATTTCCCGTAGCATGGTTCAATGCAAATTCCCCATTGTAGGATATCGTAAATATCCGCAAAGACAGATCCATAGAATTAAACCCTTTACCTCCTTCCAGTGCACGAATTTCGTTGATCACATTCGTAGCTTCCTTGAATTGTTTGTTATCGATATAACAACGCAAAAGATGGGAAAGTGTCAGGATATAACGTTGACCCAAATCCTCTTTGATTAAGGGATTATTATCCAAAATGTCTTTTGTACGGTTGAAAAACTGGAAACTGTCTTCGTAATTCCGATTTGTTGCTGCGCATAATCCCTTGATGTAATAACACATGGAAGACGCCCTGGTCGATAAAGCAGTGTTTTTCCCTTTGATCAGGTGATAATCTGAGATATCATCCACAATTTTTCGTTCCTCCTCATTCCGGGTAAAACCTCCGGAACGGAATATCAGGTTTATTTTGGAGTAGATGACCTGGTATTCTGCCAGGTTTCGAAGTTTTGCGATGACACCTTCTTCTTCTTCGATAATATCATCCAGGTTTCTTGAAAACTCACCGTCTTCATAAGCCGCTTCCAGCAGTTTCTTTTCCCATGAGATCAATTCATACCAATAATAGAATTCTTCGTGTTCGACTGCCAGACTTTTGGCTCGCTGGACAAATTTCTCACATTCCTTGTAGAGTGCTTTATTGTATAGAATCTCTACATTCTTCAACTCCTGCTTTAAGACACTCGAAGCAGATTGTTCCGAATAATACACCCGAAGACTCTTCAGGATCAAGCGGTACAAATGGTTCTTTTCAGAAGGTAAATGCTTCACAAAAGTCTCATTCTGAAAGAATTCCTTTAAATCCTCTTCCCGATAAGCACCTTGTTTTTCAATAAAGTCAAAAATTTTGAGGTAGTTCTTTTCACCCGATTGCAAAGCAGAAGAAAGCTTGAAAAAACGTTTCTCGGATTTCGTCAACGACTTGATTAACTTGTACAGTTCGTTTGAAGGTTTCATAACACAGGAGTTTCTCAAATTTAACAATATCTTTTAATCCTAGCTGTTTTTTTAAAACAATTTCAATCCTTACATGTCCTGAATTACCGATTATTTTCTTTTTTCATATTGAAATCCTAAGAGAGTTCGAAAGGCAACAGAGCGTTAAAAATCCTGACCGCAGCCTCTAGAGAGCCGAAGTAACCTTTTGAAATAAAAAAAAGGCTGCATAACACAGCCTTTTACAAACAACAACAATAAACTTCAACCTAGAATCAAACTAGCGAAGAAGGATCTTTTGTCCTTTTTGGACAGTTACTTTTTCAGATGTATATCCATTCATCTTTACCAATTTCTTCAATTTGATCCCCTCAGCCTGAGAGATTTCTATCAGTGTAATTTCTTTCGTTGCAACAAAAGTAGCTCCTTTGCTTCTCGCTCTGCTTCTCTTAGGTTCAATATAAACGATATCACCGGGTTCAAGCATATCTTTCTTGTCAACAAAATCATTGTACTTGTACATCTGCCACATTCCCAACTCAAATTCCTTAGCGATCTTATAATAAGTATCTCCTTTACGAGCGACAATAAACTTCACATCGTTCTTATTCTCTTTCGAAATGTGATTTTGGTATTTCAAACAAGATTCGTCGATCTTCATGGATGATGCAGACTTATTACCACTTGTTTCCTTGGCTTTCGTTTTGGAACTTTCTTTTGCATTGTTCGCCAACAATTCTGTTCCGTTGTTTTGTGGCGCAGTCTTATCATCGTACTCATACAACTTTAAACGCTCTATCAGATCGATCAATTTCTCAGCGTATTCCGGATGCGTTGCATAACCTGCCTTTTTCAATCCTTTGGCCCATGATTTATAATCATCAACAGGAAACTGGAATAATGCGGCATAACGCGGTTTTTTAGTAAGGAACAAACTGTGATCGTTATAAGATTCGGTTGCCGTCGGGTATTTTCTAAAACATTCCCCTTTCGCATCGTCATCAAAATAGATCTTCTCTCCTGTCCAATCGCTGCACTTAATTCCAAAGTGATTATTTGCCTCAGTGGCAAGCGGTGAATTTCCATTCCCACTTTCCAACAATCCCTGAGCAAGTGTAATACTCGCAGGAATACGATAAGTAAGCATGTGCTCAACAGCTACATTAGACCACATCGAGACGTAATCTGTTTGACTCATTTTTGCCGGAACTTCTCCTCCAAACGAGCAGAAAGAAATTCCAAATCCTACAATTGCTAAGCTTTTCATCATCTTAAAAGGCATTGAATTCTGTCTAGAATACGCAAAAGTACAAACTTGGTTACAAAAATTGTTGAAAACTCTGAAGTCAATTGTTAATAACTCTGCCAAAGGGCAAGTTTAAAGGGTTCAAAAGGTTCAAATAGTTCAAATGGTTTCATTGAAAGAGAACCGAAGTTTAATTTGACCTCTTTTAACTTTTCAACTTTTTGAACTCTGGTTAAATTAATGAATTTAACCAGGTGCATGTATCCACCCCATCTGCAAAATCGGTAACGTCCGGAGCCTGTGCTTTTCCAAAGGGAATGAAATCATGACCGACAATTGCCTGGAGCTGTTCTTTCATTCCTTCCAGCTTCTCCAGCACCACTTTTTTATCCGAATAGAACTCATAATAGATCACAGACAATGGAGCGTGAATTCCTTCATCCTCTTTCAGCATAAAGACATTATTGTCCAGGAAAGGAATCTGGTTCATCAGGAAAATTGTCCGGTTGTAATCATAATTATTCCCATATTTATGATGTTGGATCAAATGGGCCTGATCCAGGAAGTTCTCAAAAATGCGATTCAGGTTAAAGCCAGTCGGTAAATAAAGTTTGGAAACATTGCGACACCCCATTCCGAAGAAATCAAAGCAATCGGACCCGAGACTTTTCAATTCCTGATCTGTTTCCGAACCATCCAGTAAAGCGATTGAAGACCTGTTTTTGCGGAACAGATGGGGAACATGGTTGAAATAAGTTTCGAATTGAGCAATCGAATTATTACTTCCGGTTGCAATAACTCCGTCGTAATTCTTGATTGGTCCCAGTGAAATTTGAATATGCTCTTTCAATTCCGGGTTCCACTCACACATCCATTCGATGAGTTTCATAGGAATTCGGGAATCCGAACTACTCAGTTTGCACAATGCTTTATTACCTGTTATCAGCACACATAATAAGTCGTGGAATCCGACAAACGGAAGGTTTCCTGCCATTATCAAAGCAATGGTCTTTGGTTTGTTTGTGAACTGATAGCTATCACCAAAATATTTAAGCGATTCTTGTTCAGTTAAATGAATAATTCCATTTAAAGCTTTAATACAATTTTCTTTCGTGAACCAGGGATTGAGTTGCACTTCCTTATTGATGATTTTTTGGAGACTTAAAAATTCATCTTCTGTCAATCCGCATTCGTAACCTGGCCATTGTTCATTGAGTGTAAATGCACTTAACGCTTTTCTAAGTTGACCAAAAACTTCTATGATTGCTTTTCTTTCCACCTTGCAAAATTAATTCCTCTGCGAGGAAAACCGTTATTTTTTTAAAATATTTCAACGTTTAAATCTGAGACCTCCTTATATTTGCACAAAAAAAGTCTCTTATGGCAATCATGATTACAGACGAATGCATCAATTGCGGTGCATGCGAGCCGGAATGTCCAAACAATGCAATCTACGAAGGTGGTGCTGAATGGACGTACGCGGATGGCACGTCATTAAAAGGATTGATTACGACATTGAATGGTGAAGAGGTTCAGGCAGACGATAATTTTGAACCGAAAGACATGGATGTTTACTACATCGTTACAGATAAATGTACTGAGTGTGTAGGTTTTCATGATGAACCACAATGTGCTGCAGTTTGTCCGGTTGATTGTTGTGTGGATGATCCTGAATACCGTGAAAGCGAAGATGAATTGCTTGCGAAGAAGGATTTTATGCACTTATAGACAATAAGTTCATCCTCAAAATGTAACATAGTAGCTTTTTAAGCGTTTTAGTGTTATGAAGGTTTCATTTGGTTTATTAATTACGCTTCTTATCAGTCTCCAATCACTGGGGCAATTTGACGTGTATTCGAGAGAACAGGAGTTATCCGTTCTACTGGATTCCCTTCGTGGTTCAAACAAGAACGACCGAAAAGAATTCTGGAACAAGCAATTCAAAACGCTTATTGACCAAACACTTCACGAGCCGACTATATTTGATCTGACTTTTACCAGGCTGAGAACTCTGGGAGTGATTGACAGCCAGGATAAACTGGTCCGGATCGTTAACTGGAACGTGGAACAGGAAGACGGAACACAAAAGTACTACGCTTACGTTTTACATCGAAACACCTTAAAAGATACCAAGCACAAAGTCATAGAACTGATTGACAACTCGATGATGCTGACCGCTAAACCGGAAGAAACTCTGGAAGCAAATATGTGGTACGGTGCCTTGTACTACCAAATTATTCCTGTTGAAAAAGCCAATAAAACTTACTACACCATTTTAGGATGGGATGGCGGAACCCGAATGAGCAACACCAAGTTGATTGATGTGATGTATTTCACCGGAAACAGCTTGAAGTTGGGCTATCCCCTTTTCAAATCCGGAAGCACAACAGCCAAACGTTTATTTTATGAACACTCGGAACGTTCTGTGATGTCTTTGCGTTACGAACCCGAATACAAACGGATCATTTTTGACCACTTAATGCCGGAAACACCCACTATGGTAGGGTTTTATGAATTCTACGTTCCGGACATGTCTTACGATGCCTTTGTTCTCGATAACAATCGTTGGGTGCTAAAAGAAGACGTGATCGGCATTAACAAAGATAAAGGTCTTGTTTCCGTAAGCCAGATTGATAATAAAAGCGGCGAAATAACCACTTCTTCCGTAGAAAGCAAGTGGATTGATCCAACAGGAGAAGGAAAAGGAAGCGCCAACGATGTTCACGTGGCTGTTTTGCCAGATTCGGAAGCAACCAACACCACAGAAGAGAGTAAAAAGCCAATCAAAAAGGATAAAAAGACCATGACGGCTTTGGAGAAATATGAGGCTAAAAAGAAGCACAAAAAAGAAGAGGATCCATCAGCTACTCTTCATTCCGGTAAGAAACGAAAAACTAAAAAGTAAATTTCTTAACCAAAATCTTGTATTTCAATAAATAAAAATGAATATTTGTTTTGCTGCAACTCTAAATTAACTATGCAAAACGAACTGGATTACGATTCTCAAAGAGAGGTCTTCACTAAAATTGTGAAAGCCGGAAAACGCACTTATTTCTTCGATATTAAAGCTACCAAAGGCCAGGACCACTACATTACCATTACGGAAAGTAAAAAGGTAAACATCAATGGAAAGGAAGTTTTTCAGAAACATAAGATCTTTCTTTACAAGGAAGATTTTGAGAAGTTTTCAGAAACACTTTTGGAAGTCATGAATAAAGCGACTGAATTGAATATGGGAGAAAGCTCAAACTCTTCCTATGTCAATGATGTTCACTTCGAGGATTTATAATAAACTTCCAAACAATCTTTCAACATCTGATTCGTTGAAAAAATAGCAGAAATAAATCCGCTTAGGTCATTTCAATAACGTATCTTTATCCTCAAATTTACAGTGCTCTTATGGGTAAAATAATCGCAATAGCGAATCAAAAAGGTGGTGTTGGCAAAACAACTACAGCAATTAATCTGGGTGGATGTTTTGGTGTTTTGGAGTACAAGACATTGTTGGTCGATGCTGACCCCCAGGCAAATGCTACGTCTGGTGTTGGATTGGACCCAAAAAATTCACGCAATATTTACGATTGCCTGATCAATGATGTTCATCCGTCCGAATTGATAATCCCGACAAGCAATCCGAATTTAGATATTATTCCATCTCATATTGATTTGGTTGGTGCGGAATTGGAAATGATCAATATTCCCAACAGAGAGTATATGCTGAAACAAGCATTGGACAAGATCAAAGATCAATACGATTTCATCATTATCGACTGTTCTCCTTCTCTTGGATTGATTACCGTGAATGCACTTACAGCTGCAGATTCGGTAATGGTGCCGGTTCAATGCGAATATTTTGCATTGGAAGGTTTGGGTAAACTATTGAATACAATCAAGATTGTTCAGGGAAGATTGAATCCTGACCTGGAAATCGAAGGGATTGTTTTAACCATGTATGATACACGTTTGCGTTTGGCTAATCAAGTAGTTGAGGAAGTGAAGACACATTTTCAGGACCTGGTTTTCGATACGGTAATTCATAGAAATACCAAATTAGGAGAAGCTCCAAGTTTTGGCGAAACAATCGTAATGCACGAAGCTACCAGTAAAGGGGCTATCAATTATTTGAATTTCGCACGTGAAATTCTTCAAAGAAACGATTTGACAAAAATCGGCAATAATGACAAACAATTTCAAGTAGGGAATGACATCTAATCCGAAAAAACGTTCAGCTTTAGGTAAGGGATTGGGGGCTTTATTAGAAAGTTCCTCAACAGATATTACAACAACGGCAGCTCCAACAGCCAGTACCGGTGGCGTGGCTTTGATTCCAATCGGTTCGATTGAAGCAAATCCATTCAACCCGCGTACTAATTTCGAGAAAGATGCGCTAAGTGAACTGAAGGAATCCATTGCGATTCACGGGATCATTCAGCCTTTGACCGTTCGTAAACTAGGGAAAGATAAATATCAGTTGATCTCCGGAGAAAGACGTTTCAGAGCCTCCCAATTAGCCGGACTGGAAGAAGTTCCTGCGTATATCCGCGTAGCGAATGACCAGGCGATGCTGGAGATGGCTTTGGTTGAGAATATTCAGCGTGAAGACCTGAATGCAATTGAGGTTGCTCTCTCCTACCAACGCCTGATCGATGAGATCGGATTAACACAGGACCAATTATCACAAAAAATATCCAAAGGAAGAACCAGTATCACGAATCATCTGCGTTTGCTGAAACTTCCTGCTGAAATCCAATTAGGTGTTCGCGACAATCTCATTTCAATGGGGCACGCACGCGCATTGGTATCTGCCGGTGATGAAAATCGTCAGTTGGACCTATACAGACAGATTATTGACTTTCAGCTTTCTGTCCGTGAGATCGAAGAGTTGATCCGTACCAATACTTCGCGTTCCAGTGAGGAAACTCCAAATGCGCCAAAAACAGTTTCAACCCCGGAATTATCATCGATTCAAGAGGTCTTTAAAAACCATTTGAGCGATCGTATTTCTTCCAAAGTAGAGATTAAGAAGACGCATTCGGGAAGTGGTAAGATCCTGATTAACTTTTCATCTGAAGTAGATTTAAACCGGATCATCGAATTACTGAACAAAACAAAGTAATGCACAAACTGCTGGGTGTTTTCATTTTAGTTTGGTTTTCACTTCAGGTAAATGCCCAGGATTCCCTTGCTGTTGTTTCGGATACGGTCAAAACACACTCCTGGAAAAGAGCTGCTCTTTTCTCGGCTGTCATTCCCGGATCCGGTCAGATCTACAATCACATTGCAATGCCCAAGGGCAAAAAGAAGGCTTACTGGAAAGTTCCATTGATTTATGCCGGATTGGGTGCAACCACTTATTTTGTTATAAAGAATAACATGCTTAAAAACGATTTCCGTTCGGAGTATGAATCGCGCAAAATTGGAAATGCACCAAGTAATTTCCTGGAATACGATGATCAGAGTTTGCTCACATTGTATACCACCCATCGGAACAAACGCGACTTTGCACTCCTGGGATTGGGACTGGTTTATATCCTCAACATTGTTGACGCAGCAGTGGAAGCGCACTTTGTGAATTTTGACATCAGTGAAGATTTGTCACTTTCAATTCATCCTACAATGTATAACTCCTCTTCTTATGGAGTTTCATTTCAATTTAAATTTCGTTAAAAGTTAGATTCAGAACCTGAAAACAGTATTTTTGCGCTACATGAAAATCGGATTAATCGGATATGGAAAAATGGGGAAAGCAATCGAACGGATTGCTTTGGAACGTGGACATTCCATTGTTTACAAAATAGACTCCAAAACAACCATCGACCAGGTTGATCTGTCCTTAGCGGATGTCGCTATCGAATTCACTCAGCCCGGTTTGGTGATCAATCACATTGAACAATGCCTGGAGCAAAAAACTCCGATCGTGGTTGGTACAACCGGATGGCAGGAGAAATTGGGGTATGTGGCAACTTTGACCACTGAAAAGACCGGATCTCTTTTACACGCATCCAACTTCAGCGTCGGCGTAAATATCCTTTTCAATATCAATGAAAAGTTAGCCGCTTTAATGTTTGCACATCCGGAATACAAAGCTCAGATCGAAGAAATTCACCATGTACAGAAATTGGACGCTCCAAGCGGTACTGCAGTTTCTTTGGCGCAGGGAATCATTCAAAATAATCACCGATACACTTCCTGGAAATCAGAAACAGGTTCCTGGCCTGAAACAAGTTCAAATGAACTTCCTGTTCAAGCCTTGAGAGAACCGGATGTTCCCGGAACGCATACGATATCTTATATTTCACAAATCGATACGCTAACCTTGAGTCACGAAGCACATTCCAGGGATGGTTTTGCTTTAGGCTCCGTCATTGCTGCAGAATTCCTTTTTGGTAAAAAGGGCATTTATACCATGCGCGATGTACTAGCATTTTAAACAAGCCTTATGAACGTACTTTATTATTTTCTATTCCTACTAATTGTTCATCCGATTATTTCTCTTTGGTGGAAATCTTTTGAACGAATGGGGGCGAAATCATGGCAGGCATTTATACCGGTTTACAATTACTATATCGTCTTCAAATTCGGTTCTGGAAAACCCTGGTGGTCCTTGTTGATGTTTATCCCCGGAATTCATATTGTCATGTGGATGGTGGCCAATGTTTCGTTCATTAGAAGATTCGGGTTCTTTTCTGTAGGAGAAACACTTCAGGGGATTTTCTTTCCGTATTTGATCTTGTGGAAAATCGCCAATGCAAACGACTCTACATTACCTGTTCTCAATCCAACTAACTGGGCTAGTCCGGTGGAAGTTGCCAAAAGAACGAACAGTGACCATGTGGCTTTATTTCTGGCCTTGCCAATCATCGGACATGTGGTAGCTTATGTTTTGTCATTTCGTTCAAAACGCATTGGAAAGAAATCAGCGATCAAGGAATGGGGTGATTCGATCATCTTCGCACTGGTTGCCGCGAGTATCATTCGTACGTATGTTTTTGAACCATTCCAGATTCCTACAGGATCTATGGAAAAAACTTTATTGGTGGGTGACTTCCTGTTCGTAAACAAATTGGCTTACGGCCCGAAAGTCCCTGTTACTCCCCTATCTTTTCCTTTAGTTCACAACACGATTCCATGGATCAACGTCAAATCCTACCTGGGAATTGAAACTTCCAATTATTACCGTTTACCGGGATTTGGAAAAGTAAACCGCAATGACGTAATGGTTTTCAATTATCCTTCAGGAGATACAGCGGTTTATGACCCTAGAGTTCCGGACGGTTTGATGGGGCACGATTATCATGGGATTTTAATTGAAGAGGCAAAATTGCTTTTCTCAGAAAAATACTCCCAGCAAAGAAACACGATCTCTAATCATATCTATGATAGTATTGTTCAAGGATTCG
>Ga0247691_1000060_pt1 | contig 40677 bp, 36 predicted proteins | sample CNK32_metaG_FD_182721 | JGI IMG/M metagenome (GOLD analysis project Ga0247691, IMG submission 182721) | Soil microbial communities from Purdue University Martell Research Forest, Indiana, United States - CNK32 | ecosystem: Environmental > Terrestrial > Soil > Temperate forest > Bulk soil...
AAAATAGCTCAATCGGTGACCTTAATCCCTGAAGGAAATAAGAAATCCGGCTTCGGTTTTTGACTAATGATTCCAAATTCATTTATTTTGGCTACCTTCAAACAGATAACTGATTGATATGAAAATACAGAATATACTTGCCTTCTCTTCTGTTTTAGCCTTGTCGGCAGCATGTGGAGATACTGCGGAAACCAATGAAAACGACGAAAACCCGAAAGCTATGGAAACAACTGTTGAGCGGTTCGCGGATGTTCAAATCCTTCGTTTTGAAGTTCCTAGCTGGGACAAACTATCGATCAAGCAAAAAGAATTGGTCTATTACCTATCCCAAGCTGGTTTGGCAGGAAGGGATATCAATTACGACCAGAACAACCGTTTCAACCTGGAGATCCGAAGAGCTTTAGAGGCAATTCATGAGAAATATACAGGTGATAAAACCAGCGGTGAATGGAAGAAATTTGATTCCTGGAGTAAGCAAGTATTCTTTTCCAATGGAATTCATCATCATTACAGCATGGAGAAGATCAAACCGACATTCAGTCCGGCTTACCTGGATAAATTGATGAAATCGGTGGAATACAACCTGAGTCCGGAGGCGCTGGACGCGATTTTTAACCCGAACCTCGAGAAAAAACGAAAAGTGAAAGATCCGAATGTGGATATGATCGTTGCTTCTGCCAATAATTTCTACGGAAAGGGAGTTACTCAAAAAATGGTGGAGGATTTCTATCTGGCAAAACAGGATCTGAGTGATACAACACCTGTTGAATGGGGATTGAATTCCACTTTAATCCTTAAAAAAGGGAAATTGGTGGAAGAAGTCTGGAAAAGCAATGGAAAATACGGACAGGCAATCGATCAGATTATCTTCTGGTTGAGAAAAGCGGTGAAAGTGGCAGAAAATGACCAGCAAGCAAAAGCATTGAAAACATTGATCGACTATTACAAGACCGGAAGCCTGAAAAAATGGGATGAGTACAATGTGCTTTGGGCTACTGCAACCAAAGGAGATATTGATTACATCAATGGTTTCATTGAAACTTACGGCGATGCACTGGGAAAACGTGCTAATTATGAATCAATGGTTCAGATCAACGATTTTGAAGCTTCCAAACGCATGTCACTAGTTGCGAAAAATGCACAATGGTTCGAAGACAATTCTCCATTGATGCCTGAACACAAGAAAAAGAAAGTCGTTGGTGTTTCGTACAAAGTCGTCGAAGTTGCCAATGAATCCGGCGAAAGTGCTCCTTCCACTCCTATTGGCGTGAACTTGCCCAATAACAACTGGATCAGAGATGTACACGGTTCCAAGTCTGTTTCTTTAGGAAATATCATCGATGCTTACAACAAAGCCGGCGGACCCGAAGTCACAGAAGAATTTGCCAACGACCAGGAAGAAATTGACCGAGCTAAAAAATATGGGTCACTTGCCGGGAAAATGCATACCGCTTTACACGAAGTATTGGGTCATGCAAGCGGGCAAATCAATAAAGGAGTTGGTCAACCTGCAGAAACGCTTCTGAATTACGCATCCACACTGGAAGAAGCACGTGCAGACTTGGTTGGTTTATACTACATCATGGACCAAAAAATGGTCGATCTGGGCTTGATAGAATCCTTGGAAGTCGGTAAAGCAGAATACGACGGCTATATCCGAAATGGAATGTTGACTCAATTACAACGCCTTGAAAAAGGTCAGAACCTGGAAGAAGAACACATGCAGAACCGTCAATTGGTGAGTTCATGGGTTTTCGAGAAAGGTCAGAAAGACAAAGTAATTGAGAAGATTATCCGCAACGGGAAAACCTATTACGATATCAAGGACTACCAAAAATTGCGTACGCTATTTGGTGAGTTGTTGAGAGAGATCCAACGCATTAAATCGGAAGGTGATTACAAAGCTGGAAAGAACCTGGTGGAAACCTACGGAGTAAAAGTAGATCCGAAAACACATTCGGAAGTGTTAAGACGTGTAAAACCTTTGAACATTGCTCCTTACAACGGTTTCGTTTACCCGGTTTTTGTTCCGATCATGGACGACAATGGAAAGATCAAGGACATCAAGTTGGAGAACAAACAAGGATTCATCGAGCAGATGCTGTATTACGGGAAGAATAATAGCTTTTTGTATTGATTAAAAGATAAATCTAATTGAATAATGAGAACACAGCATTCCAAATCGGAGTGCTGTGTTTTTTTAAGTAGGTTTAAAGAAATTATAGGAATTGATAACTGAAAATGTGCACAGACTGTTTCGAAAATAATATGATGGGTTTCCCATCTCAAGATAATTATAACAATTTCATTCGAATACTTGACGAAAAAGTCAAAAGCCAAAAAATGAAGATTAATACTTCTCTTGAAAATTCAAACAGCATCTTAGGAATTAATTTTCGTACCTATGTAACATGTTGCAGTTGTGGCGAAAATTGGGCTTTAGAAATCCCAGACCATTCAAATAGAGGTTATTTTCTAAATCAACAAGGGATAGAAATTTACTATGCGAAAAAGAACCGACATAATAGAAATGTAAAAAGAAATGGCCTTTTTATTCTTACACTAATTTTAATACTAGTCTTTTATAAATGCACATGAAACACACCTAGTAACTAATATTAAACAAACACCAAAACAAAAATGAAAAACTTAATCACCATTGGATTACTATTAAGCTGTTTCGCCACAGTAAATGCCCAAACGCTGGAAACATTCCTGGAAAATGGAAAGTATGGTTTCCGGGATAAGTACAATAAAATGGTTGTCATAAAGCCAAGCTACGAATACGCTGATTATTTCGAAGAAGGCTATGCAAGAGTTCAAAAGAATGGAAAAATAGGATACATTGATATCCTGGACAATGTAGTAATTGATTTCATCTATACCCGCGGAAGCAATTTTTCAGAAGGCTTGGCTTCAGTGGAACTGAATGAGAAGTCCGGCTTTATCAATTCAAAAGGAGCGGTGATCATTCCTTTGAAGTACGAAAGTGCCAATTCTTTCGAGGAAGGCCTTGCACAAGTGAAGGCCAACGGGAAATGGGGTTTTATCAATATCAACGGAAAGGAAGTCATTCCATTGATCTATGACGATGCCAGTAGTTTCAATGGAATATTAACCGTCAAATTGAATGAAAAATGGGGTTGTATTGATCAAACGGGAATTGTGGTGATCCCACTGAAATATCCTCAAATGATCCTCTTTGGAGAGGATGAGAACACGACCAGAGTGGAACTGAACGGTAAAGTTGGTGTCATTGACAAAACCGGAAAAGAAACCATTCCCATCAAGTATGAAGATGTACAAGGTTACGGAGACGGAGACAAATATGTACAGCTTAAAGGAAAATGGGGAATTGTCAATTCATCCGGTGAAATCATTGTTCCCATCACATATAAAACACTGAGAGAAGTATATGATCTGGAATATTAAATTTGTTTTGTAAATTCAAAAAACAATATTCGCTGAAAACAAAATGACTGTAAAACACCTCTTACTTCTTGTTTTAATCGGCTTTCTTTCTTCATGTTCGGATGAAAGCAGACCAGATGAATCCAGGTTTGTGGAATATGCTGTCGATTATTTCAATGAAGGTGCAAAAAAAGGTGAAACTGCGGATGTTAAAAACATCCGGGTGGATACCGTTTTGTTGATGTCGAGCAGAAAAATGGATCTGTTAAGGGCACGATATTTCGAAATAGAAGTAAGTTGTAGAACCAGCATTAATCATTACCTAAGATTAGCACAGTTGGACAGTGTGGATCAACGCTTAAAGCAAGCTGAGAAATTACCCAATGATGATGTTGTGGGATACCGGGTTAAATTTTTACTGGATTTTGTAAAACAAAATGGCAAAGTGGAGCCCGGATTTTGGTATAAATCATTCGATACGCAATACAAGCCATTGGATGAGTTTGACTGGGTTCTTACACAGACCCAATATTCCTTGATTTATAAAAAAGGTGTTTTATCCAACTATTGGGAACAATGACATTACGCAAAGCAATATTATCAGAAATACCGGCGATCTGGAAAATCCTTCAACAAGCTATTGCTCGCAGAAAACAAGATGGAAGTCAGCAATGGCAGGATGGCTATCCGAATGAGCAAAGCATCCGAAATGATCTTGCAAGCGGTTCTGCGTATGTACTTATCGACAATGATCAAATCATTGCCTATGCCGCAATCATTTTTGATATCGAACCTGCTTACACGGATATTGAGGGGAAATGGCTAACGAATGATCAATATGTCGTCGTTCATCGCGTTGCAACATCGAATGAAGTATTGGGAAAAGGTATAGCAACACAACTATTTAAATTAATAGAAGATATCGCTTTGGACTCAAAAGTCTACAGCATTAAAGTGGATACCAATTTTGACAATATTCCGATGCTGAAGATTTTAGCTAAATTAGACTATGTTTATTGCGGTGAAGTGTTTTTTCGAGGGTCAGCACGGAAAGCATTTGAAAAAGTATTGCGGATTCGAAACAATACCCTTGAAAATTAACTAATTTTGAAGGGTCACCAAATCAATTGAAATGAACAAAATAGTTATTTTACTGCTTTTTACTTTAGTCTTCAAATCCGGTTTCGGGCAAAGCACTTCTTCTCCACAGACTTATACCAAAACATTCGATCTAATTATTGACTCCTTTGACCTTTCAGAAAAAACCAAAATCGGGAGTTTAAGAGGTAGTTCTGCACATATTGGTAGCTTCAACCTTTCACATTTGTTCAATTCCTTTTGGAGCGACGCGAATAAACAAGACGCCAATTCATTTAGGGTCGACAAGATTATTCATAACGGAGACAGCACATACATTGAAATTTCGATCTATTCGTTAAGTGACGCAGAATTAAAAACAAACCGGGACAAGTATCCGAGAAACATGATTTATGTCTTCGGAAACTTGAATAAACGAAAAGCAAGTAAAGAGATCAGTATTAACGAGAGGAAGATTGAATTGAAACCACTGGAATATGTTTCTTATCAAAACCAGTTAGATGAACAGACGATTGTAATTATTGGAGGAGCCAGGGGAGCAAAAATGTGGATTACAGGAAAAGAAGGCCGTCAACCCATATATTTATCCGTAAACGACTCTGGTCATAACGGTATATCCTATGCTCACACAGGCACTATGAGCTTAAATAGAGGTCGAGTAAATTCGGTAGATTTCGGTTTTGGGGCTTTTTTGGTAAAGGTTTTTCCTGAAAAGCGATAACTTAGGGAACCAAATGTCACTCTATGACTTTCTCCATCCAACCCACATTAGAAAACGACTGCATCATCCTCTACCCGCTCCGGGAAGTGGATTTCGAAGACATGTACCATGTCGCATCCGATCCGAAGATTTGGGAACAACATCCGAATAAAGACCGCTGGAAAAAAGTAGTATTCCGGAACTTTTTCAACGGAGCAATGCAAAGCAAAGGCGCATTCAAGATTGTAGATAAAACGAATGGAGAAATCATTGGCTGTACGCGTTATTACGATTTCAATGAGGAAAAGAATCACATGCTGATCGGCTATACATTTTACGCTACTTCTTGCTGGGGGAAAGGATTCAACCCGATAGTGAAGAAGCTGATGCTGGATTATATCTTCCAATTCGTATCCAAAGTCGAGTTCCATATCGGGGCAACTAATGTGCGTTCTCAAATAGCAATCAGTCGTTTAGGTGCGGAAAAGATCGGTGAAGAAGAAATTGCTTATTTTGATGAACCATCCAAACTGAATTTCATTTACGAAATCTCTAAAGAAAATTGGTCATGAGGAAAAACGCACTGATCATCTACCTCTTTGTTTTAGCTGTACTTAGCTGCGTAATTGCCCTAACGTTGTCAAAACATCCCGGAATCGGGGCCGGTGTTACCGCGGGAATCGGTTTTGTAAGTGCAATTACATCGCTGGCACCTTTTTTCGTTTCCAGGTACCTGTTTAAAAAAGCGGAATCATATACGCATTACCGACGCAGGTATAAAACAGCGGCAATCATCGTCTACTTCTTCTGTTTCCCGGTGAAGATCTGGTCCATCGTTGTGATGATTTACTTCCTGGTCCATGGAGAAAGCAGATGGGCATTTGGGTAAGTTCAAAAGAATACTTTCTTATATTTAAGTTTTGTATGAAAAGCATCAGTTAAACTTATTTTTCACGTAGATAAAAAATAGATTAACGCAGATGGTATGTAAATTTATAATCTGCGCTCACCTTTGGTGAGTCTGCGTAATCAGTGTGACAAAAGAAACACTAGCTTCTACCACGTAATATATTTAAGCACTATGAATTACCTCGGACACATTTACTTCTCCAACAACAATCCGCAATTGGCTGTCGCTAACTTATTCGGCGATTTCGTGAAAGGAAAAAAGTACCTGGAGTATCCGGAGTACATTCAGGAAGGTGTGCTGCTTCATCGAAAGATCGATCATTTTATCGACCATCACTTCGAAGTATTGCATTTGATTCACACGATCCGTGGCGAGTTACCTAAAGTCGCTCCTATTGCCATCGATATTTACTTCGATCACCTCCTGGCCCGGAACTGGGATCAATATCATCCGACCAAACTTCCCGACTTTTTAGCTGACTTTTATTCGAAAATAGATCTAACCAATGAACCCTATCCTGCAGATTTCAAGCATTTTGTGAATTTATTGGTGGAACGCAACTGGATCAGTTATTATCCGACAGAAGAAGGTCTGTTCAGAATGTGTCAGGGAGTAAGCAACAAACTCTCTTTTGAGAACGCGCTAACGAACGGACACACCGTGTTTCAGCACTTTGAGAACGAAATTACTAGTTGCTTTCATGAATATATGCTTGATGCAAATGAATATTTTATGAGCAAGGTTATTTGATTTTTGTCGTAATTTGTTCTTAAGTTTGACTATTATGCCGAAAACCAAAAAGGGAATTCTTCACCTCTTATTTCTAACAGGCCTCCTATTCATAGCAGCCTGTTCCTCGGAAAAAATAGATTCGAGAAAGAAGCCCCTGGATGCTCACGATTTCGACTTACCCGGAATCTACAAACGTGGAAGCCTGGTTGTTCTGGCAGAAAATAGCTCTACATCTTTCTTTATTTACAAAGGCAAAAAAATGGGATTCGAATACGAGATCCTGAAAGAATTTGCAGAAGAATTGGGTGTTACACTTGAAGTTAAGATTGTAAACAACCTCGATGAGATCAATGACATCCTGAATCGTGGCGAAGGCGATATTGTAGCTTGCAATTACACAGTTACACGCGAAAGAAGAGCGGAAATCAACTTTTCCACTCCTTTCCTGCAAACCAACCAGGTGCTTGTCCAACGAAAATCAACGCCCGAAACAAAAGACCAAAAAGTAACTTTTATCACGGATCCGATCCAACTCGGCAATAAAAAAGTGGTCGTTTGGGAACGCTCCAGTTATTATACCAGACTTCTTCACTTACAGGATGAAATTGGTGATACCATTATGATCCGGCCAACTCAGGCCCAGGAAGGAGTTGAAGAGTTGATCGAACAGGTTTCGGACGGTGTAATCGATTATACCGTTTCCGAACGCAATGTGGCGGATATCAATGAGCGTTTTTATGACAACCTGGACGTCAGTCTTCCCATCTCTTTCAAACAGAACATTGCCTTCGGATTGAACAAGAAATCACCCATCCTTCAAAAAAGATTGAATAGCTGGTTATCCAAATTCATGAATAAAGAAGCTTTTTCTTATATCAAACGCAAATATTTCGAACAAATCCGCAATTCTGTTGGTACCGGAACGAATTTCAAATCAAGACGAGGAAGTATTTCTCCATTTGATGCCATATTGAAGGCTGAAGGAATAAAACACAATATCGATTGGCGCCTGGTTGCAGCATTGATTTACCACGAGAGTAAATTCAACCCGAATGCTCGAGCATTTGGAGGAGCATATGGCTTGATGCAATTCATGCCGGGAACAGGCCCGAAATTTGGCGTCTACCCCTCTTCTACTCCGGAAGTCCAGATTCAGGGTGGATACAAGTATCTGAGTCGAATCACCAAACTCTGGACAGGAATCAAGGACGAAGAAGAACGCAATAAATTTATTTTGGCAAGCTACAATGCGGGTGCCGGACATATTCTGGATGCACAACGACTGGCCGAGAAAAAAGGATTGAACCCACATATCTGGTCAGATAATGTGGAAACAATGGTCATGAACCTTGGAAAACACGCTTATTATACAGACGATGTCGTTAAAAGTGGTGCTTTCAGGGGAAATATTTGTATTCGATACGTTAGTGGGATTACTTCCAGGTACGAAACCTATAAGACCATGGTGAAGCGCTGATTTCAGCTACAAACACTATCTTTACTCCATGCAACAATTGATTGTCATTGAGGGGCCAACAGCTAGTGGAAAAACGGCACTTTCGGTTGCTTTAGCAAAAGCACTGAACACCGTAGTCCTTTCAGCTGATTCCAGGCAATTTTACAAGGAACTTTCAATCGGTACGGCAAAACCACGTCCCGAAGAAATGGAAGGTATTCCGCATTATTTCATTGACTCCCATTCTGTTTCTTCTCCGGTAAGTGCCGCTCAATTTGAATCAGAAGCAATGGACCTGATAAAAGGGGAATTGGCTTCTTATCAAAACCTTCTTTTGGTCGGTGGTTCGGGCATGTTCATTGATGCTTTGTGTGTTGGACTTGATCCGATTCCTACTGATTCAGAAATTCAGAATATGTTGAGAAAAGAACTGGATGAAAAAGGACTCGAATCCTTATTGCAAGAATTGAAAGAAACCGATCTAGAGTTTTATCAGCAAGTGGACAAACAAAACCCCATGCGGATCCTGAGAGCTTTGGAAGTGATTCGTCTGACCAATATCCCGTTTACTACCTGGAGAAAAAATGAACTTCCGAAAAGGCCATTCGAAGTCATTCGATTTGTGATCAATCATCCAAGAGAGATTCTATACGACCGAATCAATCAACGTGTTGACCTGATGATGAAATCCGGATTGATAGAGGAAGTTCAACGAGTTTCGGAATATAGAAACATCACGGCTTTACAAACGGTCGGCTACAAAGAAGTTTTCGACTACTTGGATGGAACTAGTGATTTACAGACTTGTATTGAAAAAATCAAACAGCATACGCGAAATTATGCCAAAAGACAGTTAACTTGGTTTAAAAAGCATCCGGAAGCGATTTGGTTGGACGCAAAACCAACGGAAGCGCTCAGTAATGAAATCTTGCAAATCATTCAAAAGCAGGATTTTGCAAACTTGGAATGATATTTGAAAATGAATTGAAAAATTACTAAGATGAACATTCAATTTAATCAGGTGATGCCTTTTCCCCTCGCTTCCATTTCCCATGGACACGATAGTATTTGGGGTAACGTTGCAAAACTCGAATCCGGCAAAAAGATTCTTCTGAATGCATCTTCCGGAAAGGGAAAATCTACCTTTTCAATGACAGTCTTTGGAATACGGAAAGATTATGACGGGACTATTCTCTATGATGGACGCGACATCAAAACTTTTTCTGTAGATGAGTGGGTGGAAATCCGTCAGCGGAAAATCTCTACCGTTTTTCAGGACCTTCAACTCTTTCATAAGCTCACTGTAGCAGAAAACTTACAGCTCAAAAATCAACTAACGGACTTTAAAACGGAACAGGAAATCAAATCCTTGCTTGCCGAACTGGAAATCGATCACAAATGGAATGATCCATGTGGCTTGTTGTCCATGGGCCAGCAACAACGTGTAGCGATTGTCCGTTCGCTTTGTCAACCGTTTGACTGGCTGGTACTCGACGAGCCTTTCTCCCATTTGGACGAACGCAACAGTCTTCGCTGTCTTTCCATGATCGATGCCGAGTGCAACAGTCAGAAAGCCGGATTTGTCCTCACCTCTTTGGATGACGACAATCGCTTCACTTATGATTACGAATTAAAGCTCTGAGCCATGCTACGCAAATTACTCTTTCAATACCAGGATAAACGTCAGTTGGTTATTGCCGTTGTCGGAGCTTTCTTAGGAATGACTTTCCTGATCACTTCCATTCATTATTTGATCAAAGTGAACGATTTCGGTAAAGGAGCGGATATCCTTGGGCCAAACACAGTCATTGTTCAGAAGAAAGTCTCCAGCTTTAACACCCTCAATATCGCAAAACCTGATTTTTCTTTGAGCGAAATTGAGCAGATGAAAAAAGAACCTTTCATTTTGGATGTCGAACCGGTTGAATCAAACAATTTCAATATCACCATAGAAACTGCAGATCCGTCTGTTCCAAGGTTTAGAGGAGATATCTTCATTCAAACAGTAGATCCTGATTTTTTGGATATCAAGTCGAATGATTTTCATTGGAAAAAAGGCGATACCATAGTCCCCATCCTTATGCCGCGAGATTTACTGGTCATGATGAACATGTTCATGGGTTCTAAGGGAATGCCACAAATCAGTGATGAACTGGCAATGGACATCCATTTCAAGTTCGCCTTGAAAAACGATACGATGAAAGAATACATATCGTGCCGGATCATCGGTTTCACGAATGATATGCCTTCCGTGTTGGTTCCACAAAGCTTTATGAACTGGGCAAATAATCGCTTTGCACCGGATGCGGAACAAAAAATAACGCAGATCATGATCTCCGGAAAAGAAAATGAGTTCGGGTTGGTTGAACAAATGTTGGAGGAAAGACACCTGGAATCTAAAAATGCTCAAGTAGTTGTTGGTCGCCTGAAAAGTATGGTCGGAACATTGATCCTGGTTGTATTGGGGATTTCAATCATCGCGGTTTTCCTTTCGGGATTGGTCCTGATCCAGTATTTGCAATTGTTACTAAGCAAAAACCTGTACGAAGTACGGACACTCATGCGCTTAGGACATCACCCTAACACGCTGGTAAAGAATTTCTTCGTTTATTTCTCCAAAGTTTTCGGAATAATTGGCGCACTGAGTTTGGTTGCCTTTATCGGATTTAAACTATTTTTAGACAAGGTATTTGAATCCGGTGGGTTGTATATCGACACCAATTTAAGCTTACTCAGTATTTTGGCATTGATACTTGCTTATTCCTTATTCGCATTGGCTTCATACCTGAGTGCCCGCAAAGGAATTTACGAACAGAACAATGGTTAATTTTCTGTTAAACCAATGACTTTATTAAATTTGCAACGTCATGATAATAAATAAAAACTCAAACATGAAACAACTTCTTGTAATTACCCTACTACTTGCTTCAAATTTTGGATTTAGTCAGAAATTGCGCTTCAAAGTGGATGGTGCAAAAGATACAACGGTATTCCTGACAAAATACTATGGTTCCAAGCTGTTTTATACAGATACGGCAGAAATGAAAGGTGGAGTCGTTGAATTCACAGCAAAAAAAGATTTAAAGCCCGGAATTGTGGCACTTTTGATGCCAGGTCAAAAATTCTTCGATGTGATTTACAACAACGAAGAAATCAGTATCGAAACAAAAGGTCCTGATTTTGTTGGAAACATGAAAGTGAAGAAATCCGAAGAGAACAAAGTTTTTATTGCTTATATCAATTACTTACAGGAACAACGAAAAGTGGCTACGGGATTTTCTGACGGACGCAAAAAATTCAAAGAAGGAGACGCCGAATACAAAAGTTTAGGCGAAAAAATGGATTCGGTATCCAAATTAGTTGCCACTTACCAAACTGATCTACAAAAAAACAATCCGAACAAGTTGGTGGCCAAGATCATCAAGATGTCCATGGACGTGGTGGTTCCTGAAGCTCCGAAAGATGCAAACGGAAAAGTAATCAATGAAAATTTCAGATACCAATATTATCGTGCTCATTATTGGGACAACATCGACTTGAAAGATGACCGTTTGGTAAACACGTCAGTTTTCGGTTCCAAATTGGAATACTTCTTTGGAAAGAACATGTTGGTTCAACATCCGGATACCGTACTGGCATTTGCGTTCCCTTTCTGCGACCAGTTCGATAAGAAATCCGAGTTGTTCAAATATTCCGTGGACTACATCACGAATACGTACGCTAAGTCAAACATCATGGGAATGGACAAAGTGTATGTTTACATGGTAAACCGTTATTACTGCCAGAATGATGCTGCCGGAAATTCGATTGCTTATTGGATGAAGGACAAAGAGAAATTGAAAGAATTGTGTGATGACAACAAAGTGAAGATGAACCTCGTTCAGGGTGTTCGCCCTCCAAACATTATTTTACGGGATACGACAGACGTTAACTGGAGAGATTTCTACAGTTTGAAAAGCGAATACACCATTCTTTACTTCTGGGATCCGGAATGTGGACACTGTAAGAAAACAACTCCGAAATTGCAGACTTTGTATGAAAAGAAATTCAAAGCCCGCAACGTAGAGATTTTCTCTGTCGGTAAAGCAACAAACGAAGATTTTGAAAAATGGAAAAAATTCATTCGTGACAACAAGTTGACATTCATCAATGTAGGTTTGACCAAAAAATTGTTTGAAGAGGCAACTGCAGATCCAAGACAATTCGTCGGGAAATATACCACATTGGAATCATTGAATTACCATGATACGTATGATATTTATGCAACTCCTAGAATCTTTGTATTGGATAAGGACAAGAAAATCATTGCGAAACAGTTGACCATTTCACAGTTGGAGGATTTCATTGACCGTATGCAAAACATCAAGGATGCTGAAAAGTTATTCCCTCCTGATCCTGAAGAGGAAGCTCATTGATAATTGAAAGGCCAGTCTACCGTAGATTGGTCTTTTTTTTGAACCACCTGGAAAACATAGATTTTATTGGATGCCACCGAAGCAAAGACATAAAAACAAGAAAAAATTAAATCGTGTGATTACTCTGTTAGGGATCGCCGGAGTTTTATATTATATAGTTTCTCAATATGACAATTACATCTTATACTTTGGTTACACAGGCTATTTGATCTACGGACCAGTCATATTAGGCGGATTAGTGTTGTTTCGCAACTTTAAAGGTGACTATGATCATTTCTTTGTCAATTGGTTTTTCCGATTTATAATGTCATTGTTTCTTTGTTATGTTCCTGCGACCGGTATTTTCTTAATTTCGAATAGTTTATATATCGAGGATAAACCAATTAAACACACTACAGTTCCTCTGGAAAAAGTAGTTTCAAGGAGATCAAAAAATGCCAAGATCCTAATAAAGATCAAGGGAGAAACTAAATTTATTTATGGATATAGCAAACAATTAAACGAAATAAAACATGATAAACCTTCTGATTACACTGTTTCAATCAGGTATAAAGTGGGATTATTTGAAACTTACTGCATTGAAAGTTATTCGATTTATAGAAAAGATTAAATCATATCTTGATTAAACGAGTCGATAAATTCTGTATTTTAGCGGAACACTACACTCCCCCTATGAAAATTACTCTTGCGCTACTCTTACCTATTCTCTTTGTCCCTTATTTTTTATCGGCTCAATGTCCGACCTGTGGAAATGGCGTTGTTGATGTCGGAGAAACGAGTGCTAATTGCCCTTCGGACGTTTCCCACACTGCTACTTGTACAAGTCCATGCACGCAACCCGGTTCAGCAGAATCTGCAACAGGAATTCGTCAGGCATTTGATTTTACAGGAACAACAACCTGGTCTGCAACAGGATTGCCAACCGGTTGGACTTTTGCAGGTGCACCAACTCCAACTACGGCCGGAGTAGTTCCGGCTGCGGATGCTTACGGTGCAAAAGCCGGTTTGATCCAGCCCAATTGCTCCGGAAGCTGCACAGCAACGAATGGATTTTGCATTGGCAATCTTGCAAATTCGTCTGCGGTTGGTTCAGGAGGTTCCAATGGGAAATTGGGAGCCAACTTCGATGGAAGAGCAAATATCAATCAAAACCTGAGTTACGCCGTTCTTCGTGGGCAAAGTAACCCGACATTGGTTTCTCCCACTTTTAATATGGCTTCAGTGGAAGGATTCAAGGTGCAATTTTGGCTCTTCCCTTCTGAAACTTCTTGTGGGCAATCCAATTCCTGGGGTTCATGTGTTGGAAATGTGGTCTTTTTGGATTTTTCTTCCAATGGAGGAACCAACTGGACGCAGATTATGCAACTAGATATCAGTTCGACAAACACAGACATGTGTATCAATAATTCCAACAATACTAAATGGCTCACGGAAAGTGCATGGTCTCGGGTTTGTTTAACTGTTTATAAATCAGCAACGGCTCCGGGTAATTTCTATACTGCTGCAACCGGAACAACAGCTGCTTCAGGAATTATGGTCAACAGTGCTTATTTCACATCAACCTTCAAATTCAGAATCCGATACGCGCAAACTGCAAGTTGTACTGCAGGAGTTACTACAACCAATCCCGGGCGTTACCTGGCGATTGATTATCCTGTCATCACTTCCGGGAACGAACTGATCCCTTGTGGAATTTCATTTTCAAACATGTGTGGCTACGGCTCTGACAATAATGATGACGGAGTTGGGTCTAGCACTTTAACAACACAAACCACTGCTTTTTCAACAGTTAAACGAAGTGTGAATCAAGCCGAAAGAGGAGTCGAAATTTTCAATTCCCAAAATTCCGTCTTTGGAAATCAAAATTTATCCGGAACGAACTTTACGACAAACTACGATCTATGTAATGCGGAAGGTGGTGACCAACAGTGCATTGATTGGCAATCCAACAATAATTTCTACGCTGCAGTTTATGAATGCGTAACAGACTGGGAAGTCAGTTCCGGTGGAATCAATGTGAATTATTACAAAGGCACCACTCCTCAATCCTTTCAATTGTCCAAAGTAACAACTGCAGGAAAAACTGCTGCAATTGGCTGGAGGTATTCCGGCTCCAGATACGTGGATTGTGGTGGAACAATGGATCTGAATCCGGGATGCAATGGCTACTTGTTTCTTTCCAACTCCTTGCCGACTCAATTCAGTCGCGGGTTTTATGGATTGGCAACAAATAGTCTCGGTCAATCCTGGTCTTATTACGGCGCTACGAGTTGTAGCAATTATTTTAGTGGACCTACCTTTGCTCCTATTGCAGTTCCGACAGCATTGCCTAGCGCAACGAATTACACGGTTTGCAATGGAGCTGATTTAGTATTTACAGCCGATGTCAATTATTGTTCTTCCGGCAGTTTGACCGGCTCATCTACAATAGATATCACAGGACCCGGTGGATTCTCCGAAACAATCACCGGTGGTTCAACCGGGTCGAGTCCCGTGACAGTTGCCGGAGAATATTATCTGACCGGGCATACACCAACGAGTCCGACCCAATGCCTGGATTGCGGACGAACCATTTGCGTAACGGTTTCCCAATTGGAAATCGATAATTGCTTAACTGCTCTGCCGGTTGGATTGAAAAATTTCCGGATCGAAAAATCAAACGCCACTTCCCTACTGCTTTGGGAAACCGAAAGTGAAGAAAACAGCGATTATTTTGAGGTTGAACGTTCCGGGAAAGGGACTGATTTCACACCCATTGGAACAGTAGATGCAAAAGGAACAAGCGATCAGGTCCAATTTTACCAGTTCACCGATGCAGAAGCATTGATCGGAACATCCTATTATCGTTTAAAGATGGTGGATTTGAACGGCGAAGCACGGTTTTCATCTATCCTTTCTGTTAATCATGGAAGTGAATCCGTTCAAGTAATTCCAAATCCGAATAACGGCAGTTTTCAAGTGATCGGATTGGATGGAAAAAGCAAACTGGAGTTATGTGATCTTCAGGGGAAAATCCTTCAAATGAAAGAAACGAACGAAGAAACAATTGCTTTTGAAACCGGACAAAAATCAGGGGTTTATGTACTACGGGTTAGTAATTCAAAAGGAATTGAGACGATTAGAGTGCTGGTGAAATAATTGTCTTGAATTATCAATTAGTAATTATCAAGATGGAACTGCCTAACCTTGATAATTATCTCATTCATAATTGATAATTAATCGTAGATACCTTCCAAATCACTACGCTCATCCTTAGGAATTCGGAAAAGCAACAATAGACCCACGATAAAGAAGAATGCTACTGAAACAACCGAATAACGGATAGAATCAAAACCGATTTCCATCAAACCAAAGAACAGTGTTCCTGTAACGATCCCGATTTTCTCTGTCGCATCGTAGAATGAGAAATAACTGGCGTGATCTTCTGTTTCCGGCAAATACTTTGAATAGGTGGAACGGGCCAAGGCCTGAACGCCACCCATTACAATTCCAACAGCACAAGCTAACCCATAGAATTGAACCGGTGTTTCGATTACAAATGCGGCAGCACAAACACCCAACCAAATGACGATAGAAATCCCCAATGTTTTGACATTTCCAATTCGTCCGGATAAACGTGACATGATGAATGCTCCGGCAGCTCCTAATAATTGGATCAACAGAATCGCGATAATCAATCCGCTGTCGTCAACCTTTCCGTCTTTTACCGGCCAGGAAATTTCTTTTTTGGCAAAGAATGTTGCCATCAACATTACTGTCTGAACTCCTGTATTAAAGAAAAAGAACGAAGTTAAATAACGTTTCAGACGTCTGGTTTTCCGGAATTCGGCAAATACACCCTTCAATTCTTTGAAGCCTTTCCAGGTATAGCCTTTTTCTTTCACACGTGTAGAAGTCGTGTTCGGCAAGACACGGTATGTAAATTGGGAAAAACCAACCCACCATAGACCAACTAGTAAGAAACAATATTGAACAGGAAAGTCTTGTGTTTTGATAAGAATCAGGCAAAGAATCAACAAAACCATTGAACCGATATACCCCATCGAAAATCCACGGGCGGAAATCTTATCCATATCCTTTTTCGGTGCGATTTCCGGTAAATACGAATTATAGAATACTAAACTGTTCCAGAAGCCGATACTGGCAAAGAATAAGGATAGCATTGCAACTTCTAATAAACCATCACGCATCAAATCCGTAAAGAAATAAAGCGACATGCAAGAAGCAGCGCCCAAATAACAGAAGAATTGTAAGAAACGTTTTTTATTTCCACGGTAATCTGCAATTCCTGATAAAAAAGGAGATGAAAAGGAAACTAACAGGAAAGAAGCAGAGAGCACAAAGCTCATTAAGGCTGAATTCGGAATGTGCATCCCAAAAAAGTCTACCATCACCTGTTCACCTGCTTTTAGCTTCGATGGATCTAAGTCTAAACTCGTCCATGCCTTGCCAATATTCTCAGGTTTCTCTGACAAATACTGTTTTGTAGTCACCGTGTCGTAGAAAATCGGGAAAATAGCGGATGAAATAACCAAGTTGTAAACTGAGTTCGCCCAGTCGTACATCACCCACCCTTTTATTATTTTCTTGTCGCCTTTCTGTATCTCCATAGCTGGTTTTTATGCTGTAACCTGATTCACATAATCATTCAGATATGCGAAATAGGTCGTTAGATTCCCATTCAAATCCGTTTCAGATCCTCTTCCGATAATGTTGTCCGGATCGTCACCGAATAAATGTGGGAAAACAGATTTGATCAATTCGTTCCCAAAATCTTCGGAAGCATCCATAGGTAATTCACATGGTAAATTATCCACTGCCATTACCGTAATGCATCCTGCCTCTTTCCAATCACATTCCTGACCTGTTTTCGGATCGTATCCATAAAACGGATCTGCAATTTTCGAAGCGCGAAGCGTAGATGCGATCGGTCCCTGAATATCGCAAGAAACATCTGCAACGACCTGGATCTTATTCTTATCTGAAGCTAAATCAGCAGCAGTTAAAATGTATGGCGATTTATTACTCCAGAAATGACAAGCTATGTAGATATCTGCAGCCTCTGAGTAACGACCAAAGCTGGATTCGTAAATCTCAGGTGTACTGTAAAATTCAGATTTCACAAACGGTTTTCCGTCCTTTCTTCTGTAATAATCTTCAATTTCCAAATGCGTAAAAACCGGGGTGTCAAATTTCTCCGTAAGGAATTCCTCAGGACTCACTTCAGTAAATGGCAACAGGTCCATGATCTCACGTGCTCCATAACCTACTCTTCCAAAACCGGTCAATACCAATTTCATGTCTGCAGGGAAAGTTACTTTATGCAACTCCTCTTCCATTGCTTTTCTTCCCGAACATTCGTTTGCAGGTTTCAAATGGAACAGGTTCATTTTTTCTCCGTAAGCTCGGATACCATTGTAAGCACCAACAATTCCAGCATACCGGCCAAAACCGATAATGCGCTTATTTTCTTTCGATTTCAGGACTTCGTAATCAATCAATTGGATTTTCTTGTCCAGAATCGCACGCAACAGGTTTCTATTATAGGGTTGTTTCTTAATGGTATGTGAAAAGAACATGAACTTCTTCCCGGGAATCAAATCCCCGATATTCACTTCTTTCACCCCCATAATGATATCACAATCCGACAGATCACTTACTACTTCAATTCCCTCAGCCTCGTATTCTTCATCCTTGAATGCACGGATTGGGCTTTCCTGAACAAGCACTTTCACTTGTGGAAATTTCATCTCAACCAACTTGCACTGTTTTGGAGTGAGTGGAACTCGCTTATCAGGTGGAACCTTTCCTTCCCTGATGATGCCTAATTTCACTTGATTCATGTTGTTGTTTAAAATTCTTTTATTGGTTCTGACAGGAGAAAGTTATCTATAAATTCTCTTACGACACCTGTCCCACCATTTTTTGTTAATACAATATCTACCTCTTTCTTGACTTCCTGAACGGCATCTTTCGGACACGCGCTCAGTCCCACTTCACGTATGATCGATAAATCATTGATATCGTCACCAATGATTGCAACCTCGCTCAAAGAAATGGATAATTCCTCACACCATTGTCTCAGGATTGTGATTTTTTGATCGCGACCGACATACACGTGTTTTATTCTCAATGTTTCGGCTCTGTTACGAACCATCTTGTCTATGAACCCGGATGAAATAATACCGCACTGCAATCCTTGTTCCTGTGCTTTCATGATTCCCATCCCGTCTTTTGAATTGTACTTCTTGATCTGATCTCCGGATTCGGAATAGAACATTCCGCCATCAGTCATCACACCGTCAATATCCAAAATCAGGAGTTTGATCTTTTCAATCTTACTTTTCAGATGATCAAAAATGAACAAAGGTTTGAATAGCAGCGAATAAAAATCGACTTCGTATTCTTCTGCAATCGCCTCCAGGTCCAGGATTGAAAGCTCTGTCACCCCGTCCACATCGAAATCTTTCAGCATCTGATAGAAATCAACACCGAACTTTGCGCAAAGGCCTTTTATATTTTGTTCTAAAAACATCAACAAATTTTATATCCGACGCTTGAAGCTATCGGACTAAGTGATTGCAATAATTGTTTGAATTCTTCGTGATTCAATTGTTGAGAAGCATCTGATTTAGCCACTTTGGGGTTCGGATGCACTTCTACAAGCAATCCGTCAACTCCTAAAGCGATACAAGCTCTCGATAATCCAGCAACACCATAAGCATAGCCCATTGCATGACTTGGGTCCAGGATTACAGGAAGGTTGGTATAATGTTTCAACCATTCCACACCACATAAGTCCAAAGTAAAACGGGTTCCTGTTTCAAACGTGCGAATTCCGCGCTCACATAGTAGCACATTTTCATTTCCACCGGAAAGAACAAACTCAGCGGCCTGAACAAACTCTTGCAAAGTCGTTCCAAAACCACGTTTGATCAGAACTGTTTTTTGAGTTTTTGCACATGCACGCAAAATTCCTTGGTCGTACATCGCTTTTGCTCCAACCTGGATTACATCCGCATGTTCGATAATTTCATCAATATGTGTCGCATCACGCGCTTCCGTAACGACGGAAAAACCGTATTCTTCACGCATCTTACCAAGTAATTTCAATCCTTCCAATCCCATTCCCTGGAAACTGTAAGGGCTTGTTCTCGGTTTGTAACAACCTCCACGGAGTGCTGTCAATCCCAATGATTTCAATAATTCGGAAGATTCCCGTATCTGTTCTTCAGACTCAACCGAGCATGGACCGGAAATCAAAATGGTGTTCCCTGTTTTACCTCCGATAGTCACATCTCCGATTTTCACTTCCCGGGTTTCATTCCGGTAATTTCGTGATGCCAACTGCATGTCGTTCGGGAATACCCAATGTTCTTCTGTGGCAGATTCCAAAGCTGCAGGAACTTCCTTTACTCCGGATCCTGTTACCAATACATTTATTCCTTGAGAAACCAAGTGAAATGCTTTATTTTCCGCAGCCAGTTTAGCTGCATCAGCTGAACTTACTGATTTTTTTAAATGAATGATCATATTTCCCCTTTAATCAGGTTTACGAATGTTAAGATCCCTTTTGCTTTATTGTTTCCATCTATAACGGGTAAATAAAGAATTGGGAAAGTATATTTTTTAATTTGTTGTAGTAAGTCGTTCACAGTTGCCGTTTCCTGAATAACCAACGGTTTCGGGTTCATGATCTCGGCAATGGATTCTTTATTCAAATTCCCATCAGTACGGATCAGGCTCTTCCGGATATCCGCATTGGAGATCAATCCACGCAAATTGGAAGTTTGGTCAACAACCAATGTGAAACCAAGTTTTCCGTCTTCCACAGCATTTAAAACCTGTGAAAGGGTCGCATTTTCGTCAACTACCGGAGATTCGGTCAAAGGAATCATGAAATCCTTCACTAAGAATTGAGAATCTACATTTCGCTTGGTCAAATCCATCAAGGCATGTCCGACACTTGGCGCATTGAATAAGTAAGAACCTGAAACAGAAGTGTGAACTCCCATATTTCGAAGGATAAATGAAACTTCCCCGTTTACCCCACCATCCACATGAACGGATTTGGAAGGATACTTCTTTTGAAAATCGCGAATCTTCTTGAAATTTACAGCATCAAATACTCCTCCGCTCTGTCCGGGAATAGTTGCCATTATCAGGATGAAATCGAAATTGCTGTATTTGTCAAATGCCTCAACGGAAGTCGGCGTAATAACTGCCAATCCTTTTTTTCCGGTAATATCTGATGGAATGATCAACTCTTCTTCCAAATCTTCCACCTGGAATGTGACATATTCCACCGGAACTTCACGAAGCAGGTCATAGTATTTAGACGGATGAGCTGTAATGATATGCAAATCAATTGGAATAGTGCACCACGTTCTGACTTTTGCGATATCCTGGAAAACAGAAGGATCGTCATTGCAATCAACATGCAATAAGTCCACATGGTGAGCGACCAGATCCTTGATCGTTTCCGACAGGTCACGTTTCTTATCCGAATAAATCGAAGCAGATATTCTCATAGAACAAAAATAGGTAAAGTATTCCCTTTAGGAGGCATCTCGGAAGAATGATATTAACAGAATTTACACAAAATCGGAATCGGTTTTTAACATCTCGTTTTTTTTCAGTTTAATCGGATCAAAATATCAATCTAATTTATTTTTTGGGACAAAAACCGGACAGCCTGCAAAGGTGTTGGTAGCGCACAAAAACTAGGAGCTAATCGCATTCTCCGCTTGGCAATTGCATTGTAAATCCCATCACGGATAAATTGAGGACAGATCCAACCGATCTTACCTAATGTAACTGGAAAACGCAAATAATTCAAAACCTTCAATGCTGCAGTGGAGCGTTTATTCAATTTTTGGCCATCCCAAAAATAAAAGGTGGACAAATCTATCTCCCCGATTCCCTGTTGCTGAAAAAAGTCTTTTGCAAAATCACTTTGAAGTGCACAAAACTGAATGGCATCATCTTTTTCATGATTCAGTACAAATTGCACGGTTTTATTACAAAAACCACAATCGCCATCGTAAAAAATTATTGTTTTGTCCATCGGAACAAAGATACGAAATAGATATAGAATCGTATTTTTGAGGAAACAAAGAATTACGAAGTAAATAAGAGTAGATTCAAAAATCCTCTGCGTACTTTGCTTCTTAGCGGTTCATGTAAAACCATTCTTATTTTAACCGCAAAGAATGAACGCTTGCGCTGAAGCTTCAGCGGAGGAGCAAAGAGCGCAAAGTAGAAATCTTCCTGGTTTCGTGAATGATTTAAAAACAAACAAATGAATTTTGGAATTTTACTTTCCGGATCCGGAGTTTATGACGGAGCGGAAATTCAGGAAGCAGTATTGAGTATGTTGGCCGTTTCCGAATTGGGAGATACTTATACGTGCATTGGTGTAAACGCAGATCAATTCCATGTAATAAACCACGTGACGGGTGAACCGATGGATGAATCGCGGAATATGTTGATTGAAGCTGCCCGGATCGCACGTGGAGCTATTGTTCCTATCCAGGATATTCATCCTGCAGATCTGGATGGATTGATTATTCCCGGTGGATTTGGCAACGCGAAAAACTTCACGAAATGGGCATTTGAAGGTCCGGACGGAGCAATTCTCCCGGAAGTTAAATTGTTGATCGTAAATATGGTGAATGTGGGGAAACCGATTGCAGCGCTATGCGTGAGTCCGGTCGTTGTGGCAAAAGCGCTAGAAGGTTCTGACATTCATCCTTCACTTACCTTGGGAACAACCGCAGAATCCTCCCCTTACGATATTGAGGCTTTTTCACAGGGATTGGAGAAAACCGGAGCAACGACAACTTACAAATCAGTGAAGGAAATCCAAATCGATCAAGCGAACAGGATCATTACTGCTCCGTGTTATATGATGGACGCCTCCATAAGTGATATCTGGAAGAATATTCAACAAGCTATCGGTGAGCTTAAAAAAATGGCAACCATATGATCCCTGACTATTCAGAACGGTCACGTTCTTATAAAATTTCTGTTAATCAAATAAATAAACAGCTTCAGTTAATTGGTTGGTCCAGATTATTTGCACTATTGATCTCAGGAACATGTTTCTATTTTTCAAAGGCTGAAAACGGTCTTCCTTTCCTGGTCGGTGGAATCATTTCGCTTGGAATATTTGCCTTCTTGGTAAATTATCATTTCAAGGTGAAACGCAAACTGCAAGTCGCTTCCACCTATCATTGGCTCAATGAGTCCGAGCATTTGTTTGTGACGGAAGCCAAACCGTATTATGAAGATGGAAAGGAGTTTTTGGATACCAGACATCCCTATTCATTCGATATTGATCTGTTCGGTCCTCATTCCTTATTTCAACACCTGAATCGAACTTCAACGGTGATCGGCAGCGAAAAACTGGCTTCTTCCCTGCTTCAAACCCAAAGCAACCAATCTTTAAGCCAAACCCAGGAAGCGATCCGGGAAGTAGCCGAAGACCTGGAGTGGAGACAAGCTTTCCAGGTTTATGCAAAATTAGGGAAGGATACACAAGAAATTCGCAACTACATTGAACACTGGCAGGATTCGAAACAATCGATATCCATTATTTCAAGCATCCTGGCATTTGTGTTTCCGGCTTTGGGATTGACAAGTATGATTTTCCTCTGGCAAACCGGCCAGGTTTATTGGTTCAATGTCGGTGTTATTCTTGCCGTAGTCAACATGCTTTTATTCGGTGCCATTTCCGGAAAAATCCGGAAGGAAATTGGGAAAACGGAACGCATCGGAGCTTCTCTTTTGGCTTATAGCGAAATGTTGAAACTTGTAGAGAACCGGGTTTGGAAATCTAACAGGTTGAAAGAAATCCACGCGAAAGTCCATTCCAAAAATCAAGCTGCAAGTACCTTATTGAGAGAAGCTTCACGCATTTATGAAAACCTGGATAGCATCAACAATGGAATGGCCGTTTTTCTTTTAAACTCAACGGTTCAATACCATGTCCATATTTTCCGACAATTGGTCAAATGGAAGAAAAATCACCGCGAATCGATCAGTCAATGGATTGAACAAATCGCAGAAGTTGAGAGCATCCTTTCATTCAGCAATTTTAAGGTAAACAACCCGGAATACTGTTTTCCGAACCTGGATAGCGAACAAATCTCATTCGAGGAATTGGGACATCCATTGATCCAAAAATCAACACGTGTCTGCAATTCCATTTCTTTCGATAAGGAACGCTTCATGATCCTTACGGGATCTAACATGTCCGGGAAAAGTACTTTCCTGAGAACTTTAGGAATTGGTGTGATCCTGGCTAATGCCGGCTCAGTCATTCCAGCTAAAAGTGCTTCCTTCTTCCCTATTCCGCTGCTCGTTTCCATGCGTTTGAGTGATTCACTGGAAGAAAGCACTTCTTATTTCTTTTCGGAGGTAAAACGCCTGAAACTCATTATCGACAATTTGAATAACGGTCCGGCATTTGTGCTTTTGGATGAGATCCTGCGTGGAACCAATTCGGACGACAAACAGAACGGGACCATCGGAATCGTAGAACAAATGGTCCGTTTGAATGCAATCGGAATGATTGCAACCCACGATCTGGAGGTGTGCGAAACCACCAATGCTCACCCGGCTTATTTAAGTAACAAATGCTTTGAAGTCGAAATCCGTGACAATGATCTGTTCTTTGATTACAAACTTCGCAATGGCATTTGTCAAAATAAAAGTGCTACATTCATCATGAAAAAATACCAGATAATTTGAAAACAAAATTAATATTCCCGCTACTGCTCTTCCCCTTTTTAGGAAGCTCCCAATTGACCGATATTACACTGAATATCACCGAAAACCCTGGAAACCTGAATGCGTTCATTCATGAACCGGTGAATAAAACCACTAAGAAAATTCCTTTGGTATTGGTACTTCACGGTTGCAACCAGGATGCACTCGAGATCTCAACCGGATCGGGCTGGAACATGCTTGCGGATTCCTTGAATTTCCTGGTGCTTTATCCGGAACAAAAAAGTGCCAATAATATGATCAAGTGTTTCAATTGGTTTTCGAAAGACGACCAGGAAAAAGACAAGGGGGAAATTGCCAGCATTCACGCGATGGTCAAATATGCTGTTTCCCACTACTCCATTGACACTACAAGAATCTTTATCTACGGTGCAAGTGCAGGAGCAGCCATGAGCGTAAATTACATGGCTTGTTATCCGAGTACAATCAAATCAGGAGCTATTTTAGCAGGAACAGCCTATAAGCAGGTTGAATCTGTTGGGAAGTCTTTTTCAGAAATGAAACAGCCTACGATGTTTGACGAAGCCAATTTGCGTAAGAAATTGTATTCACAGGATTCCCTTTACACAGGAGAATTCCCGCAATTGATCGTCATTCACGGAACAGAAGACAAAATAGTCCAATATGGAAACGGGGAAGTACTGGTAAAGCAATGGAAAACAGCATTCAAAGTTACCTCGGAATCCATGAAGCAAGTTGTTGCCGGGGCAACTACTCCAACCATTATGCGCACGGATTATAAAGATGCGAAAGGCCGTTCGGTCATCATTTTGTATAAAGCCAACAAGTGGGGACATTACCTGATGATAGACCCTGGACCGGGAATCAAACAAGGTGGTGAAGTCTCTAAACATGCGAAGGATGGGGATTTTTTCAGCACCTACCAGATTGCAAAAGATTGGAACTTAGTAAAGTAAGCTTAATAAGTTATCAACCCTATATTAGCCATAACAAACTAGTAATAAGTATATTAACAACATTGAGCGGAAGGATTTGTTCTTATTCTGTTAATATTTATACCGAAAAAAGACTGGTTTTTTGATGAAGACATGTACTTTTGCACCGAAATAAGTTAGCCGCTAGGGCAAAACAAAAAGACATTTTATGAATGAATTTGGTAAACGAGGAAAAAATGCCGATTTGAAAGCAACAATCGGATTAGAAAATCTCGGTAACGTGTTCTGGAATTTAACGCCAGCAGAACTAGTAGAAGACACTATCCTTGGTGGCCAGGGTGTTTTAACAGACACTGGAGCTATTGCAATTGAGACGGGTGAATTCACTGGAAGATCTCCAAAAGATCGCTTTGTTGTTCGTGATGCGAATACTGAAAACAGTGTTTGGTGGGGGGATGTGAACATTCCTGTTTCTACAGAACAATTTGATGCGTTATACAACCGCATGAAGTCTTATTTGATTGACAAAGACATGTATGTTCGCGATGCTTATGCTTGTGCTGACAATAAATTCAGAATGAACATTCGTGTGACAACTGAATTCCCTTGGTCAAACATGTTTGCGTACAATATGTTCTTACGTCCGACAGATGCTGAAATCGAAAACTTTGATGCAGAGTGGAACATTGTTTGTGTTCCGGGATTCAAAGCTGATCCGGCAATCGACGGAACACGCCAATCCAATTTTGCAATCCTGAATTTCACACGTAAAATGATCATTATCGGTGGCACAGGATATACAGGTGAAATCAAGAAAGGGATTTTCTCTGTATTAAACTACGTATTGCCACACGAAAAAAATGTACTTTCCATGCACTGCTCCGCAAATGTTGGAGAAGCTGGAGATACCGCTATTTTCTTCGGATTGTCCGGAACAGGAAAAACAACCTTGTCTTCCGACCCGAATCGTCGTTTGATCGGTGATGATGAGCATGGTTGGTCAGACAATTCAGTATTCAACTTCGAAGGAGGTTGCTACGCAAAAACGATTGACTTATCGAAAGAAAAAGAACCGCAAATCTACGATGCGATCAAGTTCGGTGCAATCCTGGAGAACATTGGCTTCCACGAAGGAACTTCAACTCCTGATTACACGGACGGATCAATTACTGAAAACACACGCGTTTCTTATCCGATTGATTTCATTGACAATATCATGACTCCGTCTATCGGGTCGGGACCAAAAAATATTTTCTTCCTTACAGCTGATGCATTCGGTGTATTGCCTCCGATCTCTCGTTTGACGAATGAGCAGGCAATGTATCACTTCATGTCAGGATACACAGCGAAAGTTGCAGGAACAGAGGTTGGTATCACAGAACCGACAACTACTTTCTCTGCTTGTTTCGGAAAAGCATTTTTACCGCTTCACCCTGCGAAATACGCAAAATTATTGGGTGAGAAATTACAAGGTACAGATATCAAAGTTTGGTTGATCAACACCGGTTGGTCAGGCGGATCTTATGGTACCGGAAGCAGAATGAAATTGTCTTATACAAGAGCAATGATTACTGCAGCATTGACTGGAAAACTAGACAACGTTGCTTTTGATACATTACCTGTATTCGAATTGTCATTCCCTACTTCTTGTCCGGAAGTTCCTGGTGAGATTTTAAATCCGCGCGAAACTTGGACTGATAAGTCAGCATATGACAAAACTGCCAACCATTTGGCTGATCAGTTCGTTAAGAACTTTGAACAGTACGCAGCAGAAACATCTACAGATATTTTAGCAGCTGCACCGAAAGTGACTGTTTAATCTGGTTTTATTATTTAGTATGAAGGCTTCTCAATTTGAGAGGCCTTTTTTTTACCGCTAAAAAGCAAAGTCATAGCACATAAAAATCTTTGCTTTCTTCCATTCTTTGCGGTCAAAAATCCGTAAGTTTATATCCATGAGAACACTTCTTTTTTCACTGATTTGTTTCGTCTCACTTGGGACAAATGCCCAATTGGATTTCAAGAAAATCTCGGACAGTTCTTATGTCTTTACAACCTACCAGGTATATAAAGATGTCAAAATTTCCTCACACGGTTTGTTGAAAATCACAGGCGGTGGCGTTGTAATGATCGACACTCCCTGGGATACGACACAATTTCAGCCCTTATTGGACTCCATCGACCGGAAGTTCCACAAAAAAGTCCTGATGGTGATTTCCACCCATTGGCACGAAGACCGGACTGTAGGTTTGGATTATTACAAAAGTAAGGGCATCCGGACTTACAGCACGTATGCAACGAAGAACTTATGTCGTGAAAACAACTTTCCAGAGGCGGAATACACCTTTGAAGGTGACACAACTTTCAACATCTTCAATACGATAGTCGAAACCTATTATCCGGGCGCCGGACATTCTTCGGATAACATTGTGGTTTATTTCCCGAAAGACAGACTGCTTGTCGGTGGATGCTTCGTGAAATCCGTTGAAGCGGAAGATCTGGGAAACCTTTCGGATGCCAATATTGGAATGTGGCCGATTGCCATCAAAAATCTGATGAAGAAATATCCGAAAGTGAAAATGGTTATTCCCGGTCATCAGAAAATAGCCCCCGGAAAAAAAGCGCTGAAACACACCTTGAAACTTGCCAAAAAGCATTACAAAGGCAGAAAGCAGGACAAGAAAAAGGCGAAACATTAAATCTGCGCGAAAAAACACAAATAAACCACATGAAAAATATAATCCTGATTTTAGTCTCTCTTTCGGCACTAAGTCTCTCATCCTGTTCTGATCAGCGTCCAGAATTAAATGACATCCGGTCCAAAAAAACGTCCGACCATTTGAATATTGGAGGAACAAGGATTTTTATCATTCCTCCAAAGGGGTTCACTATTTCAGATGAGTTTGTAGGTTTAATTAAAGACCGGAATTGTTCTATCCAAGTATTAGAATCAAAAGGTGAAAAAATTCGGGGTGCATTCACAGCATATAATGAGGCTGCCTTCACTAAACAAGGAAAGAAAATCCTTGAATCTAAAAAAATCCGCGTCAATGAATATTCGGGGAAACTTATTGTAGTTCAGGGAAGATCTGAAAACAGTGAAATAGTGTACTTGTTATTTGGGGATAATCGCTTTTCTGTGCTTATTACAGCAAGTTATGAAACGGTTGAAAAGAAAACACGGGAAGAAATCTACAATTCGCTGAAAACAATTTATGTCGATCAGAATTTTAAATCCACCATTTCCATTTATTCATCATACTTTTTTTCATCGAAGGATTATAAATATTGTGAGAAAATTGGTCAATTTGATCTTTATACGGCTAGCGGTGAATTGAAAAGACTGGATACGCAGGAACCTGTTGTCATGGTTACAACTATAAAGCATGTAAAAAATGTTGGCCTTAACAAACTTGCAGAACTGAATCGTTTGGGAATGAAACAACAAGGAGCAACGCTTTCCAAAATAACCGAATTATCCAACGCACCAATCAATCGGTATGAAGCTCTATCAAGAAAGATCTCATTTTCAATTCAAGGAACTTCGAAAACCACTTACCAAGCTTTTGTAAAAAAAGGAGATCGGGTAATTTTAATTCAGGGAATTGTTTTCGACAAAGATCTTGATAAACTGGAGAAAATCAAGCAGTTTACAAACAGTATTGCTATTCGCTAAGAATAATCTGGTTATGTCACAAATCTTCAAACAGCATCTTGAAAAATTCATCTCCGTTTCAGACGAGGAGTTTGACAAAATTTGGAGCTATTTCAAAGTAATGCATGTTTCGAAAAAAGAAATCCTGCAAGAAGAAGGGAAAACCTGCCGGTATCAGTATTTCGTATTGACCGGATGCCTTCGAAAATTCCTGGTCAATGAAAAAGGAGTTGAAGTGACTACCGAATTTGCTTTGGAAACCTGGTGGTTATCCGATAACCGCGCTTTCGAGTTTCAGACTGAAGCATTGTTCAGCATCCAGGCAGTTGAAAATTCGGAGATCCTAACCATTGATTTTCAATCATTGGAAAAATTATACCGGGATTTCCCGGTGATGGAACGCTATTTCCGATTTGTTTATCAGCGAGCCTTTGCAGCCTACCAAATGCGCATCAAATATCTGTATACGCTTTCCAAAGAAGACTATTTTTTTCATTTCTACGATTCCTATCCTGCATTTGTACAGCGTGTTCCCCAATACCTGCTTGCTTCTTTCCTTGGACTTACTCCGGAATATTTAAGTGAGCTGAGGAAAAAGAAACGTTCTTAAACTGGTTTAAGATTTTTCCGTTTTTTGTTCTTGACCTTTGCTTTGTAATAAAAGATTAGACAAAAATGGAAAACAGAATCAACATCATGGAAATCGAGCCGGAAGCAACAAAAGCAATGTACGGTTTGGAAGGTTATCTTTCTAAAAGCACCTTAACAAAAACTCACCGGGAATTAATCAAAATCCGAGCTTCACAAATCAATGGTTGCACGTATTGTATCGATATGCATACGAAAGATGCTTTAAAAATGGGTGAAACCATTCAACGAATCGTTTTACTGGATGCCTGGAGAGAAGTAAATGATCTTTATACGAAGGAAGAGCGCGTTATTCTGGCTCTAACGGAAGCTGTGACACTCATTCACCAGGGTGGAATTCCAGCAGATCTATACAAAGAAGCAAGTGAAACCTTTGATGCGAATTACCTGGCACAGATCATCATGGCAATCACGACGATCAACTCCTGGAACCGGATTGCGATTAGCGGATTGTTTCAACCCGCGAAGTAGTTGGAAACTGAATCCTGAATTTTTTCTTTCCCACAAATGCCTTTACAATTAAGCTTTAGTATCAAAATTTCAGGAGCTTTTTGACTCTGAAGGATAAGTGGAAGATTATCCTCCTGTTACCAGGGTAATTAATCAGCTCACTCTTCGCATAAAAAGATCTTCCAGCGCGATATACCTCCCCCCATCACGATGATCTCTATCGGCTCAAACTTCTTTGCAGATTCATACTCCACCTCCAACAGATACTTCCCTGACTCAATATGCCTGAAATCACAACCCAATTTATCTGTTATCCGCTCATAGGTATGCTCATTATTTGTCAACTTCACTTTCACATCTGTCAGGTAATCACTACACAAACAATAAAAATACACATGAATAATAGACGTAATGGTATCCATTAATGCCTCAGTTTTATTCTCCTCCAGTTCGGAAACACACCGGCCAATAGTATTGGATTTGGTATAGGGATTGGTCCCTTGTTCGCTTTGATTCTGTTCCGGATTACCGGAAGATTCAATCTTCTCGGTTTTTTGGGTCGTTGTATCTTTTGCTGGAACCTGAGTGCATCCAACAAAGGAAAATAGCGAGATTGGAATCAGAGTGATGTAGAGTTGTTTGGTGAGTGTTTTCATGGGAATAAGTTATAAAAAAATCCCTCACCATTACTGACGAGGGATTTCCTATTTTATTTGTGGTAGCAAATAATCAATCGAGATCAGTAACTAACTGGTGTTTCTCAATCAATTTCCTTAAATTAATCAACGCATAGCGCATTCTTCCCAAAGCCGTATTGATAGAGATTCCCTCCATCTCAGCGATATCCTTAAATGACAGATCCTGGAAAATGCGTTTCTCAATAATCTCTTTTTGACTTTCCGGCAAATGCTGGATCAGCTGGATCATCTGTGTCTCCAATTCCGTTTTGGAAATGCTCTGTTCCACATTCAATTCATCCATCTTCAGAACGGAAAAGATATTGAAGTCATCACTTTTTGCATTGCGCTCACTGATCAGTTTCATTCTTCCATGCTTACGGAAGTAATCGATCACCAGGTTTTGTGCAATACGCATCGCCCACGGTAAGAATTTACCTTCTTCATTGTAATTCCCCAGCTTCAATGTCTGGATGATCTTCACGAATGTTTCCTGGAAAATATCTTCAGCAATTTCTCGTTCACGGATCTTATGATAGATGGAACGGAATATTTTATCTTTATGTCGTAACAATAGAACTTCGAATGCTTGTTCGTTACCTTCTAAATAATAATGTATGAGGACTTGATCGTCTAGAAATTTCATAGCCATAACTCTACTCTTAAAGGTTTAACCAGTTGTTTATTAACAGTTTAAAGTAGAATTCTTTCTATAGGCTCTATGAATTATTTTTGGAAAGATAGAACATTAAATAATAAAATCAAAAAAAATCATAAATAATTACGAATGCCGAATTACGAATTACGAATTATTATTGCTTCGAATTCGTTCGAATCGCTCTAACCTAGTGATTTATACTCTAAAACATTAAACTTTAGTACAGTGAATCAACACATCTAATCCCCTATTACAAATTCGGCATTCGGAACTCGGAATTCGGAATTAATTCCCGAAATTTGTACTATGTCCGAAAGATACATTCACATCAAAGGCGCACGCGTCAATAACTTAAAGAATTTAGAAGTCAAAATTGAGCACGGGAAGTTTACCGTCATTACGGGATTATCCGGTTCCGGGAAATCTTCACTGGCATTTGATACACTTTACGCAGAAGGACAAAGACGATATATCGAAAGTTTGTCGTCCTATGCGCGTCAATTCTTAGGGAAACTGGACAAGCCCGAAACGGATTTTATTAAAGGAATTGCTCCGGCGATTGCAATCCAACAGAAAGTCATTACCAATAATCCGAGATCAACAGTTGGAACAACCACTGAGATCTACGATTACCTCAAAATATTATTTGCCCGGATCGGGAAAACCTTCTCTCCTATTTCAGGAAATGAAGTCAAGAAAGATTCGGTAACGGACGTCATCAATTACATCGCAAGCTTAGAAAACGATATTCGCTTATTGATTGCCGCTCCTTTTCCTTCCCTGGAGAAATATGGAATTGAGAAAACCCTGAAACTGCTGAAAGAACAGGGGTATGTGCGCATCATGCACAACCACGAACTGAAACAATTGGAAGACCTCAAACCGAAAGACTTTTCATTTTCCGATTCGATCCAAATTGTCGTAGACCGGGTTGTTACCCAGGATTTGGACACTGATTTCTCCGGTCGACTAGGAGATTCGATCCAACTTGCTTTCATGGAAGGTCACGGAGATTGTTCCGTAATTCAAATGGGAAGCATGGAGGAACGCACTTTTTCCAATCGTTTTGAATTGGATAATATGACTTTTGTGGAGCCTTCTCATCACCTCTTCACCTTTAATAATCCTTTTGGAGCGTGTAAAACTTGTGAAGGTTACGGTTCTATTATTGGAGTTGACCCGAATCTGGTGATTCCGGACCCAAGCCTTAGTGTTTACGAAGGTGCTGTCGTTCCCTGGAAAGGCGAAGTCATGGGTGAATACTTACAGGACCTGGTCCAAAAAGCACGAAAACTGGACTTCCCGATCCATCGTCCGGTGGAGGAATTGACCGAAGAACAACTGGACTTGCTTTGGAAAGGAAATTCGCAATTTGGCGGAATCAACGGGTTCTTCAAATTCGTTGAAAGTCAATCATATAAAATACAATACCGCGTACTTTTGTCGCGATACAGAGGAAAAACAGAGTGTCCCGAATGTCACGGAACGCGCCTGAGAGAAGATGCTAACTATGTTAAAGTAGGTAGGATCAGTATCAAGGAGTTGGTCCTGATGCCTATTGAAAATGCCTTGACCTTTTTCCAAAACCTGGAGGTTGATCCCCTGGAATTGAAAATTACCAATCGGATCCTTCCCGAAATCACGCAACGACTTTCCTTCTTATGTGAAGTCGGATTGGGATACCTAACATTGAACAGGGCGGCAAACACACTTTCGGGTGGAGAATCGCAACGGATCAACTTGGCAACTTCCCTGGGAAGCAGTTTGGTGGGATCGATGTATATTTTGGATGAACCAAGTATCGGTTTACATCCGAGAGATACAGAGCGTTTGATCGGAGTTCTGAAAAAACTGCGAGATATCGGGAATACGGTAATTGTTGTAGAACACGAAGAAGACATGATGCTTCATGCCGATGAGATCATCGATATCGGTCCGGCAGCAGGAAAATTTGGAGGTGAAGTGGTTTTTCAGGGGAAATTCGACGCCCTTAAAAAGAATAACGCAAGTCTTACAACACAATATTTAACCGGAGTTCGTGAAATTCCAGTTCCAAAGAAACGAAGAGGCGGAACAAATAAAATTTCCGTCATTGGAGGAAAAGAACACAACCTCAAAAACGTTTCTGTCGACTTTCCGCTGAACAGGATTGTTGCTGTAACAGGAGTGAGTGGCTCAGGAAAATCGACATTGGTCAAAGAAATTCTCTATCCCGGAATCCGCAAATATCTGGGTCAATACGGAGATCACCAGGGAAATGTAAAACGCATTGAAGGAGATCTATCCACCATTGCTGAAATTGAATTGATTGACCAGAATCCAATCGGGAAATCATCGAGAAGTAATCCGGTGACTTATGTAAAGGCATTCGATGATATCCGCGAATTGTTTTCACGTCAGAATGCAGCGAAACACAACGGCTACAAACCCGGATTCTTTTCCTTCAACGTAGAAGGAGGTCGCTGTGAAATGTGCGAAGGCGAAGGAGTTGTAACGGTAAGCATGCAATTCATGGCGGATGTTCACCTGGTTTGCGAATCGTGTGGCGGAAGTCGGTACCGACAAGAAGCTTTGGAGGTTCATTACCGCGACAAAAACATTTCCGACATCCTGAACATGGATATTTCTTCGGCCTTGGCATTCTTTAAGGAAAGCAAGGACAAACTGGAAGAAAAAATCATTCAGAAAATCCAGCCATTGGAAGATGTCGGATTGGGATATCTGCAAATGGGGCAATCGAGCAGTTCATTAAGTGGTGGCGAGGCTCAGCGTGTAAAATTGGCTTCATTCCTGATCAAGGGAGCACAAAAAAGCAATAAGACCTTGTTCATTTTTGATGAACCGACTACCGGGCTTCATTTCTTCGATATCGAAAAACTGTTGATTGCCTTTAACCGCTTGGTCGACGATGGACATTCGATTATTGTGATCGAACATAATATGGACGTGATTAAGGCTGCAGACTGGATTATCGATATTGGTCCGGAAGGTGGAATTAACGGTGGAAATATTGAATTTACAGGCACTCCGGAAGATTTGGTAAAAGTAAAAAACAACTATACCGGAATCCACTTAAAGAACAAGTTGAAGTAACTTTTAAAGCATCACTTTAAGTGTGTTTTATCAATCGACGAAACCTGCATTTCATTCGACCAAATCAGCAAAGAACATAAACTATCTTTCGGGAGAAAGTGGAATCGGTTATATTCGTTTCATGATTACGAGGTTAAAAATATTTTGCTTCACACTATTCATTATTAACGGGTTACAATCCTGTTCTACTGAATCAGAAGTGCATGACCAGGTTGTTTCTTCGCTTTCCTCTAAGGACTATATCGCCAAAGAAGAAACGAGTGGTCAGATGGCTTCGGCTGAGGATTTAAAAATGCAGTTCCATGGTTGCAAAGCGCATCAATAGAACCTTAGCCTAAAAAGATTGAAAACGACGGATAATTCAAGCTATTCGTCGTTTTTTGCGATTAATAATTCCCCCTCGCTTTTTGCAATAACGGCAGAGGCCAGACAATTCCCCAGTACATTCACCGAAGTCCTCGCCATATCCATCAAGGCATCAATTCCGAGAATGATTCCCGCTTTTTCCACACTGATCCCCAAATGCTTGTAATCCATTAAAGTCGTTGTCAAGATCACAAAAGATGCTCCCCTCACTCCAGCTACTCCCTTACTGGTTAGCATCAATGTCAGGCAAATAGAGATTTGTTGTCCGATAGACAGATCTACCCCGCTCATTTGGGCCACGAAAACAGTTGCCATGGAAAGATAAAGTGTGGTTCCATCCAGGTTGAAGGAATATCCGGTTGGAATCACAAATCCCACGATTTTCTTCGAAATCCCGAATTTCTCCATATTTTCCATCGCTTTCGGCAAAGCTGCTTCACTACTTGCAGTTGCGAAAGCCACCGATATAGGTTCCGTTACCGCTTTCATAAATGCCCGGATTGGAATTTTGGACATCAATGCTATTGGAAGCAAGACCACCAGTACAAAAATGATCAACGTAACATAGAGTGTCCCAACCAATTTCATGAGGTTTCCGAGAACTTCCGTTCCGGAGTTGGCGACCGTATAAGCAATCGAACCAAAAACAGCCAATGGTGCTACGTACATCACTATATCCGTAAACTTGAACATGACCTCCGAAAGACTTTCCATCCAATTCAACATCGTCTCCTTATGCTTCAGGTTTTGGACCAGGCTCAAGGCAATCGCAAAGATTAAAGAGAATACTACAATTTGCAATACCTGGTTCTCAACAATGGATTTAGCAAAGTTCTCAGGGAAAATATCCACCAGGTGATCTTTCGGTTTTTCTAATTGCGCCAATAACTCCGTAGATTTCTCTTTCATTTTCTCAGAAACTTCTACTTGTTGCACACCTTTCCCTGCCTGAGTAATATTGATCGCTGCCAACCCAAGAAACAAAGCGAATGTCGTCACAACTTCAAAGTAGATGATGCTCTTCAACCCAATTCGTCCAACTTGCTTCAAACTACTGTGTCCTGCAATCCCTACAACCAAAGTCGAAAACAACAATGGGGCAACCAATGTTTTGATCAAGCGCAGGAAAATATCTCCGAAACGTTTTAATTCAAGTGACATTTCAGGAAAGTCCAAACCAACTTCTACTCCAATAATCATCGAAGAAAAAATCCATAATGATAGCTTCTTACTGCGCATGGAATACGCAATCAGCATTCCCATCAATGCGTATTTCAGAATATGACCAGCAACAAACAGTTCGTATCCACCCAAACGTTCAAAGTAAAATAAGGATGCTGTTACAGCGTATAATCCAATATAGATTAATAAGTTTTTACGTGTTTTAAAAAAATACCATCCTCCAATACAGCCAGCCACGAGTGTTCCCGGAGCTATTAAGACCATCGGATCAATTTCTTTGTACGCCAGTTTTAATGTTACAAGAGCAACGTAAAACAAGGCTATTAAAATCCGTAGAATAAGCGTTTGGTTGTTTTTCATGGAGGAATTTTTAAACGATTTTTTGCAATGACCACAAATTTAACAGGATAATGGTGAAAACAAAACGGTTTTTTTTTCGAAAAAAAGTGAATAGATAGTGTTCGTCTAAGGAATATTTGTAATATTGCAACATCGTTATTAAAATCACATTGCTTTTCGCAAGTATTCATTCGAATACAAACAACTAGTCCAACATTTTATATGAATAATAAAGACCTAGACGGTAAGTTATTACCAGAATTAAGGGAAATTGCTAAATCTCTTGGAGTTAAGAAAGTAGAATCATTCAAAAAAAATGAATTGATCGAGCAAATTCAATCCAATTCAGCGAGTACTGCTACTGAAACTGAGAAAGCTCCAGCGAAGCCCAAAGCAAAAAAAGTATCCGAGCCTAAAGCGGATAGCATGTCGCCAAAAGCTTCAGCGATGGCACAAGTTACGGCTACAACTACGGACCTGTTTTCTGCTGAAGCACCAAAAACGGAAGAGCCTAGAAAAAATACTCCTAATTCGCCTAAGGAAAAACGCAAAAGAATCCCGGCTTCAGAAGATGCTTCTACTGAAATCAAAACGGAAACTCCTGCGCCTGCTGCAACCGAATCCGTTATGACGGAAAAAACAGCTGAAGTAACGGCAACCCAGGAAGAGAAAACGGATAAACCGAAACCTTTCGAGCGTTTATTAAATAAAAAACCTCAGAACCAGAATCCAACTAATCCGAACCAGAACAACCCGAATCAGAATAAACAACGATTCAACAATAATCAGGGAGAAAACCAAAGTAACCCAAATCAAAACGCTCCTCAAAACCAGAATCAAAATTCCCCGCAGAATCAGGGAAATCAGGAACGTCAGAACAATCAACAACAACGCAACCCGAATAACCAGGGAAATCAGGGGAATCAGGAGCGTCAAAATAACAATCAACAACGCAATCAAAATAACCCGAATCAAGGGAATCAGAGTCAAAATCGTCCACAACAGAATCAATCTCAGCAAGAAGAGAAAATTGATGAGGAAGCTTACAACTTGGTTGGTATTGTTACCGCTGAAGGTGTATTGGAAGTGATCCAGGATGGTTACGGATTTTTGCGTTCTTCAGATTATAATTACTTGCCATCTCCGGATGACGTGTATGTTTCACAAAGCCAGATCAAATTATTCGGTTTGAAAACCGGCGATACTGTAAGAGGAACGATCCGTCCGCCAAGAGAAGGTGAAAAATTCTTCCCGCTTGTAAAAGTGGATTCCATTAACGGAAGAGACCCAAGCTATATTCGCGATCGTGTTCCTTTTGAATACCTGACTCCATTATTCCCGGACGAAAAATTCAAATTGACAGGCCACAAGGACGAATCCATGTCTACACGTGTTATGGACTTGTTCGCTCCGATCGGAAAAGGTCAGCGTGGAATGATTGTAGCACAACCTAAGACTGGTAAGACCATGTTATTGAAGGATGTTGCAAACGCAATTGCTGCAAACCATCCGGAAGTTTACCTGATCGTACTATTGATCGATGAACGACCTGAAGAGGTTACGGATATGGCACGTAGCGTAAAAGCTGAAGTAGTTGCTTCTACTTTTGATGAGCCTGCAGATCGCCACGTAAAAGTTGCCAACATTGTATTGGAAAAAGCAAAACGCATGGTTGAATGTGGACATGATGTGGTGATCCTATTGGATTCCATCACCCGTTTGGCCCGTGCATACAATACCGTTTCTCCTGCTTCCGGTAAAGTACTTTCCGGTGGTGTGGATGCAAATGCATTACACAAACCGAAACGTTTCTTCGGAGCGGCACGTAAAATTGAAAATGGCGGCTCACTTTCCATCCTTGCTACTGCATTAACGGAAACAGGTTCCAAAATGGACGAGGTGATCTTCGAAGAATTTAAAGGAACCGGTAACATGGAGCTTCAGTTGGATCGTAAGATTTCCAATAGAAGAATTTACCCTGCTATCGATATTCTTGCTTCCGGAACAAGACGTGAGGACTTATTGGTTGGAAGAGATATCCTGCAACGAATCTGGTTACTTCGTAAGTTCATTGCAGATATGAATCCGGTGGAAGCTATGGAGTTCGTAAAAGGACACATGGAGAACACCCGTTCCAATGAAGAGTTTTTAGTATCAATGAATTCATAAATTTCAAGTCCCATTCTTTCTGAGGATGGGATTTTTTTCTTTTACCATGAGAATTTCTTTAAAAATCGCAATCTTATTTGTTGGTATTTGGTTTACCGGTAAAATGGTTTTTTTTAAAACTCAAATTTTACAGGATGAAGCTGGAGTTAAATACCAGGTTATGTGGAATATCTTTTGCTTGTTGTTAGCAATGTCAATTGGAACAATTGCCGAAAAAAGAAAGGAAAACAGACAGGAAAGCAGTGCATTGGGAGATATCAAAAATACGCTGGGAGGAGGAATGCTTTATACCGTTCTTGTTGCTGGATTGATCTATTTGTATTATGCTAAAATTGACCCTTCATACAATGCCTCACAACTAGCCAAAGCTGAAATGATGGTGAATAAAATGTTGGATGATCCGAAAGCTATGAAAAAACTAAGGGAAAATCCTCAAAGTGAAGTGATGACAAGAGATGAAATTTATAAAAGTCAGATGGATAATTATAAGGCAATATTTTCACCCACTGCGACAATGACCATATCTCTTTTAGGAATGTTGTTATTATCAACCATTAATGCAATCGTTCTGACTGTCATCTTCCGACGAGTTCTTTTTAAACAACGTACACTATAGAATTAACTCTAAAAAAAGCTTCATGTACTTTGCACCTTCGCTGATGATCGCATGTCGCCATAACTTTAGCTGCAACAAGCTACTAACTAAGCGTTGTGGGTAAGATAAAAACAGCTGCAAAGCTACCAATTATCATCCGATCAACTTCTCGCCCAGTTTCTCGTAATCGATTCCGTCAAAATTTCCAGAGGACATCATCAGTAAGACGGAGTTATTCCAATTCTTGCTGTTTATAAACTCAAGGACCTCTTCTGTCTTGTTAACTACTTTCACCTTGCCTCCAAAAGCATTCTGGACCTGCTCCAATGTCAAGGGTTCTAACTTTTTATGCGCCACCACTGCCGGGCTGAAATATACCAGGGCTTCATCAGCTGCATTCATAGCTCCATCATAAAGTGGTAAGAACTCTTTTCTCAAAGAAGAGAAGGTATGCAATTCCATACAGGCAACCACATTCCGGTTCGGGTATTGTTCTTTAACTGCAGATGTTGTCGCTTTCAATTTGGAAGGTGAATGCGCGAAATCCTTGAACATGGTGAACTTTTCCTTCTCCACCACCTTTTGAAGTCTTTTCCCTGCTCCTTTGAAGGTCCTGATCGCTTTCAGGAAATCATCATTGGAGATATTCATTGATTCAGCTAAGCGCATTGCCCCTACCAGGTTCTGCAAATTATGTGCTCCAAAAATCTGCAGCTCATATTCCTTTCCATTGTGCGCCATTATAGTTCCCGTTTCAGTTGTTCGATAGGTTGGCGTTTGATAAGGCTTTGTCTCCAGTTTCGATTCAAACTCCTCTCCCAGGCTTTTCAATGTCGGGTCTTCCGTATTATAGATCAGTTTTCCTCCCGGTTCAATCACTTCGCAGAAAATCCGGAACTGTTCGATATAATTCTCCCAGGTCGGGAACACATTGATATGGTCCCAGGCAATCCCGCTGATTAAAGCCGTATTGGGTTTGTAAAGATGAAACTTCGGTCTTCTGTCGATCGGAGAACTCAAATACTCATCACCTTCCAGAATCATGAACTCAGCTTCTTCCGAAAGCTTCACCATGCAATCATATCCCTCCAATTGCGCCCCAACCATGTAATCCACATTTAAACCCAGTTCGTTCACTACGTGAAGCAACATGGACGTAATCGTCGTTTTTCCATGACTTCCTCCGATAACAATGCGGTATTTGTTCTTGCTTTGTTCGTAGAGGTATTCCGGATACGAATAAATCGGGATATTCAATTCCTTCGCTTTCAATAACTCCGGATTATCTTCTCGGGCATGCATTCCAAGAATGACCGCGTCCAAATCAGTGGTAATCTTTTCCGGAAACCAACCGATGGAAGCCGGCAATATCCCCTGTTTTTCAAGTCTTGTTTTGGAAGGTTCAAATAATTCATCATCGGAACCGGTTACTTTCGC
>Ga0247691_1000061_pt1 | contig 40494 bp, 48 predicted proteins | sample CNK32_metaG_FD_182721 | JGI IMG/M metagenome (GOLD analysis project Ga0247691, IMG submission 182721) | Soil microbial communities from Purdue University Martell Research Forest, Indiana, United States - CNK32 | ecosystem: Environmental > Terrestrial > Soil > Temperate forest > Bulk soil...
CGGATTCGTTAACAAAATGGACCGTCAGGGAGCAGATTTCTTAAACGTGTGTGCACAGGTGAAAGAAATGTTGGGTAGCCATGCTTTACCATTACAAATCAATATCGGTGACGAGGATAACTTCAGAGGAGTTGTTGACTTGATCAACTTTAAAGGGATTGAATGGAACGAGCACGATATGGGTATGACTTTCCAGGAAGTTGAAATCCCTGCTGATATCGTTGACGAAGCAAGACGTTTAAGAAGTGAATTATTGGAAGCGGTTGCTGAATTTGATGAGACTTTGATGGAGAAATTCTTCGAAGATGAGAATTCATTGACAGAGCGTGAGATTTTGAATGCATTACGTGCAGCTACAATCTCCGGAAAAGTAGTTCCGATGATGTGTGGTTCATCTTTCAAAAACAAAGGTGTACAGGCAATGTTGGATATGGTAATGGAAATTCTTCCTTCTCCATTGGATAATGGTTCTATTGTTGGGATCAATCCTAAAACAGAAGAAGAAGAAGAGCGTTTACCATCTTACGATGCTCCATTTGCTGCATTGGCGTTTAAAATTGCAACGGATCCTTTCGTAGGCCGTTTGTGTTTTATCCGTGCTTACTCAGGTAAATTACCTGCTGGATCATACGTTTACAATACACGTTCTAACAACAAGGAACGTATTTCTCGTATCTTCCAAATGCACGCAAACAAACAAAATCAAATCGATGAGTTAGGTGCTGGTGATATCGGTGCTGTTGTTGGATTTAAAGATATTCGTACAGGAGATACATTGTGTGCTGAAGGGCATCCGATCATTCTTGAATCTATGAATTTCCCTGATCCGGTAATTGGTATCGCAATTGAGCCTAAAACTCAGGCAGATGCTGACCGTTTATCTAATGGATTGAATAAATTGGCTGAAGAGGATCCTACATTCCGTGTTAATACGGATGAGGAGTCAGGACAGACAATTATCTCCGGAATGGGTGAGTTGCACTTGGATATTATCGTTGACCGCTTACGTCGTGAGTTTAAGGTTGAAGTAAACCAGGGAGCTCCTCAAGTAACATACCGTGAGGATATTACAATTCCTGTTGAACACCGTGAGCAGTATAAGAAACAATCTGGTGGACGTGGTAAATTCGCGGACATTTTGGTTAAGATTTCTCCACAAACAGATGCTGAGAAAACTGGATTAGAATTCGTTAACTCGATCAAAGGTGGTAACATTCCTCGTGAATTTATTCCATCTGTTGAGAAAGGTTTCAAAGAATCTATGAAAAATGGAGTTTTGGCTGGATTCCCTGTTGAAGCAATGAGAGTAGAATTGATTGATGGTTCATTCCACGCTGTCGATTCAGATTCATTGTCGTTCGAGATGGCAGCTAAAATGGCATATCGCCATGCATTGAAAGCATGTAAACCAATCTTGTTGGAACCGATCATGAAATTAGAAGTGATCTGTCCGGAAGAAAACATGGGAGATATTGTAGGTGACTTGAACCGTCGTCGTGGTATGATGAAAGGTATGGATGATAAAGCAGGAGGTAAAGTTGTTAAAGCTGATGTTCCTTTATCTGAAATGTTTGGATATGTAACGCAATTGCGTACGTTATCATCAGGTCGCGCAACGTCTTCTATGGAGTTTTCGCACTATGCAGAAGCGCCTAAGAACGTAGCAGAAGAAGTGATTGCAAAAATTAACGGAAAAGTATCCGCTTAATACAAACGAGTAATGAGCCAGAAAATTAGAATTAAATTAAAGTCGTACGACCATAACCTGGTTGACAAATCGGCTGAGAAAATCGTTAAGACGGTTAAAGCAACAGGAGCAGTAGTTAGTGGTCCAATTCCACTTCCAACTCACAAACGTATTTACACAGTATTGCGTTCTCCACACGTTAACAAAAAAGCGCGTGAGCAGTTCGAATTGTGTTCTTACAAACGTTTGTTGGATATCTACAGTTCTTCTTCTAAAACTGTTGATGCGTTAATGAGATTAGAACTTCCTTCGGGAGTTGATGTAGAAATTAAAGTGTGATGAAATTCAGTAGGGACGTGAAGCATCGCGTCCCTACAAGAATTTACATCACTTTAATAATTTATAATTTATAATTAGTAAAGTATGCCTGGAATTATTGGTAAAAAAATCGGAATGACTAGCGTCTACAGTGCCGAGGGTAAGGCAACACCATGCACGGTAATAGAAGCTGGTCCTTGTGTAGTAACTCAGGTTAAGACACAAGATCGAGATGGGTACGAGGCAATTCAATTAGGATTTGGAGAGCGTAAAGAGCGCAACACTCCAAATGCATTGAAAGGTCATTTCAAAAAAGCTAAAACAACACCAAAATCTAAATTGGTAGAGTTTAAAGGTTTTGACGGACTTAATCTTGGAGATGTAGTGGACGTTCAAATGTTCGAAGAAGGTGAATTCGTTGGAATCGCCGGAACGTCTAAAGGAAAAGGTTTCCAAGGGGTTGTAAAACGTCACAATTTTGGTGGTGTTGGACAATCAACGCACGGTCAACACAACCGTTTGCGTGCTCCTGGTTCAATTGGTGCTTGTTCTTATCCTGCACGTGTATTCAAAGGAATGCGCATGGCCGGACAAATGGGTAACAAACGTGTAACCGTAGAGAACTTGGAAGTATTACGTATTTTGGCTGACAAAAACTTAATCGTAGTTAAGGGTTCTATTCCAGGACCTAAAGGTTCAACCGTAACAATTCAGAAATAATGGAAGTAAAAGTAATTGATAGCAAAGGAAAGGCTACTTCCAAAAAGGTAACCTTGTCTGACGGAATCTTTGGAATAGAGCCAAATGATCACGCAATTTATTTAGATGTTAAGCAACATTTGGCGAATCGTCGTCAGGGAACGCACAAATCTAAAGAAAGAGCTGAGATCGCAGGATCTACCAGAAAGATTAAAAAACAAAAAGGTACGGGTGGTGCTCGTGCTGGTAGTGTTAAATCTGGTACACGTGTAGGTGGTGGACGTATTTTCGGACCACGCCCTCGTAACTACCACTTCAAATTGAATATCAAATTAAAGCGTTTGGCACGTAAATCTGCTTTCGCTTATAAAGCAAAATTGGATTCAATTTTAGTAGTAGAAGATGTAGCGCTTGCAACACCAAAAACAGCAGAATTCAGATCGATGTTATCGAACTTGAACTTGTTAAACGAAAAGGTGTTGATGATCGTAGGAGCAGGTAATGACAATGTTTACTTGTCTTCACGTAACCTACAACGCGTTAAGGTTGTATCTGCTGATTCGGTTAACACATATGATGTGTTGAACGCGAAGAAAGTTGTATTAACAGAAAGTTCAATCGAAGTAATCGAAAAGATTTTAAATTAATTGATGATGAGCATTATTATCAAAAAGCCAATTATAACAGAAAAAGCAACTGCCGCTAATGAAAACGGTAGCTTCGCTTTTGAAGTTGATCGCAAGGCGAATAAATTGGAAATAAAAAGCGCTGTCGAAAAGATGTACGGAGTTCACGTTGTGAATGTACGCACACTCACTTATGGCGGTGGTAAATCCTCTACGAAGTTTACGAATAGAGGTGTCGTTGAGCAAAAAAGTCGCGTATGGAAAAAAGCCATCGTAACTGTTGCCGAAGGAGAAACGATTGATTTGTTTAATAATTTTTAAGTAGAAACTGATGAGTCTTAGAAAATTTCAGCCTATCACTCCAGGGCAAAGACACAAGATCAACAGTACGTATGCTGAAGTAACAACGAACGTTCCTGAAAAGAGCTTAGTTGCGAAGAAAAGCAAGTCTGGTGGTCGTAACAATGATGGTCGTATGACCATGCGTTACATCGGTGGTGGACACAAGCAAAAGTATCGTATTATTGACTTTAAACGCGACAAGCACGGAGTGCCAGCGGTAGTTAAGACAATAGAGTACGATCCAAACAGAACTGCACGTATTGCATTGCTTTATTATGTGGATGGAGAGAAACGTTACATCGTTGCTCCTGAAGGATTGAAAGTTGGTGATACAGTAGTTTCAGGTGCTGGTGCCACTCCAAATGTTGGAAACGCATTATTTTTATCCGATGTTCCTCTTGGATCTGTGATCCATAACATTGAGTTGCAACCTGGAAAAGGTGGTGCAATTGCTCGTGGAGCAGGAACATATGCTCAATTGAACGCTCGTGATGGTCGCTTTGCGATTATCAAGTTACCTTCAGGTGAGACTCGTATGATTTTGACTACTTGTATGGCAACAATCGGTGCTGTATCGAATGGAGAACATTCGTTAGTAGTTTCTGGTAAAGCTGGTCGCTCGCGCTGGTTGGGTCGTCGTCCACGTGTACGTGGTGTTGTGATGAACCCGGTCGATCACCCGATGGGTGGTGGTGAAGGGCGTAACGCCGGTGGTCACCCTCGTTCTCGTAACGGTATGCCTGCTAAAGGATACAAAACGCGTTCGAAAAAGAAGTATTCAGATAAGTTCATCATCGAGAGAAGAAAAAAATAAGGTATGAGTCGTTCGTTGAAAAAACCACCTTTTGTACACTATAAGTTGACAAAACGAGTGGATGCTGCACACGCAAATGAAAGTAAAGCAGTGATCAAGACTTGGTCACGTGCATCTACAATCACTCCTGACATGGTCGGGTTGACATTTGCAGTGCATAACGGGAATAAGTTTATTCCTGTGTTTGCAACCGAGAACATGGTTGGTCACAAGTTAGGTGAATTTTCACCAACTCGTAACTTCCGTGGGCATGGTGCTAACAAAAAGGATAAAAAAAGATAGTTTAAAATTCAAGTGACATGGGCGCTAGAAAGAAATTAAGAGCTGATAGAATTAAAGAAGAGAACAAGTCAATAGCTTTCGCTAAATTGAATAACTCTCCGATTTCTCCTCGTAAAATGAGATTGGTTGCAGACCTTGTTCGTGGAGTGGAGGTAAACAAAGCTCTAAACATATTGCAACACAATGCGAAAGACGCATCGTTAAGTTTATCCAAGTTATTGCGTTCAGCAATTGCTAACTGGGAGACTAAAAACGAAGGTAAGAGCATTGAGGATGAAAAATTAGTGGTGAAATCTATCGAAGTAGGTAGTGCAGGAATGTTGAAGCGTATTCAAACTGCTCCTCAAGGTAGAGCTTACCGAGTTCGTAAAAGATCAAACCACGTGACCATCGTTGTAGATGGTTCAAAATAATTGAAGGAAAATGGGACAAAAAACAAATCCAATTGGAAATAGATTAGGTTTCATCCACGGATGGGAGTCTAACTGGTACGGTGGAGATAATTACAAAGATAAGATCATCGAAGATGATAAAATCCGTAAGTATTTACACGCCCGTTTATCCAGAGCAAGTATTTCGAAAATCATCATCGAGCGCACCCTCAAGCTCGTTACTGTAACAATCAACACGGCTCGTCCGGGTGTGATTATCGGTAAAGGTGGTCAAGAAGTAGACAAATTGAAAGAAGAGTTAAAAAAATTGACGAAAAAAGAGATTCAGATCAACATTTTCGAAGTGAAACGTCCTGAATTGGATGCTCGCTTGGTAGCTGATGGAATCGCTCGTCAAATTGAAGCTCGTATTTCATTTCGTCGCGCTATTAAGATGTCTATCGGTTCAACCATGAGAATGGGTGCCGAAGGGATCAAAGTGAAAATTTCAGGTCGTTTGAATGGAGCTGAAATGGCTCGTTCAGAAATGTACAAAGATGGACGTACTCCGTTACATACGTTCAGAGCTGATATCGATTACGCAGTAGGTGAGGCATTAACTACTTACGGTTTGATCGGGATCAAAGTATGGATCTGCAAAGGTGAAGTTTACGGTCGTCGTGATCTTTCTCCAAATGTTGGAATGGCTGCTCAAGGTTCAAAAGGTGGTGCGCCATCCGGAGACCGCGATAGAGGTAACCGTCGCCCTGCTGGAGGAAAAGGTGGAAACAACCGTAAAAAGAAGTAAAAACACATTTAAAATTTTCAGAAGATGTTATCTCCAAAGAGAACCAAATTTAGAAGAGTTCAGAAAGGTCGTAATCGTGGTGAAGCGCAACGCGGAGCTACAATTGCATTCGGATCTTTTGGACTGAAAACATTGGAGCCAGGATGGATCACATCACGCCAGATCGAAGCGTCTCGTATCGCAGTAACGCGATTCATGAAACGTGAAGGTAAGGTGTGGATTCGTATCTTTCCTGACAAACCGATCACATCGAAACCTGCAGAGGTTCGTATGGGTAAAGGTAAGGGAGCTCCTAGCCACTGGGTGGCAGTTGTAAGACCAGGTCGTATTATGTTCGAAGCTGATGGAGTTCCGTATGAAGTTGCTAAAGAAGCACTTCGTCTAGCTGCTCAAAAACTTCCAGTAAAATGTAAGTTCATCGTTCGTAACGATTATGTTGTACCAGGAAAATAAGACAAGATGAAACAACAAGAAATTAGTAAACTTTCAGTTGATGATTTGAAAAAGCAAGTGACAAGCGAAACAGAAAAGTTAACGAAAATGAAATTAGGACATACAGTGACACCACTGGAAAACCCGATTCAAATTCGTAACGTTCGCAAGCATATTGCTCGTTTAAATACAGAATTGAGAAAACGTGAAATTCAAGCCTAAGGCTTGAAAGTAAAAGAAGCTTGAAATGGAAAAGCGTAATTTAAGAAAAGAACGTATTGGGACTGTTACTAGCGATAAGATGGAAAAATCTATCGTAGTTTCTGTAGAAAGAAAAGTAAAACACCCGAAATATGGTAAGTTCGTCAAAAAAACTACTAAATTTGTGGCCCACGATGAAAATAACGACTGTAACATTGGTGACACCGTTAAGATCATGGAGACTCGCCCCTTGTCTAAAAACAAGAATTGGAGATTAGTAGAAATTTTAGAAAGAGCTAAATAATAATTAGTTGCAATGATACAACAAGAATCAAGACTTGCAGTTGCGGATAACTCCGGAGCAAAAGAGGTGTTATGTATCCGCGTTTTAGGCGGTACTAAACGTCGCTATGCTTCAGTAGGAGATAAGATCGTAGTAGCTGTTAAGAGCGCAATGCCCTCTGGAGCCGTAAAAAAAGGATCGGTTGCCAAGGCGGTTGTTGTAAGAACACGTAAGGAGGTTCGCCGACCTGATGGTTCTTACATTCGTTTCGATGATAACGCTTGCGTTATCTTGAATCAGGCGGGGGAGATGAGAGGAACCCGTATTTTTGGACCAGTAGCTCGTGAGCTTCGTGAAAACAATTACATGAAAATTGTTTCACTTGCTCCCGAAGTACTTTAATAAGTAGTGAAGTCATGCAAAAGAAATTACACATCAAAGTAGGCGACACTGTTAAAGTATTAAGCGGTGAGTCTAGAGGTCAAGAAGGAACAGTATTGACCATTGACAGAAACAAAGAACGTGCTACCGTAGGAGGTGTGAACATGGTAAAACGCCACACCAAGCCTAGCGCATCTGAGCCACAAGGCGGAATCATCGAAAAAGAAGGAACTATTCATATTTCCAACTTAATGGTGATGGTAAAAGGACAAGCTAGTCGCACCGGCCGTAAGGAAGATGCTAAAGGTAAGTTAGTTCGTTATTCTAAAAAATCAGGAGAGGAGATCAAGTAATGAGTTATTCACCAAGATTAAAGAAACAGTACAGAGAGGAAATCATTCCTGCACTTACTGAGAAATTTGGGTACAAAACCATTATGCGTGTACCTAAGTTACAAAAGATTGTGATCAGCCAGGGATTGGGTGATGCAGTTGCTGATAAGAAAATTGTTGACAATGCGGTTGCAGACGTTTCTCGTATCGCAGGTCAAAGAGCAGTAGCTACGATGTCTAAAAAAGACGTTTCGAACTTCAAATTACGTAAAGGAATGCCGATTGGTACGAAAGTTACGTTGCGTGGAGATAAGATGTACGACTTTTTAGATCGTTTCATTTCTGTTGCTTTGCCTCGTACACGTGATTTCCGCGGTATTAACGCTAAAGGATTTGACGGACGCGGTAACTTCAATTTAGGAGTTAAAGAGCATATCATTTTCCCTGAAATCGATATCGATAAGGTAAGTAAGATTTTAGGAATGGATATCACTTTTGTAACATCAGCTGAAAGCGACGAAGAAGGAAGAGCATTGCTTGATGCCTTTGGATTCCCTTTCATTAAAAAATAAGACGATGGCTAAGGAATCAATGAAAGCGCGTGAGCGCAAAAGAGAAAAAATGGTAGAAAAATACGCAGCGAAAAGAGCTGCGTTGAAAGCTGCCGGAGATTGGGATGCATTGCAACAATTGCCTGCGAACTCTTCTAAAGTTCGTGTACACAATCGTTGTGGGTTGACTGGTCGTCCTCGTGGTTATATGCGTCAGTTCGGTGTTTCACGTGTTACTTTCCGTGAAATGGCATTGGCTGGTAAAATCCCGGGAGTTAAAAAAGCAAGTTGGTAAAAGTCTCTGTCAGTTGACAGATTGAAACTCTACCGAGTAATTAATAAAAGAAAAGGACATGTATACAGATCCTATTGCAGATTTTCTTACACGAATTCGTAATGCGAGTATGGCTCGTTTGAAAACCGTAGAAATTCCTGGTTCAAACACAAAACGTGCTATGACAGCAATTTTGTTTGATCAAGGTTATATCGCGAATTACAAATTCGAAGAAGATGACAAACAAGGTGTGATTAAAATCGCATTGAAGTACAACCAATCAACAAAAGTTCCAGCGATCACTAAGATAGACCGTGCGTCTCGTCCAGGTCTTCGTAAGTACTCCAGCGCGACAGAAATGCCACGTGTATTGAATGGTTTGGGAATTGCTATCGTTTCCACTTCCCGTGGAGTGATTACTGATAAAGAAGCAAGAAAAGAAAACGTTGGTGGAGAAGTTCTTTGCTACGTATATTAAATTAATGTAGAGATGCAGATTGTGTGAAGTTCACTTCACCTTTCGTAATCCATAATTAAAAAAGTAATGTCAAGGATAGGTAAATCCCCAGTAACAATCCCGAGTGGAGTTGAAGTAAAAGTGAACGGTACTACAGTTACCGTTAAAGGTTCAAAAGGAGAACTAACGCAAGTATTGGATTCTTGTGTAACAATCCAGATTGAAGGTTCAGAAATCACTTTTATCCGCGCGTCTGATGCGCCAGATCATAGAGCAAAACATGGTTTATACCGTGCTTTGGTATTCAATATGATAGCTGGAGTATCCGAAGGGTTCAAAAAGGAGTTAGAAGTAATCGGTGTAGGTTACCGTGCTACAGCAACTGGTCAACAGTTGGAATTAGCATTAGGTTATTCTCACCCGATCATTATCGAACTTCCGAAAGAAATTAAGGTATCTGCAGATACTCAAAAGGGTAAGGCACCATTGGTAACATTGGAGTCTTACGATAAACAACTTTTGGGCCAGGTTGCTGCCAAAATTCGTTCCCTTCGTAAACCAGAGCCGTATAAAGGAAAAGGTATTCGCTTCTTGGGCGAAGAGATTAGAAGAAAAGCTGGTAAATCTGCAGGTAAAAAATAATTTTAAAAGTTATGGCATTTAGTAAATTAAACAGAAGAGCAAAAATTAAAAGAAGAATCAGAAAGAAAATTTCTGGTACTACTTTAGTGCCTCGCCTATCTGTATTCCGTTCAAACAAGCAGATTTATGCTCAGTTGATTGATGATACAAAAGGTGTGACACTAGTCGCTGCTTCTTCTTACAAAAACAAAGCTGCTGATAAGAAAAACAAATCTGATCAGGCTGCTGTTGTAGGAAAAGAAATCGCTTCTAAAGCGGTGAAAGCTGGCGTAGAAACAGTTGTATTTGATCGTAACGGGTATTTATACCACGGTCGTGTTAAATCATTAGCTGATTCAGCTAGAGAAGGTGGACTTAAATTTTAATCATCATGGCAGCAATTATAGGAAATAGAGTAAAAGCCTCTGATATAGAGCTTAAAGATAAATTGGTATCTGTGAACCGTGTGACTAAAGTAACAAAAGGAGGTCGTACATTCAGTTTCTCAGCTATCGTAGTTGTCGGGGATGAAAACGGTATCGTAGGTCATGGTCTTGGTAAGGCGAAAGAAGTAACAGAAGCGATTACAAAAGGAATCGACGATGCGAAAAAGAACCTTATTAAAGTTCCGATCTTGAGAGGTACAGTTCCTCACGCTCAAAAAGGAAAATTCGGTGGAGCAGAAGTGTTATTGAAACCTGCTACAAATGGTACAGGAGTTATCGCTGGTGGTGCGATGCGTGCAGTTTTAGAATCTGTAGGTGTTCACAACGTATTGGCAAAATCTCAAGGATCATCCAATCCACACAACGTTGTTAAAGCAACTATCAATGCATTGGCGTCTATGCGCGATGCAGCTGCTGTTGCACGTCAACGTGGAATTAGTATGGACAAAGTGTTTAACGGTTAATAAAAAATAGTATGGCAACAATTAAAATAAAACAAGTTCGCAGTGCTATCAAACGTCCGGCTCGTCAAAAAAGAACGATCCAAGCGTTAGGATTTAGCCGTTTGAACCAGGTAATTGAGAAAGAAGCAACTCCACAAATTCTTGGCATGATCAAGAAAGTTGAGCATTTGGTACAAGTTGTAGATTAATACTTTAAAACGAATTATCCATGAATTTAAATAATTTAACACCAGCTGCAGGATCTGTTCTATCTGATAAGAGAATTGGTCGTGGACACGGTTCCGGTGGTGGTGGTACCGCTACGCGCGGTCACAAAGGAGCGAAGTCTCGTTCTGGTTATTCTAAGAAAATTGGATTCGAAGGGGGACAAATGCCGTTACAACGTCGTGTTCCTAAGTTCGGATTCAAGAACATCAACAGAGTTGAATACAAAGCAATCAATTTGGATGCTATTCAATCTATTGTTGAACGTAAGAATATAACTGATATTACTATCGAAGTACTACGTGAAAACGGTTTGGTATCTCGCAATGACCTGGTAAAAATCCTTGGTCGTGGAGAGCTTAAATCTAAAGTAACAGTAAGTGCTCACAAGTTTTCTTCTTCTGCAAAAGCAGGAATTGAAGCTCAAGGTGGTAGTATTTCAGAAATCTAATTAACTTTGCCGACATTTTTTTTATGAAACGGTTTATACAAAACATAAAAAACATCTGGAAAGTAGAAGAGTTAAGAAAGCGTATCTTATTGACGCTTTTCTTAATTCTTGTATACCGTATCGGATCGTTTATCATGTTGCCCGGCGTAAATGCAGAAGCAGTACTTGCTAATGCATCCCGCAAAGGAGGCGACAACGTACTTGAATCATTACTTTCGATGTTCTCCGGAGGTGGTTTTACCAACGTGTCAATTATGGCTCTTGGTATCATGCCTTACATTAGTGCATCGATTATTATGCAATTATTGGGGATGGCTGTTCCAGCTGTTCAGAAAATGCAGAATGAAGGTGAATCGGGTAGAAAACAAATCAATACGTATACACGTGTACTGACGATTATAATTTGTGCTGTTCAGGCACCAAGTTATATTTCATTATACGCGGCTAGCATCAAAGGTGCGTTACCTGCTGATCAAACCATGTTATGGTGGACAACAGCAGTGTCTTGTATGGTTGCCGGTTCAATGTTTGCTGTATGGTTAGGTGAACGCATTACAGATAAAGGAATTGGGAATGGTATCTCTTTATTGATTACCGTAGGGATTTTATCCCGTCTCCCATCTTCTTTCTTATCTGAAATGGCTGCTAACAGTAATTTCCCACTGAAGATTGTTTTAGAGATCATCGTATTCATGCTTATCGTACTTGGAACAATCCTGATTGTTCAAGGTGTTCGTAAAGTTCCATTGAACACAGCAAAACGTGTTGTTGGAGCTAGAGCGGTAGATGAGCAGGGAGCTAGAAACTATTTGCCTTTGAAGGTGAATGCTTCTGGTGTAATGCCGATCATTTTCGCGCAAGCGATCATGACCATTCCCGTGATGATTTTCTCTCAACAAAAAGATGGAGGTGTCATTCAATACGCTTTAGGAGATACACATGGTATCCCTTATAACGCATTGTTAGCGCTTTTGATTATCGTATTTACATACTTCTACACTGCAATTATGATCAACCCGCGTAAAATGGCGGATGATTTGAAACGCAGCGGAGGATTTATCCCTGGGGTTCGTCCCGGAGATGAGACTGCTGAGTATATTGACTCGTTGGTGTCCCGCATCACTTTACCCGGATCTATGTTCCTGGCCTTGATCGCGATTTTACCTTCGATTGCATATGCTTGTAATATTACTTCTGGTTTTGAGTATTTCTTCGGAGGAACTTCGTTGTTAATCATGGTAGGAGTAGTTTTAGATACCCTTCAACAAATCGAATCTTACTTATTGAACCGTCACATGGATGGATTGATGGAAGGTTCCCGAGTTAGAGGAAGAAGAAGTATAAACGAAATGTCATCAGGTTTCTAAGATTATGGCTAAACAGGCATCTATAGAACAAGACGGAACGATCATCGAGGCATTGTCTAACGCAATGTTTCGTGTCGAATTGGAGAATGGACACGTGATTACGGCTCACATTTCAGGAAAAATGAGAATGTTTTACATTAAGATTTTACCTGGTGACCGAGTGAAAGTGGAAATGTCTCCATATGATTTAACTAAAGGACGTATTTCTTTCCGCTACAAATAATTTGTAAGAAAGAACTCCGATAAAAAAGCAAAAGATGAAAGTAAGAGCTTCAGTAAAAAAGCGATCTGTAGATTGTAAGATCGTAAAGAGAAAAGGAAGAGTTTACGTGATTAACAAGAAGAATCCTAAACTAAAACAAAGACAAGGGTAATTATGGCACGTATTGCAGGTATTGATCTACCAAAAAACAAGAGAGGTGTAATCGGATTGACGTACATCTTTGGAATTGGTCGTAGCACGGCTAAGAAGCTATTGATAGCTAACGGAATTGATGAAAACATCAAAGTACAGGATTGGAATGACGATCAGATTGCTTTGATTCGTACATCTATTTCGGAGATTAAGACAGAAGGACAGTTGCGTTCTGAAATCCAATTGAACATTAAGCGTTTGATGGATATCGGATGTACACGGGGAATTCGTCACCGAGCTGGTCTTCCATTGAGAGGTCAACGTACGAAAAACAACTCTCGTACTAGAAAAGGTAGAAGAAAAACAGTTGCTAACAAGAAGAAAGCAACTAAATAATAGTTAGAAATGGCAAAAGCAAATCAAAAGAAGAAGAAAAACGTCAAAGTAGACGCAGCGGGTGAAGCGCATATTCAAGCTACCTTCAACAATGTGATTATTTCTTTGACGAACAACGCTGGTCAGGTTATTTCTTGGTCATCGGCTGGAAAAATGGGCTTCAAAGGTTCTAAAAAGAACACTCCGTATGCTGCACAAATTGCTGCTGAGGATGCATCTAAAGAAGCACATGACTTCGGATTACGTAGAGTTCGTGTATTTGTGAAAGGACCAGGTGCTGGTCGTGAATCAGCTATACGTGCAATTCACAATCATGGTATCGAGGTAATCGAAATCATTGATGTAACTCCACTTCCTCACAATGGTTGTCGTCCACCAAAAAGACGTCGCGTTTAATAATAGTAATTTAATCTAAAGGGGAAATTGATTATCGAAGGACAAGCCTTAATTCATAATCCCCCTTTTATAGTTTTATAGTATGGCAAGATATACAGGCCCTAAGTCGAAAATTGCTCGTCGTTTCCGCGACCCAATTTTTGGCCCAGATAAATCTCTGGAAAAAAGACAGTACGGACCGGGACAACACGGACCGAACAAACGTAGAGGAGGAAAGCAATCGGAATATGCGATTCAGTTAACTGAAAAGCAAAAAGCGAAGTACACTTACGGAATTTTAGAGCGTCAATTCTCTAATTTGTTTAAAAAAGCACAACGCATGAAAGGTATTACAGGTGAAAACTTGTTGCAATTATGTGAAATGCGTTTAGACAATACAGTATACCGTTTAGGAATTGCTCCTTCTCGTCGTGCTGCTCGTCAGTTAGTAACTCACAGACACATTGTTGTAAATGGTGAGGTGGTAAACATTCCATCTTATACTTTACGTATCGGTGATGCTGTAAGTGTTCGTGAAAAGTCAAAATCGTTAGAAGCAATTACTTCTGCATTGACTACATCAACGAACAAACGTTACGATTGGTTGGATTGGGATTCAGCTTCAAAAACTGGAAAGTTCTTAAGCATTCCTTCTCGTGATATGATCCCTGAGAATATCAAGGAACAATTGATCGTCGAATTATACTCTAAGTAATAATTAACTATTGAGTCGCAGCCAAAGGGTTTGATTGACATTCTTCAATCTTTCAGACCGCGCAACTGTGAAACAATTAAAAAGAAGAAAAACAAAATGGCAATTTTAGATTTTCAAAAGCCTGACAAGGTAATTATGATCCAGTCGGACGAGCGTAAGGGACAATTTGAGTTCCGCCCGCTTGAGCCAGGATACGGTATCACTGTAGGAAACGCATTACGTCGTATTTTACTGTCTTCATTAGAAGGGTATGCTATTTCTTCAGTACGTATCGAAGGTGTGGACCATGAGTTCGCAACTTTGAAAGGTGTTGTTGAAGACGTTACCGAGATCGTATTGAATTTGAAACAAGTTCGCTTCAAACAACAAATCGAAGGAACGGATAATGAGACAGTGGTTGTTTCTATCTCCGGACAAGATAAGTTGACTGCAGGTGACTTGGGTAAATTCACTTCAGGATTCCAGGTATTGAACCCTGATTTAGTGATTTGTAACATGGAAAGCTCTGTTAAATTAGAGATGGAATTGACAATCATTAAAGGGCGTGGTTACCTTCCTGCAGAGGAAAACAAAACAGGTAATTCTCCATTTGGAACGATTTTTATCGATTCAATTTTTACACCGGTTGTAAACGTTAAATACACGATTGAAAATTACCGTGTAGAGCAAAAAACGGATTACGAGAAATTGGTTTTGGAATTGACTACAGATGGTTCGATTCATCCGAAAGATGCCTTGAAAGAAGCTGCAAAGATCTTGATCCATCACTTTATGTTGTTCTCAGATGAGCGTATCACTTTAGATAGTGAGGTTAAATCTGAAACAGAAGAATTTGATGAGACATCATTACACATGCGTCAATTGTTGAAAACGAAATTAGTGGATATGGACCTTTCGGTTCGCGCCCTGAATTGTTTGAAAGCAGCAGACGTTGAAACGCTTGGAGATTTGGTTTCTTACAACAAGAATGACTTATTGAAGTTCCGTAATTTCGGTAAAAAATCCTTAACTGAGTTGGAAGACCTGGTTGATTCAAAAGGATTGAACTTCGGTATGAATGTAGCTAAGTACAAATTAGATAAAGACTAGTATCGCAACTAAATTTTAAATAATGTCGTGATAGGTGGCTGGGTTGATGCGATACTAAATCCAGCTAACCGTTACTTACGAAATTAAATGTTATGAGACACGGAAAAAAATTCAATCATTTAGGGAGACAAACTGCACACAGAGCTGCAATGTTGTCTAACATGGCTTGTTCGTTAATCGAGCACAAACGTATTTCAACTACTATCGCTAAGGCAAAAGCTTTACGTGTATATGTTGAACCTATTTTGACAAAATCGAAAGACGATACAACTCACAATCGTCGTACAACTTTCTCTTACTTGAAAAGTAAAGAAGCTGTAACGGAACTTTTCAGAACAATTGCTCCGAAAATTGCTGACCGTCCGGGAGGATACACACGTATCATCCGTACAGGTTACCGTTTAGGTGATAATGCTGAAATGTGTTTGATCGAGTTGGTTGATTTCAACGAAGTTTACACTTCTGGTGAGAAAAAAACTACAACACGTCGTTCTCGTCGTGGTGGTTCAACTACTGCTACTAAGAAAGCGGATGCTGCTCCAGCGGCTGAAACAACTGAAGTTGTAGAAGAAGCGGTTGTTGTAGAAGAAACTCCAAAAGCAGAAGTTGTTGAAGAAGTGAAAGCAGAAGAAGTTGCTCCGGCAACAGAAGCTGCTGCTGAAGAAGCAGATTCAACTGAAGAAGAAAAAAAGGATGAAGAGTAAGATTTCTCATCTTTAAGATAAAAAAAAGGGTGTCCAGTTATTAACGGATACCCTTTTTTATGAACTATACTTTTGAAGTTGGAATAGAAATCCTAATTTTGCAAAAACATTTTAGTATATGGAAGAACGCAAGCCTGCGCTCCTGGTCCTAGAAGACGGAACAGTATTTTATGGCAAAGCTACCGGAAAGATAGGTACAACTACCGGAGAGATTGCTTTTAACACGGGAATGACCGGTTATCAAGAGGTATTTACTGATCCTTCCTATTATGGGCAAATACTGGTCATGACGACTTCCCATATTGGAAATTATGGTGTGAACCCAATCGAAGTTGAATCCGAAACTGTGAAAATTGCAGGATTGGTGACCAAGAAATTCGCGAATAATTTCTCAAGAGCATCCGGAGTATCCGATCTTCAGGATTACCTGGTTGCGAATGACAAAGTTGGTATCACAGATATCGATACACGTTCTTTGGTTCGTCACATCAGACATAAAGGTGCAATGAATGCCATTATTTCATCTGAAATTCTGGATGAAAAAGTGCTACAGAAACAAGTGAAAGAAGTACCGTCAATGGATGGCCTGGAATTGTCTTCCAAAGTAGCTACAAAAGTTGCTTACGAAGTAGGAGACCCTGCAAGTTCATTGCGAGTTGCCTTGCTTGATTTCGGAGTAAAGAAAAATATTGTTCGTTGTTTGGCTGACAGAGGTTGTTTGGTGAAGGTGTTCCCAATGGATGCATCGATTGCTGAAATGAAAACGTTTAATCCGGATGGGTATTTATTATCAAACGGTCCCGGCGATCCATCGGCTATGCCGAACGAAATTGCCCTGGTAAAAGAATTGGTAGAGATTGGAACACCCATATTCGGAATTTGCCTTGGACACCAGATCTTAGGTTTGAGCCAGGGATTAAAAACGGAGAAAATGTTCAATGGCCACAGAGGGATCAATCACCCGGTAATGAATTTAATCACAGGAAAAGGGGAGATCACTTCACAAAATCACGGATTCGTGATAGAAAAAGCAAGTGTTCAATCCAATCCACGAATCAAGGTTACCCACGAACATTTGAATGATCAGACCATTGCTGGTATTATGTTGACTGACAAACCCGTTTTCTCGGTGCAATATCACCCGGAAGCCTCTGCCGGTCCTCATGATTCCCGTTACCTATTCGATCAATTTATTTCTAACATGAAACTAGCGAAGCAGGATGCTTCTAAATAAATCAACACATGAGTTATATCGCACGCATTGTCGGAAGACAAGTTTTAGATTCAAGAGGTAATCCAACAGTAGAAGTGGATGTTTACACAACCAATGGTGCAGTTGGAAGAGCAGCGGTTCCATCCGGAGCTTCAACAGGAATCCATGAGGCAGTTGAGTTACGTGATGGTGATAAATCCGTTTACCTTGGAAAAGGAGTTTTGAAAGCTGTTGAGAATGTAAATACCATCATCGCTGAGGAGTTGATCGGGATGGATATTTTCGATCAAAAACTGATCGACCGGGTATTGGTGGAATTGGATGGAACTCCAAACAAATCGAAATTAGGTGCGAATGCTATTTTGGGGACGTCTTTGGCAGTAGCTAAAGCAGCTGCTCAGGAAGCGGGATTGAGCTTGTTTAAATATGTAGGAGGAGTTGGAGCAACTACGATGCCCGTTCCAATGATGAACATTCTCAACGGAGGATCTCATGCGGATAACTTGATCGATGTTCAGGAATTTATGGTTATGCCGTTCGGTGCATCTTCTTTTTCAGAAGGTTTGCGTTGGGGAACTGAAATTTTCCACCACTTGAAATCCGTTCTGAAAGAGAAAGGAATGTCTACTAACGTTGGTGATGAGGGTGGATTTGCTCCAAACCTCGGATCAAACGAAGAAGCAATCCAAGTAGTATTGCAGGCCATCGAAAAAGCAGGATTTAAGCCGGGACACGATGTGTACATCGCTTTGGATGCAGCATCTTCCGAATTTTACAATGCAGAAAAAGGATTGTACCTGTTTGAATCTACAGGAGAGTCCATGACATCTACTCAAATGGTTGATTTTTGGGCTGATTGGTGCAAAAAATATCCGATTGTTTCCATTGAAGACGGATTGGCTGAAGACGATTGGGCTGGCTGGAAAGAAGCGACTGATAAACTCGGAAGCAAGGTACAATTGGTTGGGGATGACTTGTTCGTTACCAATACAAAACGCTTGTCCCAGGGGATTGAAAAAGGAATTGCCAATTCAATTTTGGTAAAAGTGAATCAGATTGGTTCTTTAAGTGAAACAATTGAAGCGGTTCAAATGGCAACAAGAAACGGTTATACTTCGGTTATGTCGCATAGAAGTGGTGAAACGGAAGATAACACGATTGCAGATTTGGCTGTTGCCTTGAATTGTGGACAAATTAAGACCGGTTCTGCGTCAAGGAGTGATCGTATGGCTAAATACAATCAATTGTTGCGAATTGAAGAAGAATTGGGTGAAACAGCTTATTATCCAGGGAAGAACTTCCGGTTTTTATAAAGTAAAGAAATAGAGAAAAAAGGGATTCTGCATTAGTGGAATCCCTTTTTTGTTTTCCAATAATACTGTTTTGATAAACTAGCTATTGCTTGTTATCAAAGATTTGTAATTTAAGGCCCTCAGATTCAATAAAATGAAAAATAATTCGGAAAAGTGAAAATTGCGGTTGATTCCCTGTTATTGAACTAATTTTTAACAAAATGTTTAAAAGCAGTATGTTTTTATGGATTCAAAGCAACCAAATTGTAATTAAACCGTTTAGAAATCAAAGTGCCAAAATTATGAAGAATTTAATACTCGGCTTTATTTTTGTCTTGGGAGCCTTTTGGGGAAACACCCAAACTACCTCTACTCAAACAAGTTCACCTACTTTTTTTGCGCAATGCATGGTGAATTTGACTGATCCGAATGATCTGACAACATTGGAAAATCAATTACGCTCCATACCTTATGTAAGCGTAGTTCGAGTTGATATTCCAACTCATAGATTATTCTTGATCACAAAGAATATAAGTACGTTCACTACAACGGAATTTGCATCTTGGATGGGAACTTACTCTTCTTATAGTTGCTTACAAATAGGTTTACATGGAGTTGATCCGATAAATCCATATCCATTTACTAATTGTTCAGAAAACTAATCCGATGAAAGCATTATTATACACTTTATTATTGTTTTGTTCATTTGGAATTTGGGCTCAACAATCACCGGTTAACTGTAATTTAGCTATTCCCGGATGTGCAACACCATCATTTCCTGTAACTGGTACGCAACCAGCATATAACACCGTGGATTTTACAGCTGGATCGGTTTCTAATCCGGCTTCTAACCCGAATGGTTCGCCAGGTAACTCAGGGTGTCTATTGTCTGGTGAAACAGTTTCGACATTTATCACCATTAACGTGGTGTCCAATGGAACATTGGCTTGGTCGATGATCGGTACTCAAGGAGGATGTTTCGATTGGATCATGTGGCCAAATAACAGTGGGAATGCATGTGCGGGAATCAATGGAAATACCTTACCTCCTGTTTCATGTAACTGGAATGGTTCATGTAATGGTAATACAGGGATGGCCCCTCCTGGAAATCTTCCTCCGGGTGGATCACAATCGAGCTATGAAAACCCTTTAACAGTTACTGCAGGTCAATCATTTATCTTGTGTTTATCCAACTACAGTTTCACGAACCAAAATGTCAATTTGAATTTCTTTGGTACTGCTCAGGTTGTATGTGGGGTTTCTGCCGCGGATCAAACAATCTGTTTGGGGAATTCAACATCGGTAACTATTGCGACACCAGGATATACAAACCCTAGTTTTAACTGGTTAGTTACAACAGGAGTAGCAAATCCTTCAGCTGGAACAACTACGGTTAATCCAACAGTTACAACTACCTATTCGGTAGTGGTTACTCAACCGGCAATGGGAACAACTCCTGCTTTAATTGATACGGCAACTTTTACAATCACTGTAGCAAACCCTCCGGCACCAAATGCAGGGCCGAATCAGACAGTTTGTTTGGGACAAGTGATTCATTTAACAGGAAGTGTAGGAAGTCCGACAAATACAGCAAACTGGCAGGCAATTGTACCTCCGGGTCTAACTCCTCCGGCAACGGCTGCCTTTTCACCAAACTTCAGTTCAATGACACCAAACGTTACAGTGAATCAACCGGGTGTCTATAAATTTGTTTTGAGAGAGACAAGTACCGTTTGTGGTATTATAAGAGATACCGTTGTCGTAACTGTTTCACAACTTCAGATTGCAGCCGCAACGACAAATCCGGTTTGTAACGGATCAAGTGATGGTACAATAACAATTACAAGTGTCGGAGCCAGTGAGTACAGCTTCAATAATGGAGTGACATGGCAAGCATCCAATACACAAGGAGGTTTTGCAGCAGGAACATATACTGTTTGTGCCAGAAATACCTTGGGATGTCAAAAATGTACAGCGGTTACATTGACTAATCCACCATTGATCGTAATGTCTGTTGCAAATGATACAACGATCTGTCAGAATGGGACGGCTACAATCTGGGCTTCAGCAACTGGCGGTGCAACTTATTCCTATCATTGGGATCATAGCGCGGCTTTAGTTGCAGTGACCCAGGTAACTCCATCTGTGAGTGCATATTATCCTGTTCAGGCTGAAAGTAACCTGGGATGTTGGTCCAATAGAGATTCCATTTATGTGATGATGAATCCTGTTCTTTCAGCAATCATGTCACCGGATGCGTTTACTTGTCCGGGGTATGAAGATTCATTGACAGTTTTAGCTTCAGGAGGTATTGGAGCTCCGTATACGATTACCTGGAATACTGGTCAAACGGATATAGGAACCCAAAGCACATTGAATGATTCGCCATTACAAACAACTACTTATAGTGTTACAATTGATGATGTTTGTGAAACAACTCCGGTAACAATATCGGGAATTATCAATGCGTATCCGGTTCCGGTTCCTCAAATTTCAATTGATATGACACCGAAATGTGAACCTGCGGTATTTGCTTTGGTCAATATGACAGATTCAACGATGTCTCAAAATACCATTTGGAGGATCAGTAATGGAGATGAGTTTATTGATGTGGATTCATTGACAACATCTGCTATGATGAATGGTACTTATGATGTTCAATTGATTGTGACATCTCCGAATGGTTGTATTGATTCGACAACATTTACCGATACACTTACCGTAATGCAAACTCCTGTTGCAGATTTCAAATGGAGTCCTGATCCGATAACAATGTTTAATACTCAAGTATTATTTACTCAATATTCCTTGTATTCGGATTCATACGAATGGAGTTTCCCTGGTGCATCACCGAATTCATCCACGAATGATGATCAAATGGTTCTTTATCCCGATGGTGAAACAGGAACTTACTTGGTAACATTGATTGCGAAATCCTATTTGGGTTGTGCAGACACAATTACAAAAGAGATTGTCATTCTACCGGAAGTAATTATTTATGCACCGAATACATTTACACCGGATGGAGATGAATTCAATCAAACCTGGAGAATCTATATTGAAGGAGTTGATGAGTTTAACTTTGAACTTCAGATCTTTAACAGATGGGGTGAGATTATCTGGGAATCACACGATGTCAATGCATCCTGGGATGGTACTTACCATGGACAATTGGTTCCGCAGGGAACATACACATGGGTTGTTCGTGCAAAGGAGACTATTTCTGACAAGAAACTCGTTTGGCAAGGGCATATATTGCTTCAAAAATAATTAATTGATCCGTATAATAAGGGGCTATCTGAACAGGTAGCCCCTTATTGTTTTATGTAAAAGCAATTAAGGACTTGATAATTTGTTCTTCAAAAGCTATGCTTTTTCTTCTTAATTTCGCACCATAAGCGCATATTATGAATTTGAACGAATTTCAAAACGATATAACAACAGGGATTCCTGCAATACTTCCACCGAAGAAAGAATACGAATCGGCAATTAATCATGCGCCAAAACGCAAAGAGATTCTTTCAGAAGAAGAACGTATTCTGGCATTGAAAAATGCATTGCGGTATTTTCCGAAAGAGCAGCATGCCGAATTGGCAGTGGAGTTTTCTGAGGAATTGGAGAAACGTGGTAGAATTTACATGTATCGCTTCAGACCGGATTATAAAATGTATGCCCGTTCGATTGATGAGTACCCTGGAAAATCAATCCAGGCAAAGGCAATCATGCTCATGATCCAAAATAACCTGGATTATGCGGTTGCTCAACATCCTCACGAATTGATTACTTATGGTGGAAACGGGGCTGTTTTTCAAAATTGGATCCAGTATCGCCTGACGATGAAATACCTGTCCGAAATGGAAGATGATCAGACACTCGTTATGTATTCTGGCCATCCACTTGGACTCTTTCCTTCACACAAGGATGCTCCACGTGTTGTGGTAACAAACGGAATGATGATCCCTAATTATTCGAAACCGGATGACTGGGAAAAATTCAATGCATTAGGAGTGACTCAGTATGGTCAAATGACAGCCGGTTCTTATATGTATATCGGACCACAGGGAATTGTTCATGGAACAACCATCACTGTTTTGAATGGCTTCCGAAAAATCAAGAAAAGCCCGGCGGGATCGTTATTTATAACATCCGGTTTGGGAGGAATGAGTGGTGCTCAACCGAAAGCAGGAACAATAGCTGGTTGTATAACGGTTTGTGCAGAAGTAAATCCCAAGATTACACGTATCAGACACGAACAAGGCTGGATCCATGAAGTGATCGAGGATTTGGATGCTTTGGTGAAAAGGGTTCGGGAAGCACAAACAAATAAAGAAGTGGTATCGATAGCTTATTTAGGAAATGTGGTGGATGTCTGGGAGAAATTTGACCGGGAAAACTTGCATATTGACTTAGGTTCGGACCAAACATCACTCCACAATCCCTGGGCCGGAGGATATTATCCGGTTGGAATTTCATTCGAAGAGTCTAATCGATTAATGGCGGAAAACCCGGAATTATTCAAGGAAAAAGTACAAGAGACACTCGTTCGTCATGCAAGTGCGATCAATGCGCATACAGCAAAAGGGACTTACTTCTTCGACTATGGGAATGCCTTTTTATTGGAAGCGTCCCGTGCCGGAGCGGATGTAATGGCATCCAACGGAATTGATTTCAAATATCCGTCGTATGTTCAGGATATCATGGGCCCGATGTGTTTCGATTACGGTTTCGGACCATTCCGCTGGGTTTGTGCTTCCGGAAAACCGGAAGATTTGGAGAAAACAGATGCGATTGCCTGTGCTGTTTTGGAAGAAATGAAACAGCAAAGTCCGGAAGAAATCCAACAACAAATGGCGGATAATATTCAATGGATCAAAGGCGCTCAGGAAAATAAACTGGTAGTTGGTTCCCAGGCACGCATTTTATATGCGGATGCGGAAGGAAGAATGAAAATTGCGTCAGCTTTTAACGAAGCAATTTCCAAAGGGATCATTGGCCCGGTTGTACTTGGTCGAGACCATCACGACGTTTCAGGAACGGATTCTCCTTATCGTGAAACTTCCAATATTTATGACGGTTCGCGATTCACTGCCGATATGGCAATTCAGAATGTTATCGGAGATGCTTTCCGTGGAGCAACCTGGGTTTCTATTCACAATGGTGGTGGAGTAGGTTGGGGCGAAGTGATCAACGGAGGTTTCGGAATGCTATTGGATGGTTCTGAAGATGCATCCAGACGATTGAAGTCTATGTTGCATTGGGATGTGAATAATGGAATTGCCAGAAGAAACTGGGCACGTAATGAAGGTGCTATTTTTGCCATTAAGAGAGCAATGGAAGCCGAACCCAAGCTGAAGGTGACTATTCCTGAATTTGTAGATGAAGAGCTCTTAAAACAATTGAAAAGTGAGAAGTGAAAAGTGAGAAGTCGAAAAAATATTTAAAAATTCGCAATTCGCATTTTTTTTACCTTTTAACTTTTCAATTTTAACTTCAAAGGACTTTGATCTCAACCCTTCTGTTGCTTTGTTCTTCCGAAGCAAATTTTGCATTCGGGAAAATGGGCATGGTGTTTCCGTATCCAACAGTCGTTAGACGGATTTTATCGATCCCATTTTCAACCAAATAATGAGCTACCCTTTTTGCTCGGGCTTCCGATAATTTTTGAGCTTCAAAAGTATTCTCTCCGTTGGAATGTACATGCCCTTGGATCTCGACCTTTATTCCGGCATTCAAGGCTAAGAAATCTTTTAATCGCCTTAATTTCGGTTCGGCACTTGGAAGAAATTCGGACGATCCGGGATAAAATTCTATTTCATCAATTTGCATACTTTTTCCTTCTCCCAACGGTTCAATCCAAATGACAATTTCTGTTTCGGTATTTGCGGATACAGGCTCTTCCCTGTCTACGAAGAAATAGCCCTCTGCATCAATTTTCAACTGCACCTTACCGGATTTATCAATAGAGAAACGGAAATCCGAACCCTGGTAAGCAGCGGTTATATCTTTAATACCACTAAGGGTCAAATTGGAAATGACAGGTTTTCCGGTTTCATAATCCCGGACAAGTATGGAAAGCCCGGCTTCCTTTTTATCCGTTCTAAGATCCATCAATTTTCCCCCTTCCGCTGTTTCCTGTAGTTCTCCGGTAATAGGTTCGAAATCAAAATTGACCTCCATAAACTCTTTGACCTTTGGAGTGCAAATAAAGCAGATGATAATTTCTTTTCCGGCAGTCAGGTCAATTGGATAAAGCATATTCTGAGATACGATCAGTCCCAAGCCCAGTTCGATGGTCGGTTTTGCAATAATTCGTCTGATTTCTGCAGAACCTTTGGCAATTTCTTCGCAGGGATATTTTGTTTCTCCTTCAAAAACGATCATCTGAATCGGTTCAGGACAGCTTGCATGTAGGGAGAACCTGCCATTATAGGATGCTTTGAATGAGCAAAACAAGGTGTTTTTTTCGTCGATATTACTTAGTGAGGGATAAGCTTGAAAATCATTTACTTTCCCACCTTTTCCGGAGAACTGCATGCGGTATTCACCTATTTGTAAAAGGTTGGTGGCACCGGTACAATCGGAAATAGCATCAGAGCTTTCAAGGACTCGTTGTCCGAACGCAATTGTAAAGAAAAGGGAAAGAAATAGCAGGAGAGTACATTTCATCGATTGCAAAGATAGCTTTTTCATCAATTTTGATAAATCTCCTTTTTTTCTTCTTTGTGAATGGATTGACTGAGCATATTAAATGTATTCTTTGATTAGTATTTTACATTTAATTGGGCTTTCAGACAGGTCCGAAGATATAAATGTTCACTTGTTGGGAAAATATGGACGATTGTTACATCATGTGTTTTTCCGGATAAACTGAAATCACCTACTTTCTTTTGAAGATTTTGGTCGATCATTTTCTTTAAACCATTCAATTGAGCTGTTAAATCCAGCTTGGTAGCTTTTTCAAGTTCTGTATATATCCGATTCGAAAACAACCATTTCGCACTCTTAAGAAGAATGCTTTTAGTCTTCAGATCATATTCAAGTTTCGTGAGCTCCAGCATTTTGGTCTCGTTATTAAACTGTGGAATGCCTTGCAAGTATAAAACTCCTTTTTTCGTTCCGCCGAATTGAATAGCCAAAACCAATTTGCTTTTATCCAAACCACTTACAGTGACCGAATTGAATTCAAAGTGATTCTTATTAAAATCAATGGTTTTGCCTTTTACCTGTTGGGTGAATAATTGCGAGATGGAATCGTAATTCAGTTCGAAATCGGTAAACAGGTCAAAAGTATCTTTGGGTGCACTCGGAATAATATTCAATTTTGGAAGTTCGGATGAAGGTGTCTTTATTGAATTTTGATTGAGGTATGTTTTACAATTCAGCACCAACGTGGTGTATAATTTGTTTTGATTCATTCTGGGTTTGACCAAAGACACTGAAACCGGTTCAAAATGGATGTAACCCAGATAGGGAATTCGGATCGATTGGTTCATGTCCTTCCATAAATCGGTTGCTTCTTTCTTGAAAGAAATAGTTGCTAACTGTTTATCTGTTTCCTCACATTGTTTTTTCAGGGTCTTGCGAACTTCCTTGATCACTTCATCCGTGGCATCGAATCTGAATAGTGTCACTTCACATGGATTCAGGGATTTTAATTCGTCAATACTTGTTTTGGTATTTAAGCCATAATTCTCATCAATGTTTAGCTCTGTAGCAAAACGAATGCGCAGGGAAGGTTTTTTTTCATTGACACCGCATGAAAAAGGAATTATTGGAGCAAGACAGATGGGGGTTGCACTCAACAGATCTGAACAGGCTGCACAATACTCCATTTTTATCCAGTAAGAACCGTGTAATTCGGATAACAACCTATTATTGATAGTGGAGATGTTGAAGGAATCTTTTTGAAACTCAAATTCATAGCGAATTCCACTACATGGTCTGTCAGAGCCTTTGGTAATGGCCGGGACCGTTTTATTGGCTTGTTTAAAGTAAGCTGAAAGATTGATTTCTATCGGAACGACAATACTGTTGATTCCGGAATTGATCGCTGGTGGGGCTTCAGATAAATTTACACTGGTTGGAGCTTCGGGTTGAATTGTACGACAAGAACTAATAAGAACCAGAAGAAGAACTCCAATTTTAAATTTTAGCAGACGCACAATGACGGAAATTTCAGATTTGATTTTCCAAAATTAGTATTAACTTCAAGTTATGAATAAGATTTTTTATTTTGCTGTGGGTTTATTCACCCTTGTTTCCTGTCAGAAGACACAAACATGCACCTGTTCAGATGGTTATAGCTTCACTGTTAAGGCGTCAAAAAAAACGGCTGAGGATACCTGTGAGAAGTATTCGGACGAAAACATTGATTGTAAAATCAAATGAATCAACTAATTTTTAATTGACAGAGTTATTGTATCTTAAAAAAAAGGATTATATTCGCCGTGTTAATTAATTTTTTGAAACCTTCATCTCAATTATTGTATGAAAAAATTTGTATTATTTGTTGCAGTTGCTGCAACTTTAGGATTGACTTCTTGTAAAAAAGATTGGACTTGTGAGTGTACTTACACTGACGGTGACGGAAACACACAAACAACGAAAACTGAAATCAACGGGAAAACTAAGAAAGATGCTGAAGCTCAATGCGAAGGTAAAGCTTCTTTCGGAGGAATTACTGTTACTACAGGTTCAAACTGTAACACAATTAAGAAATAATTCTTAGAATTATTTCAAAGCATTGCTTTAAGAAATGGCCGGATTTTTTCCGGTCATTTTTTTGTTCTAATAATCTGATATTCTTGAATATTCTATTAGTTGAAAATTAAAAGGGCTGTTTCATTGAAACAGCCCTTTTTCTTGTTGTCCTGAATTCGGACTCTATTTTTTGTTATTTGATCCTGGTAATAATCCCGTTGAATGTTTCACTTGGTCTCATTGCTTTGGTTGCCAATTCAACCGTTGGCTTATAATAACCGCCAATCGTTACCGGATGCCCTTGAGCAGCGATTAACTCAGTGTTGATCTTATTCTCACTATTTGTCAAAGCTTCTGCAATTGGAGTGAATTTAGCTTTCAAATCCGCATCATTATTTTGTGCAGCCAATGCTTGCGCCCAATAAAGGGTTAAGAAGAAATGACTTCCACGGTTATCGATTTCGCCTACTTTTCGGGCAGGTGATTTATCATTTTCAAGGAATTTCTCAGTTGCTGCATCCAAAGTCTCCGCTAAAACTTTCGCTTTTGCATTACCGGTTGTTTGTGACATGTGTTCAAAAGAAACAGCCAAAGCCAGGAACTCACCCAATGAATCCCAACGCAAATAACCTTCTTCTAGGAATTGCTCCACATGTTTAGGAGCAGAACCTCCTGCACCAGTTTCAAATAAACCTCCCCCGTTCATTAGCGGAACAATCGAAAGCATTTTTGCAGATGTACCAACTTCCAAAATCGGGAATAGATCTGTTAAATAGTCGCGTAACACGTTCCCACTTACAGAAATGGTGTCCAAACCTTTCACAATGCGCTCCAATGTGAATTGGGTCGCCTGGTCAGGAGAAAGAATGCGAATGTCCAATCCGGAAGTATCGTGGTCTTTTAAATACAATTCCACTTTAGAGATCAATTCGGCATCATGTGCACGATTCTTATCCAGCCAGAATACTGCAGGCGTATTGCTTAGACGTGCTCTTGTTACGGCTAATTTTACCCAATCGCGGATAGGTGCATCTTTTGTCTGGCACATTCTCCAGATATCTCCGGCTTCAACAGCATGCTCCAATAGAACTTTGCCATCTGCGTCAACAACACGTACTTTACCATCTGCAGGAATCTGGAATGTTTTATCGTGTGAACCATATTCTTCAGCTGCTTGGGCCATTAAACCTACATTTGGAACAGATCCCATGGTGGTCGGGTCCAAAGCGCCATGTTTTTTACAGAAATCAAGGACTGTCTGATAAACTCCTGCATACGATCTGTCAGGAATGATCATCAATGTATCTTGTAATTTACCTTCTTTGTTCCACATTTTACCGGAAGTTCGGATTGCCGCTGGAACAGAAGCATCTACGATCACATCGCTTGGAACATGTAAATTGGTAATTCCTTTTTCAGAATTGACCATCGCTACAGCTGGATTCTTCCCATAAGCTGCATTGATATCCGCTTCAATTGTTGCTTTTTTATCTGCAGGAAGAGCTTCTATCTTAGCGTATAGATCACCTAAACCATTATTCGGATTGATTCCCAATTGTGCAAACTCAGCTGCATGCTTTTCGAAAACGTCTTTGAAATAAACGGAAACGACATTACCAAAGATAATCGGGTCCGATACTTTCATCATCGTCGCTTTCAGGTGAACGGAAAGTAATAGGTTCTTTGCTCTTGCTTCTTCAATCTCGGTTGCGATGTAGTTGCGAAGTGCTTGTTGGTTCATTACCGAAGCGTCAATAATTTCACCTGCTTTTAGAGATGTCTTGTCTTTTAGAACTTTTGAAGTTCCATCATTTTGGATCAATTCGATTTTTACATCTGTAGCACCTGGAAGCACAACCGATTTTTCACTTCCGTAGAAATCGCCACTTGGCATACTTGCTACCTTAGTTTGTGAATCAGCTGACCAGGCACCCATTGAATGTGGATGTTTCTTCGCGTAGTTTTTAACAGCTCTTGGAGCTCTGCGGTCTGAATTTCCTTCGCGAAGTACCGGGTTTACGGCACTACCTTTAATTTTATCGTATTTGGCTTTTGCGTTTTTTTCTTCCTCTGTTGCCGGAGATTCCGTATAATCAGGAATCTTGAAGCCCAGTGTTTGCAATTCTGAAATAGCCTCTTTCAATTGGGGAATAGATGCAGAGATATTGGGAAGTTTAATAATATTTGCTTCAGGTGTAGTCGCTAATTTACCCAATTCAGACAATGAATCCGGAACACGTTGTTCAGCTGTCAGGTATTCCGGAAAAGTTGCCAGGATACGCGCAGCCAATGAAATATCTCTTGATTCCACTTCAATTCCTGCCGTTGCAGCAAACGCCTTAACGATCGGTAAGAAAGAATACGTTGCTAAAGCTGGAGCTTCATCAGTAAGTGTATACAGAATTGTTGAATTTGAATCTGCCATAATTTGATTATTATAATTGATTATTGTTGCTAAGAATCATTCCTAACCGACGGTGGCAAATTTAAGGGTTGAAGATTGGATTGTCAATAAATAAGCTGGTTAATTTTTAAGACTTTCCAATTGACTAAATGGAATGATAAGGATTGAGATGTATAGCTCTTATTATCAGTAATTTGCATGTTGATCTGTTCGTATCTTTGCGAACACGCGAATTCTAGAATTTGCTAATTTCACTTATCCGATTCGCTTCAGGTAAACCATCATTTTTTCCAATGCTTTTGCCCGATGGCTCATTCCATTTTTTTCTTCGACACTCATTTCTGCAAATGTTTTGTCACTGCCATCAGGCAGAAAGATCGGATCATAGCCAAAGCCTTGTGTTCCGCGTTTTTCGTGAATGATCGTTCCATCAATCCGCCCTTCGAAGACATGTACCTTATGATGAATATACAATGCGATAACAGTAGTGAAATGTGCGCTTCGATCAGATTGCGTACTTAGTTTCTCCAATACCAGGTCCATATTGTCGTTGGGATTTCGCTGCTCACCTGCATAACGTGCTGAAAAAACTCCGGGTTCATTATTCAAACTTGGAATAATCAAGCCTGTATCATCTGCAAAACAAGGAATGTTCATTTTGTCGGCCAGAAAAGTGGCTTTTTGAATGGCATTTCCTTCAATGGTATCCGCCGTTTCCGGTATTTCGTCGTGAAAATGAATCTCTTTCAATGAAATCAGCTGAAAACCATGAGGTAAAATCCCTTTGATTTCAGCAATCTTATACATGTTGGAAGAAGCGAAAAGTAGTTTCATTTTTTTTTGAGTTAAATTACATTTTTTCTAGGAATTAAAAACCGAGGAAGGATTGAAACCGAAATAATTTTTAAAAGAGTTGGAAAAATGGGAGAAATTCTCAAACCCGACATGTAAATAAACGTCCGAAGGCCTTAGGTTCGTAGATTGAAGCAGGTTTTTCGCCTCTACAAGCCGTTGCTGTTTCAACCATTTTTCAGGAGTTTCGCGAAAGGTTTTGGAGAAATCACGTTTAAAGGTCGAAAGGCTTCTACCCGATAAGCGTGCGAACTCTGCCAAAGGAATATTGAAGAGGTAGTTCTTTTGCATGAATGCCTTTAAATCGATTTTGAAAGGCTCACTGAAATCGAATAGGAATCTGTAAAAGGATTGGTCCAACCGAAGCAAAAGCTCCACAGCTTCTTCGGTTTTCAAAGCAGCCATTTTGGAAGTGAAAAAATCGGGTTTATCAAAATAGGGAAGGAGTGACTGGAAAAATCCTTTGATAAAAGATTCGTCAGGGATCTCGAACAGGGAATTTCCAATGAATCGCTCCTGTGTCGGAAGGTTGTTTTGCAGGGCGAATTGTTGTAAAAATTCTTCTGTAAGGAAAATGGTGAATGATTTGAAGGGCCGACCATCCGGGGACGGATGTTTGCGTGTTTTCAAAAGGGTATTTTTACGCATGATCCCCATTTTTCCTTCTTCGAAAAAGACGGCCCCTTCCGGTGTGAAAATTTCCATTTTCCCAGATACCACAATGCTCAATGCATGATGGAAAACCAATTGTTCTGTGCCGAAATGCTGTTCATGTACACAGGAGAATAGCATATTTTCCTGGATTTGATCTGCCATTACTTTGGAAGTTGGCTGAGTAATAGTTTATCCATTGTCCGGTCTCCCAGCCATCGGCGAAAGAATAGTGCCGGTTTCGCCATGTATCCACCCGAATAACGCGTTTTTGGCTTTTGAGCGGAAATTGCTTTTGATACCAGTCGCGAAATGACTTCAGGCTCTGCATTTTTTGAAACGGTTGTTTCGAATGCCCTTTTGAATTTATTCGCCATTTGGCTGTATGCGGTATTTTCAGTTGTTTTAGTCAGGTTTTCATAAGCAATGGTTGCCCATTCTGATTTCACACCTCCAGGTTCGATGACGATGACATCAATTCCAAAGGGCTTTACTTCGGTGCGCAAACTGTCGCTCATTCCCTCTACAGCGAATTTACTTGCATGGTACCAAGCCCCGAAAGGAGTTGCGATTTTCCCTCCTATGGAAGAAATATTGATGATCTTTCCTGATTTCTGTTTGCGCATGGATGGAAGGACCAGTTGGGTCATGCGTGCCAAACCAAAAACATTGACCTCCAATTGGCGTTTTGCCTCCTCCATGGAAACATCTTCAATTGTTCCGTAAGAACCGTATCCGGCATTATTCACCAATACATCGATTCTTCCTTCTTTGTCAAGGATTGTTTGGACACAGGATCGCATGGATTCATCGTTGGTAACATCCAAAGCAATGGTCTTGACTCCTTTTTTGGCTAATTCTTCCAGTAAATCAACTCTTCTTGCCGCACCGTAAACAATGTGTCCTTCTTTTGCTAAATCTTGTGCGAATACTTTCCCCATTCCTGAAGAAGCACCGGTAATTAAAATGACTTTTTTCATATACTTGGTTTTATAGGACAAAGTTCATTCTAATGTACGGAAATGATTTTGCTTAGCGGACCAATTTATTTTGCTCAGGAGTTCAAATTGAATTGGAAATGTGTGTAGAGACGCAAGGCATTGCGTCCCTACCATTTTCAATTATTTCTGGTTCTCATTAAAACTCATCATCCAATTGATGCCGAATTTGTCTGTCCACATTCCGAAGTAATCTCCCCAAAAGGTCTTGTCCATGGGCATAGTCACTTTCCCACCTGAGGATAGACCGTTGAACAAACGATCTGCTTCGTCTTTGCTGTCGGCGCTGATTGAGATACCGAAGTTGTTTCCTTCCTTGAAGTTGGAAGCCCACTCTCCGCCTGTGTCGCTTCCCATCAGGTAAGTTTCCTTACTGATAGGCAAAGAGACGTGCATGATTTTTTCGGCCATAGCCGGATCCAATGGCTTTCCATCTTCTTGCGGCATTTCTTTAAATCTACCGATATAAGGAAACTCTCCTCCAAAAACCGATTTGTAAAACAGGAATGCTTCTTCGCAATTTCCGTTAAAAGTCAAATAAGCGTTTACTGTTGCCATATTTTTTATTTTTAGTTATTTCAATTGATTATCACTGCTCCAATTCTCCGTAAGGAAATTTAAGTTCTTTGCAAAAGGCTATAATGGTTTTTCTTCCTTTTTTTGAAAGACCACCTTCATTTGCTTTTATCTCAGGAGTAAAATGAACATTATTGCAATCCATACAAACAGAAATTTGCATGACTGATGAATTGCCTTTATATAGGACTAGTGCAAATCTTGGTTCAAAACAACCGGCAGATGCCATTGGGTCATAAGTGCTTTTATTACTGAATAAAGATAAAATAGTATTAGCTTGTTTCTGATTGATGCCAACTTGTTGATCAATTGTTTCAGAAGCAGAGCGTGTTTTTCCTATTCCTGGAGCAATTTTAATCTGTTCGTGTGAACCATCGTAAGAGTAGGCAACTACTTTGTCAAAGTCCATTGTATTGAAAGGGGAGCGATCTAGTTTTTTAGAATCAATAGTTGAAGCATTTTTTACAACATTCAAAATGGTGATTGAATTCATAATTCGAGTACTATCGCGTTCGCGTTCAGCTTTTGTTCGTGTATCCGAATTTTCTTCTACTTCCGGACCTTTTACTGAAGTTATTTTTTGACTTGTATTATCACAAGACCAAACTAAAATTGCCAAACAAAGGATTAAGAGAAATTTCATATCTGCGCTACCGTTATTGCTCACTCAATTCTTTCAACTTTTCCAAACCAAGTGGAAATTTCTTTTTCATAAATTCAATGTGCTTATCCGACACATCAACTTCCACCTCCAATTCAGTAGTATTTGCATTGATTTCGACTAAGCGATACACTTCAAAGCAACCTGTCCAATGTCTACTGTCATCATCGATTTCCTGTTCTTCGCAATTCTTGACATTCCCCATGTGTCTGAAAACAACCAGTGCATTTTCTTTAAAGAACATCACATCGCTGTACATTCCATGTCCTTCGGGGGTTAAGAAGTGAATTCGTGCATCTTGAGCGATATCGCCTGTGTAGTAGGACCCTTCGCCGAAAGGTGCGGTCCAGATCTTATAACTTTCTTTATCCCAAAGCGCTTTCCATACTTTCTCCTTGGTCGCATTGATATTAATGGAGAAATGCAATTTTTCGATTAAATAAAGATAGTTGCGCAAAGACGTTTTAATGATCGCATCCCAACCCATTTGGTAGTTTTCCGGAGTGAAATTCGGTCCGGCATCTGAAAAGGATTCGATTCCTTCGTGGATCAGTGTCAATCTGGAATGATGATCGTCAATCGGTTCAACGAGCCAGGTTACTACGGATGAACCTTCCGATTGTTCCGGATGTTCCCACGAATGAACAAATTTTCTGCCTTTCTCCAGCTCAAGAACGGTGCAATGATGCAAGTACTTGCGGGCTTCTGATTCATAAAAATCAAAACTCTCACCAACGGTTGTTGTGAAATGAGGTATGTGAAAATACCACTTTTTAAAATGTGAAGGATCTGTAATAGCTTCCCAGAGATCACGGGCCTGGACGTCAAATTCCATGGTTGTTTTTACTGCCAAATTCTTCATACTCTCCATAACCTTTGTTTTTTTAATTTCCTGATTTAGGATGCCAAGATTTAAGGCTGGAATTTAGTCTTGATGTCTTAACATCCTAAATTCCTTGTGTCCCATTAATTATTTCCCCCATTTTTCATACCACATGAAGTAAGAAAGCAGGTACCATATTTTTACGCCGAATTCTTTTCTTCCGGCTAAAAATCCGGTTTTCAATTTTTCAATCTCTTTCCAGTTGAACAACCCGGTTTCGTTCACATTGTTTTCATTCAAATAAGTTTCCAGCAAATCGCGTAATTCATTTTTTAACCAGGATTCTATAGGAATTGCAAAACCCATTTTCGGTCTGTCCATCACTGATTTGGGAATGTAATCGTGGACAATTTCCTTTAAAAGCCATTTTTTGGAGCCATTCCGATATTTCAACTCATCCGGTAATTGTGCCACGTATTCAATCAATCGATGGTCCAATAAGGGTTCCCTGCTTTCCAGGCTCACAGACATGGAAGCCCGGTCTACCTTTTGGAGAATGTCGTCCAATAAATATGTCTGGTAATCCATTGCCTGGGCAAAAGACAAAGAACTGTAGTTTTTCAATTCCTTGCTGTCAAAATAGGTGCTCAATTTTTCGAATCGTGCAGTGCAAAGGGTATTGATCTGCTCCTCGGTAAATAACTGGCTTACGCTGAGCATGATATTTTGATCGCTTGTGTTCCGAAGGATGGATTTCGTTTTTTCGTAACGCTGAGCAAAGTTGTATTTGTTTTTCAGGACTGGAATAGCATTTGCGGGAACCAAGTCCATTACGCCAGCCAGACTTTTACGGGCAAATCCGGGGATTTTATTTAGCCTTTCACCATATTTCAGGATCATCTCATACCGATTGTAACCGGCAAAAACTTCATCACCGCCATCTGCACTTAAAGCTACCGTGACATCCTGTTTTGCAATTTTTGACACCAGGCTTGTCGGAATGGCACTTGAATCGGCAAAAGGTTCATCGTAGAAATAAGGAAGTTGTGCAATGAGGTCAATAGCATCCTGTGCCGTACATTCCATTTCCGTGTGATTGGTCTGTAAGCGTTCTGCAATTTCTTTCGCATAAGGCGCTTCATTCAAACCGATGTCGGGAACCGAAATGGTGAATGTACGCAGCGCTTCTGTTCGATCCTTTTGCAAAAGAGCGGTTACACACGTGCTGTCATATCCGCCACTCAGGAACACGCCGACAGGAACATCGGAAACCATGCGGTATTCACAAGCGGATTTTAAGATGTGTTCTGTTTCCTGTTTTGCATCTTCCGGGGAAATCACCAGTTTGGGCCTGTTGTAATAGTCATAAACATTCCAATACTGGGTAGAATTGATTTTGAAATCCTTCAGAGAAGTTTTGATGTAATGGCCGGGTTCCAATTTCGAACAGTTTTCAAAAATACAATGCGGGGTAGGAACACTTCCGTATTGCAAATAGGCTTGAACAGCTTGTGTGTTTATTTTTTTCTCGAAATCGGAATGCTTGTGGAAAGACTTTAGTTCGGATGCAAAGAGAAACAATCCGTTTTTCTGATAGATAAACAAAGGTTTTACTCCGGCGCGATCCCGGACAATAAACACTTCTTCCGATTTGGAATCATAGATAACAAACGCAAACATACCGATGAAATGATTGAGGCAACCTTCACCCCATTCACTGTAGGCATGTAAAATCATTTCGGTATCGGATTCCGCCTGAAAGGAATGTCCCAATTTTTCCAGGTCATGTTTGATCTCGGAAAAATTATAGATCTCGCCATTGAAAACAATGGTGTATTGATTCCAGGACATCGGCTGTTTTCCTAACTCGGAAAGTTCTAAAATAGCAAGCCGACGATGCCCGAACCCGATTTTATATTCGGAAGTTCCCTGGATAAAGGTTCCAAACCCATCAGGTCCACGATGCTCCAAAGCATGTGTCATATCTTCCAGATCCTGTTCTGAAGAAGCCCCTTTAAAGTCAATAAATCCAGCTATTCCACACATACCCCAATCTTGTTTTTATTCACTTTTGAGTAGCAAGTAAAGATATGGAAATTCCGGTAGGGGTGAAAAATTTTTCACCCCTACCGGTGGATTTTTTTGAGGTGTTAAAAACTCTGCTCATAACTCTTCAAGTTCTTGTCTGGTTTGAATAGCCATAATTCCCTAACTTTCAAAGTTCATTTTAAACCCTTCAAAAAATGGAAAACACACAGAAATTACAAGAAGAAATCACAGTGCTTGAAGCACAGTTGACGGGTGACATGTTCGCAGATATGGACATCAAAGACAAAATCCACAATCTGAAAATGCAGGTAGAAGGGGTTCGTCCAATGGACAGCTACATCGAATGTGTTGGTTGCGGTTCTTAAGAAGAATTGAGAATTTTACAATTGAGTCCCGATAATTATCGGGATGAAAAGGGTGCCTGAATCCACACGGAGGAAAGACACCTTTTTTGCTTATGGATTAGTCGATTTGTAATTGATACTTACCCAAAAGCCCAACCAAACCATTCACTGAAAATTTCGCTTTCTTCAGTTTATTGTTTTCCGGGTCGATTGAAAAATTGGAAGCAGTTCTAAAGTCTGCTTTCTCCAGGTTGGTCTGGTCAAAAGTTGCATGCATCAAATCACAATCGGTGAATACTCCATCGCTTAAATCGGATTCTGAAAAATCAACTTCCTGTAGCTGGCATCCTTCCATTTTTATTTTGGGCAAACGGCATTTATAGAAAGAGGAATGATTCAGGGTGCAATGCTCAAAATGAAGCGAAAGTCCGAATTGATTGGCCGTATCGAAACGCAATCCCAGCAATTTACACTGGATAAAATGGACATCTTGGAATGAGGTATTCGAAATAGTACTTACACTCAAGTTGCATTCGTAGAATTCGCAGTCAATGAATTTGAATTTCGAAAAGTTGGTATTCGAGAAGTCACACTGTTTGAAGATGCAATTTTCATAATCACCTGGTTCCGGGGAAACCTGATTGGAGTTGAGCTTGCTGAATGTCTGATCTGAAAAGAGGATTCCCATAAATGAATTAAAATGCAAAAATTGAATTAGTTCAAAAGTTCAAAATTCTTTAAACACGTTTCACTTGAATTCTTGATTTGTTTGAACTTTGTTTAAACCTTTTGAACCCTGTAAAAAGGCCGACCTCAAAGATACCTGATTTTTTAAATGAATTGATTCAAGAATAACTTATTTGACCAATTTCAAATAGCTTTCTTTCCAAACGTCCACGCTCCATTTTTGCTGAATGGACTCGATTGCTTTTTTTCCGAATTCCATTCGCAATTGTTCGTTCTCTAGTAAAATCCGGATCGCTTGTTCCCATTCATCGGTTGTTTCCGCAATGAACCCGTTTTCTTCGTGTTGAATGATCTTTGTGTTTACACCAACAGGGGAAACAATACTTGCCATTCCAAGCGCCATGTATTGCAGTGCTTTAAAGCCACATTTCCCTTCCGACCAAGCGTCCAGGACAAGTGGCATGATCCCGATCTGGATTTCTGCCAGGTCTTCAATTTCTGTTTCTTCATTCCAATCCCGGTAAACCAGGGAGTTCAATTCGTAATTGGGTTTTTTATTGGAAATGACTTTGAAACTGAACTCAAATTCCTTTTCGAGTTTGCGCAAAATGGGAACTACAAAATCCAGGTAATGCATGGTGGAATGTGTTCCTGTCCAACCGATCACCAAGGGTTTCCGCTTTTGATCAACCATCTTGGTGTGTTGGTTATGGGTGTCAATAGTAGTTGGGGCCACTTCCACATTTGAATTGAATGAACGTGCATAATTCGCCAGGAAATCATTTCCGGCACTTACTTTCGATGCCCATTTGATGAGGTAATGGATTTTCCAGTAGCACTTCAGTTTTTGAAAACGTGCGTTTGCAGAACTGTAATTCGGGATCCAGATCGCATCATCAAAATCGTAAACGTATTTTTTCCGCATGATTTTCACCAGGATCCATTCAAAAACAGGTGGACCAAGATGGGCCATTTCCCGGTGCATGAACAGGTGTTTAGCTCCGATCAATTGAAACAAAAGAATCCAACGACGAAGAAAATTGTAGTTTAAGTCCAGGAATTTCTGAATGAAATGCCCTTTTTTATACAATCGTTTCCAGCTTTTGGGTGTGTGAAATGAATGGTAACAAATCTCAAAATCGTTTTCCTCCAAAAAAGTCAGGTATTGCTCAAACCGAAAACGCTGTGAAGGTGCTTCCCCTTTTGGATATGGAGCAATGATATGGAGCTTTTTCAATTTCACAGAAGCAAAAATGAGCTTTTTTTTTGAGATTACGGGTAAAGAAAATTAACCGACAAATTTGTTGTAAATGGTAAAATACGATTCGACTCCACCTTCCAGGCCAAAATATTCTTTTGCTCCAAGCATGGCTCTCTCCCGGTCAAAATCTGAAAAGTCCAGTGAGAAGGAGGAAAGTGTCTCTTCCCTTGTATCTTTTAGCACTAATCCGGAGTTGTAGCGCAGGACAATTTCATCGGTGTCACCAACCCCTGCATTACAAATAAGCGGGATTCCCATTGCCATGATTTCTCCTTGTTTTGTCGGCGAAGAGGCTTTCTTGGAAAAACTGGGGCGTATAAAAAAGATGGAGCAATCAAAAAGAGAAATGAAACAAGGAACTTTATGATGTTGGGCCGCAACCACCCGGATTGAATCGGTAGTTATTCCTAATTTTTCAGCTTCCGATTGGATGGTCGAAGGAGATTCTTTCGTTACAAAAAGAAAAACAGCGTGTGGCTTCAGCTGAAGAATGTGTTTGAAGGCCAATAACATTTCGGTCAATTGGTACCAGGTTCCGATAGAGCCAACATACCCCACAATGTACTTGTCATTCAACTGATATTCGGTTTTCTTTTTGTGAATCAGATCGAAATCTGTTTTTTTTGGATCGAAGAGTTTCAAGTCGACGCAGCAGGGAATGACCTGGATTTTTTCAGGAGTGACAGCATTTAATGACCAGGATAAGATTTCAGCTTTTCCCACTTCTGTCAAACTGACAATTGCATCGCTTTCTTCAAAGTAGCCGCGCTCTTTCTTTTTGAAGTAGTTGTAAATGAATTTGAAGAGGGGATTCTTGATATTCCAGATTCCACCTTCTACGCGTTCGTCTGCCCAAAATCCACGCATATCAAAAAGGAACTTTACTCCCTTTTCTTTCTTAAGCTTCAATCCGACCAAAGCACTGATGTAACTTCTGCAATGGACCAATTGAAAATGTTTTTCCCTGTGCAGGGCGAACGCATTCTTTTTCATCTTTCGGATATCGAGAATGGTCGAAAGTACGGGTGGGTTTTTGGTATAGATCAGCGGTTTCCAATGAATGTTGTTTTCAATGCAAAGTGCTTCTATTTTTGTTTTTTCCTGGGAATACCGGTCCGGTTTTTCAAAACTGATGAGGGTGAATTGGAATCCTTTTTTACTCAATCCGATCAGGTAAGGTAGCACTTGACTTTGCCCGAGGGGATCGGTCATACCATCGTACGACAAGTAAAGTACATTCTTCATTCCGGGTTCAGTTAAGGGTGTGAGACTAATTAACTTATTGTCAAGTTACTGTTTAAATCAGATTATTCAAAATATTCTGAATCCCATCTTCCAGGCTCGTGAAAGGTTTCCCTAACAAGGTGTTCATCTTTTCGACATCGGGTTGCCTTCTTGTCATATCGCCTTCTTCCAGTGGAGGCAAATGAACAATTTTCGATTTGGAATCCGTTAGTCGGATGATTAATTCTGCCAATTCCATAATCGTTACGATCTTTCCGTTCCCAATATTGGCTACATCGTTTATCACCAGATCAGACTCCATGGCTTTCAGACAAGCGTCCAAATGGTCTTCAATGTAACAGAATGTTCTTGTTTGTGAACCGTCTCCATAAACCGGGATATCTTGATTAGCTAATGCCAGTTGAATGAAGCGGGACATGACAAAATCCGTGCTTTGTTTTGGTCCATAAGTATTGAAGAACCTGAAAATAGTATAATCCAAACCATATTGTTGATGATAGGACCGAAAGTAAGATTCACCCACATTTTTCACTACGGCATAAGGTAACCGGGAATTTAGGGGTGTAATTGTTTCATGTTGTGGCAAATGAACGGGTTCTCCGTAAACTTCTGATGAAGAAGCGTAAAAGACACGTTTTACTCCTGTGCGTTTGGAAAGGTCCAAAATATTCCGGATCCCATAAATATCATCCA